>Ga0310696_10006621_pt1 | contig 13725 bp, 19 predicted proteins | sample AusTroGonzalo_MG_4_FD_203885 | JGI IMG/M metagenome (GOLD analysis project Ga0310696, IMG submission 203885) | Bovine rumen microbial communities from tropical cattle in Woodstock, Queensland, Australia - Gonzalo_02 (v2) (version 2) | ecosystem: Host-associated > Mammals > Digestive system >... | reverse complement strand
CTTTTGAGGAGGTTCGCAAGCTTGTATATTCACCCGATATTTTCTCAGTTAACCTGACCATCGACGGCACAACCGTTCTGGCAGTTATGCGTGAGATCCAGTTCCACCCCGTAAAGGACAACATCCTTCACATTGACTTCTATCAGGTAGATCCCAAGAAGCCCATCGTTATGGCAGTTCCCGTTAAGCTGAACGGTCTGGCAGCCGGTGTCAAGGCTGGTGGTAAGCTGGAGCAGATCCTGCGCCGCGTTAAGGCTAAGGCTCTCTACACTGCAATTCCTGAGAAGATTGAGATTGACGTTACACCTCTTACCATCGGTAAGTCATTCAAGGTTGGTGACCTGCAGGTTGAGGGCATTGAGTTCACAAGCCCCAAGGAGGCTGTGATCTGCACAGTTATGTCAACACGTTCTGCTGCTGCCGCTGAGGCTACTGAGGAGGCTGGTGCTGAGGCTCCTGCCGCTGCTCCCGCTGCTGAGGCTCCCGCCGCAGAGTAATATAAAGAATGAAGTATCTGATTGTGGGGCTGGGTAATCCGGGCGACGAATACCAAGATACCCGCCACAACATAGGATTTATGGTATTGGACGCCCTCGCAAAGGCGTCCGATACTGTTTTTGAGGACAAGCGATACGGTTTCGTGGCAAACATGCGCATCAAGAACCGCGAGCTTGTGCTCCTAAAGCCTACTACCTTCATGAACCTGAGCGGCAATGCCGTGCGTTACTGGATGAACAAGGAGAATATCCAGCCCGAGAACCTTCTGGTCATAGCCGATGACCTTGCCCTACCCCTTGGCAAGATACGCCTTCGTAAGCAAGGCAGCGGCGGCGGCCATAACGGTATCGGCAACATAATCCAGGTACTCTGCTCCGAGCAGTTCAGCCGCCTGCGCTTTGGCATAGGCAATGATTTCCCAATGGGTGCTCAGATCAAGTTCGTGCTGGATCCTTTCAATGAGGATGAGCGCAAGATTCTTGATGAGCGCATTCCCGTAGCCGTTGAGGCCGTCAGGAATTTCTGCCTGGCCGGCATCGACGACACCATGTGCAAGTTCAACAACAAGTAATCCGGTATGGAAGCGCGCCTTGACAAGTGGCTGTGGTCCGTGCGTATTTTCAAAACCCGCACCATTGCATCGGAGGCATGCAAAAAAGGTCGCGTAACCATCAACGGCGTTCAGGCTAAACCATCCAAGATGGTAAAGGAGGGCGATACAGTATCGGTCCGAAAAGCACCCGTAACATATACATTCAAGGTTCTGCAAGCAATTGAGAACCGCGTAGGCGCCAAACTTGTCCCGCAGATGATGGAGAATATCACGCCGCAGGATCAGTATGACCTGCTTGAGATGAACCGCATAGGCGGATTCGTAAAACGTGCCGCCGGCCTGGGGCGCCCCACAAAGAAAGACCGCCGAGACATGGAGGATTTCCTCTCCGACTCGGCGTTCGACCTTCCCGAAGAATTCGACTTCGACGAATAAAAAATGTGCCATTGGGGTCAGACCCCAATGGCACATTTTTTATCTGAGAGTCTTTACGAACTCAATGCATTCGCGGACTTTAGTTTCAATGAACTTGAAGTCTCCGTTTGCTATTACATCCTTTGGAGTGAGCTGAGAACCCAGGCCTACGCAAGCTACGCCTGCCTTGAACCAAGCTTCAAGACTTGCAGGATCAGGTGACACACCACCTGAGGGCATGATTTCGGTCCATGGGCACGGTCCCTTGATGGCCTTCACGAATGAAGGGCCGCCAACCTCGGTTCCGGGGAATATCTTGACAATCTCGCAGCCAAGCTCTTCGGCGGTATTTATTTCTGTAAGAGTACCGCAACCGGGAATCCATGCAATCTTGCGACGGTTGCATATCTTGGCCATATCGGGATTCAGGCTGGGCGATACGATGAATCCTGCACCTAATTGTATATAAAGCGCAGCGGTTGCCGGATCAGAAACTGAGCCCACACCCATAATCATCTCAGGGCACTCAACGGCACACCATTTGTTAACCTGGGCAAACACCTCATGAGCATAATCGCCGCGGTTTGTGAACTCGAAAACACGGGCACCACCATTGTAGCATGCCTTAACCACATTCTTTACTGTCTCCACATCCTTATTGTAGAACAGTGGAACTATTCCGGTGCTGACAAAGGTGTTCAACACCTGCAATCTTTTAAATCTGCTCATAGCTGTATGTTTTAGCGGGCTACGCGGCCTGATGCATCGCCGCCCATAAGTTTCTCTACTTCCGATACACTCACGCGGTTGTAATCACCGTAAATGGTGTGTTTGAGGCATGATGCTGCAACTGCAAAATCAAGTGCCTTCTGGTCATCCTCATAAACGCGCAGTCCGTAAATCAGACCGCCCATGAATGAATCACCGCCGCCCACACGGTCTACAATGTGTGTGATATCGTATTCTCTTGACTTATAAAGAGTCTTGCCGTCATAAAGCACGCCCTTCCACATGTTGTGGTTGGCATTGATTGATCCGCGCAAGGTGGTGATTACCTTCCTGCAACGCGGGAATCGGGCCATAATCTGCTTTGATACTGACAGATATGCATCGGCATCAACCTTACCGCCGGTTACATCGACACCCTCGGGCTTGATACCCAGAGCCATCTGTGCATCCTCCTCGTTACCCAGAACGATATCGGTGCAGGCAACCAGTTCAGGCATTACTTCCGATGCCTTCTTGCCCCACTTCCACAGGTTCTTGCGGTAGTTAAGGTCACATGATACGGTGATACCCTTCTCATTGCACTTCTTTACAGCCTCAAGGCAAACCTTTGCAGCACCCTCCGATATAGCCGGAGTGATACCGGTCCAATGGAACCATCCTGCACCCTCAAGCACCTTGTCCCAGTCAATCATACCCGGCTGGATCATTGCGATTGATGAACCTGCACGGTCATATATAACCTTGCTGCCGCGGCTCACGGCACCGGTCTCAAGGAAATATATACCCAGGCGGTCACCACCCAGGACAACGTCGCTTACATCAACGCCGAATCCGCGAAGTTCACGCAGGCAGGCTGCAGCTATATCATTATCGGGAACTCTGGTAACAAATGAAACGGGGAGTCCGTAATTGGCAAGTGAAACGGCCACATTAGCCTCACCGCCACCGTAAGTTGCACTCAACATATTGCCCTGGCCAAAGCGCTCATAGCCCGGAGTGGCAAGGCGAAGCATAACCTCGCCGAAAGTAACTGTCTTATTCATCTCAAAACAATAAGTTTTCAGACTGCGAAGTTACGTAATTTAATTCACATAGAAGAGAATGCCAGCACGGAAACCTATGCCGGTCTTGTCATAGAGCAGTGTTGTGGAGAATGCGTATTGTTCGGTAATGCCGCATTTAAAATTGAGCGCGCCTCTAAGATAACCGTACCAGCCGCTTATGGCCGTGTCCACATGATCGTACCACACGCCGGAATAACCTATCTGAGGAGTCAGACGGAAACGTTTCAGACGTCCCATGATGAAGCTGTATCCCAATGCGCCCTCAAACGTCACGGTATTGTTTATACCGATGTGGACTATAGTGCTTTGCTCAAGATTAAAATTGTTGAAATATGCGCCCCATGAGTTACCTACGCCCCACCCTTCGGCATTAACCTGGCTATATTCGTAAACCAGAGTGGTATAAAGTTCGCGGCGGTCAAAGAAATAATGCTGACGAGGCTGAAGTCCTGCCGTGACATGCGATTGAAGGGTTGCCGCAACATCAAATGACATATAATGGTTCAGATAGCCATCCATCTCGAAACGGGCGCTGTACGTACCGTCAGGAACATTCTCAATCATAAGCGGAGTTACCCCCTGGAATATGTCATCGATAAAAACCTTGGCTCCTGTAGGATTGGTCTCAAACAAAACGGATCCCACACCGGCCGGTCTGGCTCCGAATACCAACGGAGAACCTTCAGGTACAGTGTACTCGATATGTTGGTAGTTATCATCAATAATGACCGGCTCCTCCCATTGCGCACGGATATTGCCGCACAGGCACAATGCCAGCGCAGTATAGACAAAGCGCATGAATAAACCCTTGTACATACGTTTTTTAGATATCTTTTTTCTTAAATGGTTTAATTATTAAAAAGAAGAGGAAACCTCCCGGCCTCCCCAACTTTTTGCGAGCCACCCATCACAGAGGCCCGCCGCGCTTCAGTCCCTCATCGGGACTGACATCAAACAAGTAATAATATACTGTCAAACATAATGCGAGCCGAGCGGAGAGAAAACTGGTTTTCTATCCCGAGGCGAAGCTTATGTTCATTGTTTGGGACAAACAATAAACATAATATATACAGCAGCTTACCCGCACGCAGAATACTGCACACGGCCACACGGAGGCTACAACGCTCCGTCTCTGTTTCATTGTTTGTTTCCGTCATTCGTCGTACCCGCCCTATCCTCGGGGCTAAAGCAAAACTTTGAATTCCAGGCAGGTCTTCTGACTTATCTCAAGATTCAGGAACCTTCCCGGCCAAATGGCCAGTGGCGTTTGTTGCAGCCATGGGAGCGGCTGCTCATCCTGAACCGATATCTGAGAAACACAGCAGCGGGACTGTCCGGGGCTCTCACCCGTGTTCCCTATTAAATCTGAATCAACAGATACCCGGATTCTGACTGCAAATATAAACATTTCCCTTTTATAAATAACAAAACAGGACCGGATTTCATTCAAATGTTAAAAAGTAAAATTTACTTGGATATTTGTAAAGCACACTTTACATTTGTCGCATCAAACTTTACAATTATGAGAGATTACAAGAAACATTTGACCCTGCTGCCTCATAAATGGCAGATTGTGGGATTCGTGGTGTTGGCCATTGTCGCTGTTTGCTTTGTGCCGTATATTTGTTTGCGGAATCAGAATGAAAACCAGTTCTGGTATTTGTGTCTCTATGTGGCAGGTGACACGGTTTTAAGTATTTCACTCTTTCTAATCTGTTTTTCGCAAGAAAAATATGAAGATGAGTACATTGCTTCGGCACGTTACCGGGCACTGACAATCGTGGCTTACACCTTTATTGTGGGATGGGCAATTGCCTCAATGATTAAAGGTGGCCCGGAACTCGGCAGGAGCGTTATTTCTTCCATTGGAGAAATGGTTGGCGAGGACGTATATTATAAAAACCTCATGTCAATGTCTGATACCCCTGCGGTGTTAAGGGGCATATTCCTGATAGCTGCCTATGCTTCAAATCTCGTTTTCCTACAACTATTCTATATCCTGCTTCTTAAGATAATCGTACGTACAGGAAAAGGAATAGGATTTAAGTCTATTCTTCTTCCATACAGTTACAAGAAAACCGGTTGGTGGATTCTAATCATTTCAGTGATACTGATACCCGCCGTGTTGTATTTTATCGGTCATGTTCTGCCTGACAATATGGGCGATGTAATGGGACGTTCTGCCGACAGACAAGCTTTTATAAGGTTATACGTAACTATCTGCAGAATAATTGTTCCTATTCCATATATAGGCATTTTACTGATATGTCTTTCAAAAGAAAAGCAGGAGGATGAGTTTATACAGCACATCAGAGTGAGAATCATGGCATTTTTTGTCATTTACTATCTGATAGCCATGTTTTTAAGGAAACATACTGATTTCTATATACCGACATTGATTGCAATGAAAACTCAAGGTTCAGGATTGAGAGGTATCGCTTTTACTACCTATACCGTCATGTTACGTATAGGAGGACTTCTGGGTAGACTGACTTGGGTTCCATTGGTGTCAGTCGTATATGCGCTAGTATTGAGAAAAGTTTTGTCTAAGAACTTGATTGAGAGCAGCAATGAAGAATAATATACGTGTCGAGAGGGCAATCCTCCGCATTTCCCAGCAGGATCTGGCAAATGCCATAGGTGTATCGCGCCAGACCATATTCGCCATCGAGAACGGCAAGTTCATACCGTCAACCGAGCTGGCACTCAAACTCTCGGCCTACTTTGGCAAGAGCGTGAATGACTTGTTCCAGCTTTAAGGTTTGTCCCATATGTATTGGGGCGAACCCGGAGGGTGAGAGCGGCCGGAGGCCGCCAAGCTCCCGGAGGGAGCGCGTTCGCGTTAGCGAACTAAAAAAAAGTGTGTATTACACACTGCAAAACAAAAAAAGCCGCTATTGGCGGCTTTTTTGTTTTGCGGTGTGTATGGGACTCGAACCCATGACCTCCGCCGTGACAGGGCGGCATTCTAACCAGCTGAACTAACACACCTCGCTGTTTTGCGGTGACAAAGGTACAGACATTTTTGATTCCAACAAGCAGCAGAGCACATTTTTTTCAAAAAAATTTCTGCATTATCACCACGTCGTTATATGCATCTCCTTTAACAAGCCAATCCTTAAGACGACCGCTCTTATTAAACCCATTGCTGGCAAACAACTTAATGCTTTGTCTGTTGTCCGAAGGCACATGACAGAACAACTGACGCAACCTAAGGACACTCTTGGCATACCCCGATACTATCTTAAGTGCAGCCGACGCAATCCCCTGCCCTCTGTACTCCGACAGCAAGGCTATACCTATCTCCGCGCGTCCGTTATAGGGGTCAATATCCGTCAGGTCAACGCTGCCCAAAACCACAGAATCCTTCTCCCGCACAATCATAAACCTTACCTGTCGGTCAGTATAGAAATCGTGCTGCGACTGAACAATATATTTCTTGATCTGATACCTGGAATATGGCACGGCATTACCGGAGACCATCCACAGTGCCGTATCATTCTCCATGTTGAACAGCACATCCAGATCCTCGGGCTCGGGAGCACGAAGCATATATGTACCGTCACTAAGCAAATTACTCTCCGTCATAGAACTTCATCTTCAGTTATCAATTTTCCGGTCTTAGCCGAATATAATCCCATCGTATAAAGCTTTCCTTCCGATGCACGTGCGTACATCCAATCCAGAATTGAATCGTATGAAAAAGCATCGGTATCAAACAGTACCGCATCAACATCCGTGTAAACACAGCCCTGAAGCGTTTTGTCAATATCGCCCGAACCTTTTACGAATTGCGGCTTCTTGAGTATAACGCTGTCTGAAATCAACTTCGAAACCACATCAAAAGTCTCGTCGCGTCCCACATACAGGCAGTTCTCCGAATAATCGGCCAACATCCGTCGGCGTGCCCTTATGTTCTGAATGACAAAGGTATTCATCTTCTTAAGGCCCACCGCCATCTTAACCAGCAGAGTAAACAAACGGCTGTATCGTTTAAAATGCTTGTCAAAGAAAATCAGCATGGCGTCATAGAAAACCTTTGCATACCGGTATGACGTCTTATTTGTACTCTCCCCCTTGTAATGAACGATAGGCAGCGGCAGATAACGGTTCTTATATCCTTGCTGAATTATCCTGTACGAGAGGTCAATATCCTCACCATACATAAAGAACTGCTCGTCAAATCCACCGGTTTTGTCAAGTGCATCCTTGCGGATGAACATGTATGCTCCCGATACCACATCAATCGGACACTCCTTATCCCTGTCAAGATATGTCAGGTGATATCTGGCAAAGACCTTTGAGCAAGGAAATAATCGTCCAAGACCAGTCATATGCCAGAATGAGACCGATGGCGTTGGCAACGAACGACGGGATTCAAGAGCGAAACGCCCGTTACCATACTGCATTCTGACTCCAACGGCGCCAACTTCAGGATGCAAATCCATGTACTCAATGCAACCTGGAATGGTACGCTCGGCAACTACCGTATCAGGATTCAAAAACAGGACATACTTACCGGTTACCTTGGCCAAAGCCATATTGTTGGCCTTACCGAAGCCTGCGTTATAATCATTGGCAATCAACTCCACCTGCGGAAAACGCTCACGCAAGAACTCAACCGATCCGTCACCGGAATTGTTGTCAACCACCAGTATCTGCGCATCGGGAACAGAGCGCAACACCGAATTAAGGCACTGCTCAATGTAATACCTTACTTTATAGCTGACTATGATGACGCTTACGGTAGGCATATATCAATCGTAATAACCCGTCTCGTGCTCAATACCGGCTTTTGTGGGGATGGCAAACATGGAGCATATTGCAGCAATGGCAGCTATGTAAAGGCCTATGGTATCGCTCAGGACATAGTAAAGTACCACTCCGAACTCAACAACCAGAAAGAAGGCCTCAATACGCAGCATTGAGCATAACATATAGATTTTCTCTATTTTATCCTCCGGGTATTCTTTTTCATCCAGACGGTCAACCATCTTCTTGAATCCGCGCAGTGCCAAGGGAATAAGTGCCAGCGATGCCAGTACGCCTATCACCTCAAGTATATATATCGTCTTGGGCTGGGTCACGGCAATTCCCTTAAGCGGTCCGAATTCAAACAGAAGCGCAGTGATTCCGGCAACAATATAGATGGAACACCATGCTATCATCAGCTTTACAGCCATTTTCTTTGTATTCATATCTACAATCTTTATCAATCATTGAAAAGGTATGCGGTCTACGATTGAGCGCCCCAATGAGACCTCATCGGCATACTCCAGATTATTACCCACAGCAACGCCACGCGCAATCACGCTCAGTTTCACTCCCAGCGGCTGAAGCTTGCGTGAGATGAAGAAGTTTGTTGTATCACCCTCCATGGTGGGACTTAAGGCCAATATAACTTCATTGATACCGCCCTCCTGCACGCGTTCCACCAGACTGGCAATCTGCAGATCCTGCGGTCCTATGCCGTCCATAGGCGAAATGATACCGCCCAGCACATGATACAGTCCGTTGTACTGCATGGTACTTTCTATAGCCAGTACATCCTGCACGTTCTCAACAACACAAAGCATCGAGCCGTCACGCTTGGGATTGGCGCATATATCGCACACATCGGTATCCGATATGTTATGACACACCTTGCAGTAATGGATATCCTGCTTGAGCGTGGAGAACACCTTTCCGAACGTGCCCACCTCCTCTTCGGGCCTTGAAAGCATGTGCAATACCAGACGCAGCGCAGTCTTACGGCCTATGCCCGGCAATTTGGCAAACTCGCCCACTGCTCTTTCCAAAGCCGATGAAGGATATTCCTTATTCATATTAAATCTGTATACACTGCAAATTTAACGGATTCGGCCAAAAATTCGTACTTTTGTAGTCACAAAACCCACACAAATGGAGATTAAGAGCGCCGAATTCATAATCAGCAACACCGATGTAAGCAAATGCCCGCAGCACGATATGCCCGAGTACGCTTTCATAGGCCGTTCCAACGTGGGCAAATCCAGTCTCATAAACATGCTGACCAATCGTAAGGGCCTGGCCATGACATCGGCCACCCCCGGAAAGACGCTTCTTATAAACCATTTCCTAATAAACAAGAACTGGTATCTGGTTGACCTTCCGGGTTACGGTTACGCCAAGCGCGGAAAGAGCCAGCAGGAGCAGCTCACCCGCATCATCAACGACTATATTCTGGAGCGCCCACAACTGACATCCCTGTTTGTACTCATTGACAGCCGTCATGAGCCCCAGAAAATAGACCTTGAATTCATAGAGTGGCTTGGAGAGAACGCCGTACCCTTTGGCATAATCTTTACCAAGGCTGATAAGCTGGGCCGCGGCCGCCTTTCGGAAAACGTAAAGAAATTCCTGGACACCCTTAATGAGCAGTGGGAGGAGCTCCCGCCCCACTTCATCACATCATCACTTGACAAATCGGGTCGTGATGATATCCTGGACTATATTGCCAGTATAAACAAATCCTTATAACAGACACTTATTTCCTTCCTTTTCCAATTTTTTCATTTTTAGTCCAACCTTTTTGAACCCGGTTACGTCTAACGTATGAAACCGCTCAGGGAAGCAAGTAAGCGGAAACGTTAAACAATTAATCATAAGCATTATGGGTAATACAATTTTATTAATCGGCATTTGTGTTGTTCTGCCTGTCCTGATTGTATGGATGAATAACCGTACCATTCAGAACGAGACCAACAAAAAGACTCAGGTTGTCCTTAAGGCAATTGAATCAGGAGCAAGCATTGATCCTGAATATTTCAAGCCTCATAACAACGTAAAAAGCACCAAGGAGAAACTGCTTTCCAGACTGACAGCCGCAGCCATAACATCATTTATAGGTTTGGCCGTGCTTATAGCAGGAGCCATAATATGGCATATGTTTAAAGATCATGTCTCTGATTTTATTGTATTCTCAACCTGTCTTGGCGGTGTCACCTTAGGTATAGGCATAGCACTGTTCGTAGTATATTTCATAGGTAAGCGTATGCTGGCCAAGGAGATCCAGGCCGAAGAGGAAGCACTCAAGACAGAGAAATAAATGACTCAGGAGCAGTTCATCGACCTTATCAGGACTGAGCAGGAGCCTTTGCGAAGGTTTCTGCTTGGACTGTGCAGCGGCAATGCATCAATGGCCGATGATATCGCACAGGATGCCCTGGTGCGCGCATATGTGGCATCGGGCTCATTCTTAGGACTGTCCAAATTCAGCACCTGGCTTTTCAGGATTGCCTACAACTGTTTTGTGGACCATTACCGCAAATCGGCCCTTGACACCGTCTCCGACGAAATATGTGAAGCACAAAACGTCCTTTCACAGGATGCCACCGATGACGCTTTCCGTTACCAGCAACTCTACCAGGCGCTGGACAGGATACCCGAAAAGGAACGTGCGGCAATTGTACTTCACTATTTTGAGGACTATGACATAAAAGAGATTGCATCCATAATGCAAATACCGTCCGGCACAGTGAAATACCTGCTCTCTACCGGCCGCAATCACTTAAAAACATATCTGAGCTTATGAACGGAAAGGACAACATAGAAGAGTTCCTGCGGGGGCACAAGCCGCAGGTAAAGGATGATCCCACATTTCTGCTTGAGACCCGTCGCCGCATGAAGCAGGTTGACGGCATCAAAGCCGAAGTTGACCGCCAGCATGTCCAGAGTCGCATGGCACTTATCATCACGCTGACCATCGGCATAGCAATAGGAGCAATTGCCGTATTCATAGGCTACATCTGTCCCGCACGTCCGGATACAGAGAACGCCGGCATATTTGCCAGCGTACTCCTGTTTGTGACCGCCTGGAAGCAGTATTTCTTTATCCTTCTGGCCGCCCTATCCGTCTCTTTGGCTATCCTGCTCTCCAAAACGTCCAGAGCATAACGGCTTACTTTTCCTGGATATCGTTTATCTGTGCAATCAGCTCTTCGGCACCGTCCATTACTTCACGACGGACCTTTAGACCTGCCACCAGACCTATCAGCAGACCTACGCCAAGTCCCGCCATGAGAGCGTACACTTCGGCGGTGGACAAATCCACCCTGCTGAACAGGTCAACGATCAGCCAGCTTATCCAAACCAGCAGCAGAGGTATTCCAATCTTGAGCCAATCTGCATGAATCTGTTTGAATCGTGTCAGCTGGCTTGCTGCTGTCACCAGATTGTCCTCCATATTGGGAATATGCCTGTTGGTGTACACAGTTGCCGCCATACAGAACAGTATCATTGCTTCACTGTATATAAGGAATGCAAGTGAGCATCCAACATTGTAAAATGACGGAGCGCAAAGAATTGCGGCCAATCCGGCAAAAAAAGGTATTCTGGCCTTTGAACGCAAGCTCTTGATTCCTCTGCCTAATGCCTTGCGCATAATCTGCTCGTTTACTATTGTCTGTTTTGCAAGCTTATCCTTGAGCAGCTGCATCTGCTGCTGCATTTCCATTAAAGTGTTATCGGTTGTTTCCATTTTACTGCATGTTTTTAAGTTGTTCTCTGATTCTCACAAGACGGACTGAGACATTACTTGAAGTGATTCCTACAATCTGGCCTATCTCCTCGTAACTCAGGTTCTCAAGCCAGAGCAGTACTATCGCCCTGTCAAAAGGACCCAGGCGGCCGATACGCTCACGCAGCATACTGATCTGGCGGGTATCTTCGGCCTGATCACTGAACAGGTCAACGTCCATTGAAAGAGGTACGGTACTCACACCGCGTTTCTTCTTACGGTCAAAAGTAATGCAGGTGTTGAGCGAAACCTTCCAAATCCAGGAACTCAGCGCGCTTTCACCCCTGAAGGTTCCGGATCCCCGCCAGAGGTTGATGAGTATCTCCTGGAAAAGGTCAGCCACCTCATCATGATCGTTCGAAAACATGTAGCACACCGTATATATAGTGCCTTTGTTCTCTCTGACCATCTTCTCAAATTCTCGTTCTGTCATTGTCTTTCTTGTTTGTTTCTGCACATTAGACGCAGGACTGAATGGAAAACTACAGCAAAGGTAGATTTTTTTGGCAAATCATATAAAAATGTACTTTTTAGCGATAAATTTAATGTTTTAACTTGCAATTTAAATTCTTAGTTATATATTTGCATCGTTAACTTAACAAAACAGGTATGGCTGAATCAAAAAAACGCATCCAGGAGCTTACAAAAGCCGAATTGGAGATCATGCAGGTAATCTGGAACATTGACAGGGAGTTTGTAATTCGTGACATCCACGAACTTCTTCCCGACCCCAAACCTGCCTACAGCACGGTATCAACCATTGTCAGGATATTGGACACAAAGGGCTTCCTTACTCACAAGACCTACGGACACAGCAACGTCTACAGTGCCGCAGTCAGCAAGGATGACTACACTGAATCATTCATGCACGGCGTGCTCAATTCATTCTTCGGCGGATCGGTAAGCGGTCTGGTCAGCTACTTCTCATCACGCAAATCAATATCGGTCCAGGAGACCGATGAGATTCTCAAGATCCTTAACGACGACAAAAAGTAAGCTCTCATGCGCCCGTACTTTATCTATATAATTGAGATATTCCTTTGCAGCGGACTATTCCTGCTTCTTTACCGATGGCTGATTGTCCGCAAGGTCAACTATGCATTCTGCCGGATCTATCTGATTGTAGCGATGCTGCTGTCAGTGACCATTCCGGTACTTAATGTTCCCCTCTACCCTGCGCAGACCATCTACATGAAGGTGCCCGTCATGACCCAGCCCGTCCATACCACCCCTATGGTACCCGCGCAAGAGCCATCGGAACAGACTGTCACCGTCACAGCCATACCGCAGCAGACGGCCCCGGCAGCCAGCCCGGTCATATCGGCCCAAAACGAAACACGTCATATGACGCTTGAACAGAAATGGCGTCTGTTCTTCATCACAGTATACGCAACCGGACTTCTTCTCTCACTTGTACTTGTTTTGCATAACATCATCACTGTGGCACGTATTAAACGCGCTTCAAGAGTCACCCACACCGGCATGTATGATCTGGCGGAGAATGACAGCATATCGGCTCCGTTCACGTTCATGCATACGGTGTTCATGGGTGTGGAGCCCGATGAAAAGACCCGCCGCCACATCCTGAGCCATGAATGCAGCCACGTGCGCCACCGCCACACCATTGAGAAGCTCATTATGTCTGTCCTTCGCTCCCTTTTCTGGTTCAATCCCTTCATGTGGATTTCCGAGAAACGACTGGAGGAGGTCCAGGAGTGGCAGGCCGATCATGATGCGCTGGCCGATGGCTATAACCTGACAGAGTACCGACTCTCAATAATAAAACAGCTCTTTGGTTGTAATCCGGAAATGACCTCGGGGCTGAAAAGTTCATTAACCAAACAACGTTTTTTACAGATGAAACAACCAGAAATCAAAGGTGGCGCAGTGTCCAAGACCATCGTCACCACTCTCCTTGCTGCAGGTCTGTT
>Ga0310696_10006620_pt1 | contig 13727 bp, 16 predicted proteins | sample AusTroGonzalo_MG_4_FD_203885 | JGI IMG/M metagenome (GOLD analysis project Ga0310696, IMG submission 203885) | Bovine rumen microbial communities from tropical cattle in Woodstock, Queensland, Australia - Gonzalo_02 (v2) (version 2) | ecosystem: Host-associated > Mammals > Digestive system >... | reverse complement strand
CCATTCTGGTCGTAGTTCCCATTCAGCTTGTGCATAGCATAGCCGAACAACGAACCGATCCTCGTCTGCTTTTGGTACTCAGCCACCAAAGCGGTCTTCTGCTCGCTCGATCCTGCCAGAATCGCACGCACAGCCGCCGACACCTTCGCAAAACGCGCTTTCGCTGCCGTCTGCGCCGCACTCGGCTCCTTCGTACTCGGGTTACACAACTTGCCGGTGTACACCTTACCGGTCTTCTTGTTCGTGCGGAAGTACACATTGCTGTGCTCGCACACTTTCTTCTTCATGCTCTCAATCAGAGCCATAGGCTTAATCTCTGCCATTTTCTGCCAACCATGTTTCACCTCCGGTCAGCGTAGAGGGGTTAAAGTTAAGGTTTAATGACTTTCCGCTATCTTTCAACACGCGCGGTTACGTGTTTTCTTCGTTAATTAGCCCAGCATCTGATGCCGGTTTGCTTTTCCTGTATTTAGCTATGAACCGCTCTTGATTTGCCTGCTCGTTCGCTGTCTTCACATGCTCTCTCCGGTTCGGACACCGCTGCACAATCTGTTTCCCTTTGTACATCCTAAAGTAGTATCCGTCTTTCCGTAGCTGTCCTCTCAGCGTATCTATGGGTATTATCATTTCTGCTATCATATCACTCCTTTCTTTGTGTTGTTACGGATTGAATTCGTTGTTTCCTCGCGACCATTTCGCGACCATCCCGAACGTCACGCTTACATGTGCTATCCTTTTTCGAATCACACTGCAAAGATACGTCAAACATTTTCCTTTTTCCAAATTTTTTCCTCGATTTATTCCCAAATCTCACTTTTTGTCACCTCAACTGAGCATCCTCCAAGCTGTCTTGTCCTGAAAAAAGTAGACACATTGTAAATCATTAAAAAGTCTACTTTTATGGTAAAGAATCAAAGTCAGTTTACGCGTGAGCAGCGCATGGCAATTGTAACGGAATTTGATAATGGTTCGATGAGTGGAGCAGAAATTGCCCAAAAATATGGGATAAAGTATCCTTCCCTCATTGCGAATTGGCGTAAAAGGTTACAAAAACCTCCTGTTTATTTGCGAAATTCAAAAAAAAGTTGTACCTTTGCAGCCGGAATCAAGCCTCAAGTGGCTGATGAGGAGCCTATGAAGAAGCGAACGCCCGAAGAACTCGAAGCCGAAGTCAAGCGTTTGACGAAAGAATTAGAGTGGGCAAAACTACAGAACAAGGCGTTGAACACGCTGATTGACATTGCTGAGGAGCAAGGTATCCGGATACGAAAAAAATCTGGGGCCAAGCAGTAGAAACACTTTGCAAGCAGGATAGCCTGTCGGTAAGTACTGCTTGCAAGCTGTTTGGCCATTGCAGACAGGCATGGTATCAGCAGAAAGAGACCTTTGAAATGCGTTGTAAACGTGAAGCTCCGGTAGTGGAGTTTGCCCGTCAGATGCGTAGCCAAGATCCGGGATTAGGCGCACGCAAGATCTGGATGATGGCAAGCGGAACTTATGGTGACTACATGATAGGTCGCGATGCTTTCTATGCGCTATTAGAGCGTGAGGGAATGCGTTTGGCACGTCCTCGTCCAAGGCATACGACCAACTCAAATCATCGGTTCCATAAGTACAAGAACCTGATCAAAGATTTTGTGCCTTACGGTCCTAATCTGCTATGGGTGAGCGATATAACGTATATCAAGTTGGCAGATGGCGGATGCAGTTATCTCCACTTGGTTACGGATGCTTACTCACGCAAAGTGGTAGGTTGGTGCTTGAGTCCCACGCTGGAAGCGCAATATACTATTGCAGCGCTGCGCGCTGCTATCTCCCAGGCGCACGGCTACGACTTGTCAAAGCTCATACATCACTCGGATAGAGGTATACAATATTGTTGTAATGACTACGTTAACGAGCTCAATAACTATAATATAAGTATCAGTATGACGGAAGATTACAAGCCTACTGATAACGGCATAGCCGAACGAGTAAACGGTATTATTAAAACAGAGAAGCTGTATCGTCAGCCGTTATACAAGAGCATTGATGATGCACGAGAAGACATCGGTAGGTTTATCACGTTCTACAACGAACAACGTCCGCACATGAGTGTCGGATACAAAACACCATCTCAAGTGCATAATGAATCAGGACCTCAGAAGCGTTGTTGGAAAGGTTACGAACCTCCCACAGAGCACAAAGTGCAATAAAGACCAGTGCCTATGAATTTAGGATGATTGTCTACTAATTTTAGGATAATGTCTATTTTCTTAGGACGAATGTCTATAAATTTAGGAAAATTAACCAAAAACTGTCTACTAATTTTAGGAAAAGTCAAGCATTACCACGCCACACGATTGCAAAATTGCAAAATTGCACATCCGTGTGGCTATATCTCACTCAAAAACAGATCATTATAATAATATAATTATATTATATATAATGAGTTTGAACCGACATCCACCAACCCACAAAGTTATGCAATTTTGCAATTCTGCAATTCGGGATAAAAAAATCCCCCGAAGCTCAGCTTCGAGGGAATCCGTTAGTATTTTGGTAACTCTTGTATTATCTTGTTGTCCAAAAGTTTGCCGTTTGCATGTTTTGATCGTTTGATACCATCTGCGCCGTATGTTCCCCATTGTTTGAAGAAGAATGCAACGTGTTTTTTCGCAGCTTGTTTGTGTAAATTCCTCACCCAATCCGGATTCATCGGACGCGCCAAAGGTCCGCTTTCACCGCCGACAATCACCCAATCTATTCCGCTCAAATCCAACTCTCCCAAATCTTCCAGTAGCGGTTCACAACTGAGGAACTTCACAGACTTGCATTGTATTGCTTTAAGTGCGTCCATACGCGGCTTGGTTGCATTACACTCAACCGTTACTCCCAACCAAGCATTCTTCGGCACGTCGTGGTTCGAAAAATACTCCGCCATGCGCTCGGCACGCTTTGTTAGCAGTTGGTAACGATGTTGTGGTGTCTCGCTAATGGTGCGCATCACTTGATCAACAAACTCAAATGGCACATCGGGGTGAAACAAATCAGACATCGAGCAGACGAAGATGGTACATCCTCTTTTCCACTTCTTAGGCTCATTTAACGATTCCGGATGAATGGTCGGTCTAAATCCGGTAGAATACTTCTGCATCCCCATAGCGGTCAGTCGTCGAGCCATTGTTTCTGCATAACAATGCGCACATCCTGCCGACTGCTTGGTGCAACCCGTTACTGGATTCCACGTCCGTTCCGTCCATTCTATTTTTGTTGTTCTCATAATTCGTTACTTGTTGTATGCAATAATAGCGCATGGCTTAGCATAATATCTGTAATTGAGGTAAAATGTTCCTTGGGGTGCCAATGCCCCAGTATCTGTTCTGAAACAATCAATCTCACCTCGTTTCTGCATTTCCGTTAATATGATTTTAGCGTGTCTTGGTAAATACTCGTTACGTAAAATATATTGGTAAACTATAGCATTTGTAGCTTTTTTAGCATTTGATAAGAGATTGACAAGAAGTAGGTGGAGCTTGTAGTACATTTCTTTCCGTCGTTCTATTTTCCATTGCTCTTCAAAGATGCTTCCCATTTCTGGTTGTAAGGTAAAGCCACAACCATTTTCTTCATCAAGATCCCATTTCGCTTCAATAATCTTTTCAAATCCCATTAATGATTTTGACATGTAGAAAAGCGAAAAATAATTATGTTTGTCTCGTTCTATATGATAACTGGATGAATAGCATTGATTGCCAAATGAAAATGCTTCTGTTAGGTAATCTATATATTGCCGCACATTCAAATCCGACGATGTACGAATAGGGTGGTGCTCGTCAAAAAATGATTCAATGAATGCACGCAGAGGTTTAGCTCCGTTATTTGCATCTTCATTAAATGCGTATTGCGTAAAACGGTACATGAATGATATTGGCAAAAATAGCAATACATCCGCATGACAATCAAGCACTAAATCACTAAGTACCTGTGGATCAATCTGCTTGTAGCCGTAAGGATCTAAGAAAAGTATATTGCGATTGCGATAGTTATGTGTATATCGCCACGTATCCCTATGTGACAGGAGCCATTCTTGCGCATCGATATTGGAATACACGACATGGCAGAGGGGAGCTTTTGATAATTTCGATATGTGTTCTTGTATTGTTCCTGTATGCTCTTTGTTGATATCATTGAGATGCAGAGTCACTTTGGGTGCTTTTATCTTCTCTCTCAATATAGTGTTGATTACGTCAAGGGAATGCAATGCGCTACCTTTATGTCCATTTGCGTATATCCCACGCCCACAAAATACATCATATATATGAACTTCATTAATATTAGGCATACTAAGCAACATCCTCAAGTATTTATTGAGGAATGTCTCATAGAAATGCACTTTGGCTATTGAATGTGCATACTGATAATCCTGTGCAGCTTTCGCTTTACTCATTTCCCTTGCTTCCTGTTGATTATATCCTGTGCAATCTTTACCGCTGTCTGATTTTCCGAGGCGCAAACAAAATGAAATATCGGTAGCCCTTTGCTGTTTGTCATTACCAGTGGCTTGTTCGTCACATATTTGAATAATCCTCCTAACTGCTCGCAGTAGAGTTGACTTATCTCTCCTATGATATTCTTAACTTTGCGTACTTCCTCTCTATCTGTATCAAACAAATCTGCCGGAATGGTTCGCTTTTCATAAAAGCGGCCTTTGATGATTTCCCGTGACAATCCGAAAAACTCTTCCAACTTTTCAGGAAACCGCAACTCTCCATTATTCTGAATCAAGCGGTTAACAATACTCCCTGTCGGAACAAGTATCCACAAATCAATACCTTTACCCGCTAAAGCGTTTATGGTATCCCATTTAATAGACATTCCAAACGGATCTAATAGACATAGCACCTTTGTCTTGGGATGTTTCTTCAGGAAATCAACCATTTTCAGAACTTCAGCATTGGCATCGCCTGCTCGGAGTATCATTCTCCCGTTTACTGTATGTTTGGATAGTTTGATGTCCAGCCGAGTCAAACTTGCATCGTCTATGTCTATGAAGTAGTAGTAATCAAAACCGCGCATCTTCTGTTCTATCTGCACAACTCGTTCAGCCGCACCTTGGTACACGTGTAACTCTTCAGTATTTAGTGTTTCCTCTCCGAAAAGTGTAATAACCTTCTTATCCTCTTCCATCGTTTGCCCAGTGTCACCGCTACCGGCAAAACCATCGAAATAAAGCAAGTCCCAGTGGAATTTATCGCGATAGACATTCATAATAGTCAAATATGCCTTGACATAATTCTCAAAGCAATCCAACTTGTCCTCAGTCCATGCACCTCCCCAACTCTTATGTTGCGTCTTAGATTTCCCCATGCTGCAATTTCTCAATATAGAAATCAAAAATTTCTGCTAATCCCTCCGGATAAACCGCTGATGATATTCCTCGCGAAACATTCTTCGCCAAGTTCGTATCCGCATCGGCAAACACCGCACGTGCAATATCACGTGGCGCACCACTTATCAATCTTTTACTTGCAAAATACCCGATGATATTCAGCACAGTCTGTCGGAAATACAACTCTCCGGCTTCCTTGTGACACTGATTTCTGTCGTCAATCAGCAGCACCCACAATTGCTCCATTATCGGCAAGTACTCTTTCCGCGGCGGTACATATCCCACACCCAAACACCGTTTCATCAAATAGCCGATACGCTCGTTGGTCAGCCGTAGATGTTTCTCATCAAAGCCAAGCATCTCCGGCGCAAAATCCAAACGCTTGCATATAGCTGCTATAGCAGCCTCTTTGCGGTTCTTTCTCTCTTCCTCACTCTCTGTTTCACCCTCAAATTGTGTCGATTTCTTCTTGCCGCCAAGGTTCTGTGTTATCTGCACTTGGGCACCCGGCAATGGGAAAATACCACCATACGAATCGCCGAGAAACACATTGCAATTGTGCATCTCATTGTGGTTGACTATTTTGGGCTGTTGTTCGTTTTCCATATTACATCCTTGGGAATTGTGGGTTATTGACTATGCCCGGAAAGACATTCGAGTCATGTATATCATTGTGGTTGTGTATTTCCACACGGCTATTCTCCATCATCTTCATCTCAACATCCAAAATCTGCCGGTATTCTTCTTCCGTACATGTGCGCCCCACTAAATCCTTGAGCATGTTGATTATCTGATTGACAAACTGATACTGCTTGTGCGCCAATATGTAATCAATTATTGCTTGCAAGGTCATAGCAGCTTGTTTCTGCTTTTGCCCGTCTTGCAATCGCGTAATGATATCACGAATAATCTCAGGCTGCTCGGCTATGTACGCTGCCGCCGCTTCTTCAGGTAATGTACGACTGTAATCTAAAGCATAACATGCCTTGTTCAGCAACTCATGTACAGGCTGCATGCCGCGATGCCTTGGTTCTCTACGCAGATTTGTCAGATATGTGATAACATCATTGTACACACCGCCCTCACATTGATAGTAGGACAGCGTACGTATCGTATATTCTTCGCGACACAGTTTCTTTGCCATAGAATAGGGTTCTTAACTATTGTTATACTTTCAAAAACTATGCCATAGCCACTCCTCTGCCATTTTGGCAGATTGTTTTTCTGTTATTCCCCGGACTCAGCCATCGACTCAGTCCAACATGCAAAAAAAATCATAAAAAATTTTCATTATTTTTCCTCGTAAATTCGGTCGATACAACCGTATAATAACACCATTGGACTCGATTCGGCTATTTTCATTCGTTGAGGCATTGAGTCTTTTGTAATTTTGCGTTCAGAAACGTTCGGGATAGTCCCGACGTGAATAGTAAAATTACGTTTTATGAAACACTTATCAAATCATTCCAGCGTCCGAGAAGGACGTGTCGGTACTGGGCTGGCGATGTTCACAATCTGTTCCGCAGACAGAAGCCGGCTCATGGATGCGCGTGAACATCTTAGGTACTGGCCTTTCGTCAAAGAGTTCCGTGAAATTGAGGGACTCCAATCATTGCACGCGCTCCGCGTTACTATCTTTGTCGGTCAAGGTTTGACACGTGAGCAGTGGCAGCACGACTGCAAACGTGGCATCCAACTGATGTCTCTCTGTCTAAAGCAGCACCGCGTCTCTCTGTCTCCGCTAAGTTTGGAACTTACCTACTTTAGGCCAAGCTACTCCAATTCGGAGTTCCTGCGCCCGGATGATCTGCTCCAACCAATGTCTAACTTTATTAACGATTCACAACTATGAAAACTCCTAAGAAACAAATGTATCTCTGCGTCGATCTGACGGCGCTCATGAAGCAAGCAGACTTGCAAGTGATGGACAGCCGTAAAGGAACACTCTTCCGCAACGAGGAAGACAAGTTCACTTTCACAGAACGCGGTGCGCGGGAACAGACCGTTCATCCCGAACTCCACTGGCAGACCCTCGACAAGAGCCGCTACGGCAAAGTGTCGGCAAATGCCAATCACATCAAACTGGAGTTGTACATTCCCCATGGTGACTATGCCGACGGACGCAACCTCGCCGACATCCTGGCATCGCAGGTTGACCAGATGGGCGACAACCTCTGCGAGATGGACATGGCGAAAGTGGTGGACTCTATCCGTAACCTCAGAGTAACTGTTTAACGTTTTGCGCTGCAAAACCATTTTAACTATTTAACGTTTTGTGAAACAAAACCATTTTAACATGTTATTAGTAGCATTACGCAAGGGCGGCGCGAAGTGTAGTAGCGCCTGCCCGTACTACCAAGACTCTGGCTGCGTCCGCGGTGTGCATGGCGTACCTCTCAAGACGCACTGCCGTGCCACCATGGAACCGGTGATGATTGATTGCGACATCTTCAATCCCATGCAAATTGAGAAGCTCGAAGTCTCCGAGGAGCAATGGAAAGCGATGCAACGCGCCGTCCACAAACGCGCCAAGAAGGAACGCAAGCCCTATCCCGAAGACCACGAGGAGATCCATCCCGTCGGTTGGAACTGGAAAGATCCCGCACCGTTCCTCTACGGCGCAAAAGGCAAGTGGAACTCCGAGAAATCCTCCAATGTGAGATAATGTTTTCATTCCTCACTAACCAAATATGCGTCCATTGCGGATGGCTCTTTTGCATCCGCCATGATTGGCGGATAGCCATCCAGCAATGTTCGCATACCACCAAACAGTTTAACAGTTTAACGATTTAACAATTTAACACATATATCATTATGTTTTGTTATCAATTATCCGTAACCCAAGGCTTTCCATTGCCTTGCACCGAAGACATCTGGAACGAAATCATTGATCGTCCCGCAGTAAAGAACATCTGCGACCAAATCGCAGCACTCAACCCTGATGCACCCGACTTCAACGACCGCAAGCAAGCGCTCAAACGTCGTCTGCCCATCATCATCCCGCACGCCGCGTCTTTCAAGAACAACAAGCGCGTAAGTGCCGATGCCATCCCGTCCGGTCTTGCCATGCTTGACGTGGATCATGTGGACAACCCGCGCGAGTGGTTTGAGGCTATTGACAAACAGTTGCTCTCTGACAACAAGATCTATCTTGTCGCCATCACCGCATCCGGTCACGGCATCCGCATCATCGGCGAGCGCTTGTCTAACAGTCCGCAGGACGGTCTAACAGCGGAGCGGTCTGTCAGTGATAACGGTCTGTCAGGCGCATCCGGTCTTGAGAGCATCGAAGCCGCCCAGCTCCGTATGGCAATCGCTCTCGGCATCAAGGAGTATGACGCAGTCACCAAAGATCTCGCCCGCGCCTCATACGTCGTTCCCCGTTCTTATATCCTCTGGATCTATGCCGCAGGTCTCTTTGCCGACCGTGAGGTGTCATGTGCTCGCGATTTCATGAGCGAGAAGTGTTCGTCCATTGATTCCGGATTGTATCCGGATAAGGCATTGCCTCCCCATCAAGAGTCTTCGTCCATTAGCCCGGAATCTAATTCCGGAATCACCGCAGCCGATCTGCAATATCGTGGTATTCCGTACAGCGATATCGTCAGCCAACTCCTTCTCTCCATAGGAGCCGCCGACGGAGCCGAGCAAGGCGAACGGAATACCGTCTATTTCACGCTCGCCAACTACATGCGCTACATCTGCGATTTCGATGCCGCACTCATACTGCGCATCCTTCCCGACTTCGGCCTGCCCGAACCCGAACGCCGCCAAGTTATAGCATCTGCCATCGGTCGTCCCCGCAAAGGCTATCTGCCCACTATCCTCCAGTCCGCTATAGCAGTCTGCGAGCGCGAGTCTTTGTCAAGTGCTCCGGGCGTCAGACCGGAGAAAGCCACCGATCTCCCGCTCCCCGAACTCCCACGGCTGCTCAAGCTGGTCTGCCGTCGTTTGCCCGAAGATTATCGTGCTGCGATGATTATTGCGAGTCTCCCCGTCCTCGGCACACTCGCCACCCGTATCCGCTTTGAGTACCTCGACCGCCAGATTCAGTCCCTGAGCTTCTTCTCCTGTATCACTGCACCTGCCGCATCCGGTAAGTCCTTCATCCGTAAACCCCTCGATCTCCTCCTCACTCCCATCAACGAGCAAGATGCCATCGAACGCGAGAAGGAGCAAGCCTACAAGGATAAACTCCGTGCGTCCAAGAACAGCAAGAACCAACCCGAAGACCCGCACGCCTGTCCGCGTAACAATGGCGTCGCCATCAGTATCGCCAAACTTCTCCAGCTCCTCACCTATGCGGAAGGCAAGCACCTCATCGGTATCGGCGAGGAGATGGACACGTTGGTCAAGTCCGAACGTGCCGGTGTCTGGAGTCAAAAATCCGACATCTACCGTCTGGCATTCGACAATGCCGAGTACGGCCAAGCGTACATGTCTGACGCCTCGTTCAACGCCCACATCAAGGTCTATTACAACCTGCTTCTGACGGGCACTCCCAACTCCATGAAGCGCTTCTTCAAAGACCTCGAAAACGGCCTCGCGACCCGTGTATGCTTTGCTCAACTCCCTGACACCTCCTTCACCGAGATTCCCGTCTTCGCTCCCTATACCGAAACGGAGAAAGCCGAGATTATCCGCTGGGCGAGAGAGTTGGATGCCATCGGTCGTACATCGTGCACTTCGCGCTCATGTTTGCGCGAGGGAGATACTGGGGATTTGTCAGGTGCTCGTGACGTAAGGCACGAGGGTGTAGTCTTCATCTCCTGTCCCCAACTCAACACCACCATCGGCGATTGGCTCGAAAAGAAGCGCCAACAAGCCATCGATGCCGATTCCCACGCCATGGATACGCTCCGTCGTCGTGCCGCCGTGATGGGCTTTCGTGCCGGCATGCTCTGCTACTTGCTCGAAAACCGCAAGTTCACCAAGACTGTTGCATCCTTTGCCGAATGGGTAGCCGAGTACATCTTCCGCAACCAGATGGAACTCTGGGGCGAACAGATGGAGCGCGAACTCTCCGGTGCCTTGGAGACCCTTAGCGGCGAACGTGGCGCAGCCTCTTCACTGCTCTCGCTCCTGCCCAAGGATTTCACCACCGCCGATCTCATTCGTCTCCGTGCGCGTAAGAACCAGTCTGTCACGCCCACCAGCATCAACTCTTTGCTCTGCCGTTGGCGCAAAACCGGTCGTATCGACAAAACCTCCGATACCCACTGGCACCAGCTGACCTAATCTCCAACGCACCGACATCCTATGATGCAAGTAAGAGCGGCTTTCTCCAGCCGCTCTTATAGTATCTCTCCATCCCCCTTCTCCAATTGCACAATTGCAAAATTGCACATCTCTGTGGCTTCATTGCATTGCATTGTATCGAATTGTTCAGTTCTTGTATCCGTACTATTTTGTCTATTCATCCTGCATGTCATGCAGGTTCTCTTCGTCCTTTCTTTGTTTATTGCGTCTGAATATTGTTCAGACATCGGCTTTCCAGAGCCGTCAGCATCGACCTGGAGGATTGCCTTGACTTGGCAATCCGAAAAGGGAAGGCGGTCGGGGAGACCAAGCCGACCGAGAGTAATAGGGCGATAAAAGCCATTACATGTCTCCATCGCCCACATCGTGCATTTCGTGCTTATGTTTGAGCACGAGGCATACCGGGCTGTTTACTTCTCAGTGCTATTCCACCGAGCCATATTTTGCATCTCGGTCACATTCTTGTGACCGCTGGAGTAGGGTGTTATGTGCTCGGCATTTTCGATGCCGGGTCCCTCCGTCCATTCCCTGCAGATTCTATCTGCACATCAGTTCTACTTGATCAATTTTTCCAATTTTTCCCTCATTTCCTCATCCATTTTCCCTCTTCTCGTTAAATTTTTCACTTTTCCTCCAAAATCTCTCCTCACCATTTGCTTTTTTGATATTTTTTTTGTAACTTTGTAGGCATATTTATATAATAAGTATTTGTGTACCATTGACCTCGGCAATAATATGGCAAAACACAGCGACATAGCGAAAGTTGAAACTGGAACTTTGCAACCATTGGAGCAAATTGAGAATCTCATCCATGTCATCCGTGGCAAGCAAGTCATGCTTGACCGTGATTTGGCTCGGCTGTATGGCGTAGAGACTTTCCGTTTGAATGAACAGGTAAAACGTAACATTGAGCGCTTTCCTGAAGACTTTATGTTTAAGCTTACTAGAGAGGAGGCAGAATCTTCAAGATCGCAATTTGCGATGTTGAACGATGATAGCATCTCATCACAAAATCCGAGGACATCTAATACTTCAGAAATCTTGAAGTCACAAATTGTGACATCAAGTGATAACTCTTCAACATCGCAAATTGCGATATTGAAAGGAAGAGGACACAATATCAAGCATTTACCCTACGCCTTCACTGAAAACGGCGTTGCCATGCTCAGTAGCGTCCTCCGCACGCCATTAGCCATCAGCACGAACATCCAGATCATGCGCGCCTTCACGGCTTCGCGGCATTTCTGGGCTTCGAACGCGCAAATGTTCCAACGACTGGAGGTGATTGAGCATACTCAACTATCGCTTGCCGCTCACCAAGAGGAGACTGACCAGAAAATAGAAGAAGTCTTCCGCCGCTTGGATAATGGCGAAGCCAAGCCTACGCAGGGATTGTTCTTCAACGGGCAGATCTACGATTCGTATGCTTTCGTTTGCGGCTTGGTCAAAAGCGCCAAACAACGCATCGTCCTCATCGACAACTACATCGACGAAACCGTCCTCACGCTTCTTGACAAACGTGCAGCAGATGTACCAGCCAAGATCTACACCAAGTTCTTCACCAAGCAGTTACGTCTAGATATCGACCGCCATAACGCGCAATACGCCCCGATTGATGTCCTTCCGTTCCAAGACGCTCACGATCGGTTCTTATGCATCGACGACGAGGTCTATCATTTCGGCGCATCAATCAAGGACTTAGGACAAAAGTGGTTCGCCTTCAACAAGATGGAAATCACCACCGACATGCTCCTCAAGAAGATGTGATATATGTACTCCGCCATATCAAACATATCCACCCTCTCCGACCGCGAGATTGTCGCTGCACTATAGTCAAACCATAGAAAATCACAATTATGCCCGTAATAAAGCAAAAACAGATACGTCACTTCGCGCTGGATCGGTGTTTTCGGAACAAGACGAAGCGGTGCTATATTGAGGACTTGTTGGCGGAATGCAACAAGGACTTGGTGCGATATGACTGCACGCCTGTGAGTGAACGGACGATTAAATACGATATCAATGAGTTTGAGAGTATCTATCATGTGGATGTGTTGCACTTGCGCGATGCGTATAATAGGGTGTATTACCGGTATGAAGATACGAATTTCAGCATTCAGCAGGCTCCTTTGACGGATGAGGAGATTGCCAAACTGAAAGACACGGTGCTGATGCTCTCGCGGCTGAAGGGATTGCCGCAGTTCGACTGGATGGCAGAGACGTTGGCGGAGATAGAGACCAAGATGCACCTGAACAATCACACGGAGAGTATCATCGGCTTTGAGGGAAACGAGTATCTGCAAGGCTTGGAGTACTTGGAGACGCTGTTTAACTACATACTGAGCAAGCAGTCGATAGAGCTGACATATCAGCCGTTTGGCAAACCGGTACAAGTGCTGACGCTGCATCCGTACTACATCAAGCAGCACAACAGCCGGTGGTTCTTGCTCGCGGAGGAAGAGGAGAGTGGGGCGATGCTGAACTTTGCGTTGGACAGGATACAAGGTATCGAGCAGAGCCACGTGGCCTATAAGGAGACGGATATTGATTTCTCGGAATATTTCGATGACGTTATAGGCGTGAGCATCCCGCAAGGCAAAGAGCCGGAACATGTGCTGCTGCGGTTTGCGTCGAGTCGGTTGCCATACGTGCTATCGAAGCCGCTGCATCCCTCGCAGAAGACGAAAGACAAACAGCAGGGACTGATGGAGATATCCGTTATTCCCAATCTCGAGTTGGAAGCACAGATATTGTGGTTCGGCGAGGATGTTGAGGTGCTTGCTCCTGATGCTTTGAGGCAGCAGATCCAAGAAAAAATCGAAAAAAAGTCTTCGCACACTCGCGCGTTGAGCGCGGAAATAATAAGGAGGAAAGAAGAAAAAATATAGAGAATGGATGCAAAATGATTAAGTTTGAGTGAAAATTGCTTGCAATAATCGTGCGCAAGCTAAGAATTGTGGAGAAAAACTTGCAAATATCAAAAAAAAAGTGTAACTTTGCAGCCAATTTGGCGCAAAGTAGTTAAAACAACAAATAGATACACCAATAAAAATGAGACATTTAAATCTGAAAGCGCGCCACCTGATGATGGTGTTGG
>Ga0310696_10006619_pt1 | contig 13727 bp, 8 predicted proteins | sample AusTroGonzalo_MG_4_FD_203885 | JGI IMG/M metagenome (GOLD analysis project Ga0310696, IMG submission 203885) | Bovine rumen microbial communities from tropical cattle in Woodstock, Queensland, Australia - Gonzalo_02 (v2) (version 2) | ecosystem: Host-associated > Mammals > Digestive system >... | reverse complement strand
CTTGCCACTATCCGCGCGAACGTGGAAGGCTGGAAGTTGAGCGAAAGCAAGGCTCCCGCTTTCGAGGGCCACGTAACGAACTTCTGGATGACCGAACTCGGCGTGGGCGAATGCTCCGAAAACGACGCGGGCAAACTCTTTGCTACGAAGAATACCTATTCCTCGTACTACGCTGCAAATGATTCTGCCTATAACGAAGGCGACAGCAGCCTGGTGCGTTTGATTTGCGACGCTTCTGGCGAAAAACCCGCATGGCGTTTCGCGACCGACATCGAAAAGGATACTGCGGCACTCTCCGCCGACGCGGGCGAGGGGTCGGCAACAACCGGCAGCATCAACACCGGCCGTGTGTACGTGAAGGAAGGCAACTGGCGTCGCGGCACGCAGCTTGACATTGATTTGGATGCCAGCTGTGTTGCAAACATCAAGAAGCACACCATGTTCAGCGCCATGAGCACCGACACCACGTGGTATATCTGCGTGGACGACGGCAGCAAGTTGGACGGCTACGCCGTGCCCACCTCCTGGCGCAAGGCGACCGAAACGGAAGCCGATACGGCGCAGTTCGGCATACCCGAAAGCGCAGCCGATTCCATCAAGCAAGGTCACATCAACAAGGGGCGCATCTTTGTTTACGATGCCGGTGAATGGCGTCGCGGCACCGAAAATGATGCTTTGCTCGAAAAGGTTTGTCTTTCTGGAATGCACGGAACAGTAGTTAAAAATAGTGCCGGCCAGTATTTCACTTGTACAGGCGAAAAGAAGGTTATGGCCGATGGAGTGGTTGTCAATAATACATGGCGAGCCTCTACTGCCGATGAGGCTGACAACTACTTTACCGGAAACGGAACTGCGGGACAGGTAAAGCGTGGAGATATGGACTCTACTCGCATCTACGTGTATGAAAACGCCAGGTGGCGTCGCGGTACATCTCTGGACTGGATGCTGGGCGAAGGCTGCATTGCAAATAAGGTAGAGACCATCAAAAAGCAAGGCGACAATTATTATACATGTACAACAGAATCTGTTCTTGAGAATGGTGCTACGGTCGAAAACACTTGGCGCGCTTCTAAGGCGGCCGAGGCGGATACTGCTGGCTGGACTGCTCCGACGCATCCGGGAGACTCTGTAAGGATCGGAAACATAGACAAGTCGCATTATTTTGTTTACGAGGATTATAAATGGCGCTATGGAACGGAGTTGGATAAGGATGAAGGTCTAGGCCCATGCTTGCGAGACAAACTGAACACCTTGGGAAAACTGAAATATGTGGATGGACCTAATGGGTGGTATATCTGTGCTGCTGATGAAAACGTAGTTGTTGAAGGATTCCGTGTCCCCACAGTGTGGAGAAAAGCATCAAATTATGAAATGGATACCTATCCGCTAATTTCTGCTTCATTTGGAGACTATTCTGCGGGCTATGTGAATAAAAATCTGTTCTATGTAAGAGAGTTTAATTATTGGAGACCTGCAACGGAAATGGAAAAAAGTGGACTTGAAGCGTGTACCGCTATTCAAAGAAATAAAGTCAGGCAGAGTAATGCGGGTTCTACTGAGAGCTGGTACAAATGTACGAACGAATATAGTACTGTTGTAGATACATTTAATGTTGATTTTACTTGGCGTAAGGCTACTGACATTGAAAAGGATACGGTTGATTATGGTTATGGGAATGGCGTTGTCAAGTCTTCTGCAGATAGTGTGAAAAGAGGCTTTGTTAATGGTAACTATGTTTATGTGTATGAGAATTTCGCCTATCGCATAGGAACAGAACTTGACTATTCTCTTGGTTTTGGCGGGTGTACTTATTATAGGGCGCATTATAAAGAAGGAGCAAGCAGGGGAACCCTGTCGCAAACGGCAGGCGGAGTATATTATATGTGTGCGGAGGCCGATACCATAGTAAACGGGTACAAGGTAACGTCTGCCTGGAGGCTTGCGACAGATACAGAAGTGGATACCTATGGATGGGAGGAAGCATGGGGGTGGACTAAATGTTTCCTGGCAAATTCTAATAGATATTACGTGTTTGAGACGGAAACAGGGTCTTGGCGTGAACCGAAGAAATTGGAATGTAAAGATGGATTGGCTGGATGTATTGGTTATAATTACGGCCTTCTTGCAAAAAATGCTGATGATGTTGTTTATAGATGTGAAAAAACTGGTTGGGAATTGGGCTCATCATTCGATATAGATGTGTATGGATTCTATGTTGGAATATCTGATGCTTGTATAGCTTCGGAAACAGGGTCTCATCATGTTTATTCGACTGGGATTAATGGAGGCTTTTATGAAGCAGGTCAGCTTGTTCCAGGACATACTGATTCCACATATATGTATGTTTGTGATGATAAAAACGCACGAAGGGCAACGAAACTGGAGGTGTTCGTGGGTAAGGGCTGTACTGTGTACAATAAAGATGAAGAATATGCGACAGAGACAACGGATTATAAATGTAGTGGATCCCGTTGGGATGTTGTAAAGGGGTCTTTAAATACTGGTAGGCCTGGAGAAAAGGTATATAAAACGGTGCGAATCGGAGAAAGTATTTGGATGGGTGAAAACCTCAATTACCGTTATACCTATCCTACAATGACCTTGGATTCCTCGTCTTATTGTTATTTAGATAATTGTGAAAAATATGGCCGTTACTATCTATTGAGTGCTGCTTTTGATAGTGCAGGAATCATACATCCGGATGGTGTTGGTAAGGGCTGTGGTAATGGTGCTGATTGTGAAAATATCACATCTGAAACAAAAGTGCAAGGAATTTGCCCCGATGGATGGCATATTCCGACAAAGGCAGAAGCGGAATATCTTGTTGGACTAAGTGATAAGGCTACTGATTTTATGGATTCAACTCAGGGATCGGATAGATATGGTTTTTCTTTGGTTGTAGGTACGGCAGTTCAGGACGATGATGGAGAATGGATGCTGTATAATGGATCCGAAAGTGGAACGGGTGAAGCCGATTTGACAACATCCTATTTGTATTCTTGGGTTGGGACTACTTATACAAACGTCATTTATTTCCTTTATTTTTCAAATACAAATCAAAATTATGCTAAAATCGCTGGTGATTATAGGAAAACTCTTACTGCGCTCCGTTGTATCCGCGATAAGTTGGCATCGGAGGAACCTTATAGGTAATGAATATCCTTGCCAAGCCTGGTAAGGTGCAATAAAAGCATAACACCAAAGAGTCCGGCGCCAAGCCGGACTCTTTTGAAATTTAGCCTTTGAAAGCCTAGTCGCAGTCGCGCGTGAAGTCCTGCTGCATGTTGAAACTCGGCGTTTCGTCGGTCGGGTGGCCGACTTCTACGGCTGGCACGCCTGCGTAGGTCGTGTGTGCCGGCACGTCGCAGAGCACCACCGCGCCCGCGCCAATCTTCGCGCAGTCGCCAATGTGGATGTTGCCGAGCAGTTGCGCGTGTGCGCCAAGCATCACGCCGTTTCCGATTTTCGGGTGACGGTCGCCGACTTCGTTGCCGGTTCCGCCGAGCGTCACGCCGTGCAAAAAACTCACGTTGTTCCCCACGACGGCCGTCTCGCCGATGACGATGTTCGTGGCGTGGTCAATCAACAGCCCGTGACCGATTTTGGCGGCCGGGTGGAAATCCATGCCGAACTTGCGGCTGATGATGTTCTGGAGCATCTTGGCGGGGAACTGGCGGTCTTCGAGCCAGAGCGCATGTGCGGCGCGGTAGGCCTGCAGGCCCTGGAATCCCTTGAACAGCAGGAGCGGCTCGAGGTGACTTGTGCAGGCGGGGTCGCGGAGTACCGTTGCCCGCAGGTCCTTGACTGCCGAGACGAGCAGTTCCGGGTATTTGGCGTACAGGGCGCTGAACATCTTTTCGAGTTCCTCGCGGTCGATGACTTCTCCGGCGAGTTGACAGGCGAGGGTCACACCGAGCATATCCGCAAAGTTCTTGCGGTTGAGTACCTGCTCTTCGAGCATGAGCCTGGAGAGCGGTTCTTTTTCGACGAGGGCTTGGGCCTCTTCGCGGAGCAACTTTTCCATTTCTTCGACTGTCATAGCAAGGACAAATATAGAAAAATGCGGGTGCGGCGTGAACTACCAGATAGCCTCGAGCAGCGCGCGGGCGGGGATGTGGAACCAGTCGGGGCGGAACTCCAGTTCGTAGCAGGCCTCGTAAACGGCTTTCGCGATGGTGTACGGCGTGACGGCGCGTTCTATGTCGGCGGCCTTCATGCGGGCCGCGCGGGCATAGCCTCCGATAAACGCCTGCTCGCATGCCGTGGAATCGAGCCCGCTGACGGCGCTGGCGTATTGGAAGCTGCGCAACATGCCCGCGATGTCGACAAGAGGCGAGCGGAGCGCCCTGCGGTAGTCGAGACTGCGCGTAGGTTCCCCTTCGAAGTCGAGTATCTTGAAGGTCGGGGCGTTCTTTGGCCGAGCGCCTTCGTTGTCGAATACGAGCACTTGCCCTAGGTGGTAATCCCCGTGGATGCGCTGTGGCCGGAACATTTCCCCCTCCGGTAAGGCGCTGGCGCCGCCCGCCTGTGCAATTTCCTTGAGGCGGGGCAATGCGGCAATTACCTTGTCCGCGATTTTCTTTGTGGATTTCTGTGCGGGCACAAAACCGCGCAACAGCGTCTCGAGTTTATCGAAGGGAATTTCCTCGGCGCGGGTCGGGGTTCCCGGCATTTTTGCCATCGCGCGGTGCATTCTTGCGGAAGCCCTGCCCAGTGCTCTGGCGCATTCCGGGGCCATCGTGCAGTTAAAGAACTTCCAGGCATCCGTTCCTCCCGGGCAGAGTTTTTCGAGTATCCCGAGGGCGTATCGCCTTCCAGTGGCATCGGTGTAGTAGCATGTTCCGTAGAGTTTTGGCGTGCTTGTGAATTTTGCTCCGCTAAGCCTCTCGAGAATTTCGACTTCGGGATGTATTCCCGGTTGCAGCCTGCGGTACAGCTTGAAAAAAAGGCGCTCGCTGGCGAATGCGGAATTGCTTTGCTCCGCATCGAGCGGTGCAATGGAGCGGATTGCTTTTGCAGGGAGGCGTGCGGGGAATCCTTGCGCGCGCACGAAGGTGAACCGCCCGTTCTGCGCGGGGATTGAATTCTTTTTTGCGGGGTAGGCGCGCCTGCTTGCAGAGAATGCCTCGTGGAGAATTTCCCCGATGCCGCTTTCGTTTTCTATGAGGGCGTAGAGGTCGGGTGCGCGCTTCTCGCTTGCGGCAAAAGTCACGCGGACAATCGTGAGGGCGTTGCCGGCAATGCATGCGCGCGCCTCTTCCCTGATGGACTTGATCTTCACGCCCTTGCCCATGAACCAGCGCTTGCCCGCAATGTCCTGGATGTCTTTCATGTGCAGAATTATAGCAATATGCCCCAAAAAGGGGGAATCGTTCGGGCTGTTTTTTATTTCCGCGAGGGCAGTGCGGAGAAATACCCCTGCGAGCGCAGTGTGGCAAGAATCTTCAGTTTGTTTGCGGTCGGTTCTGCGGGGAGCCCGTCAATAACGTACTGCGGAATGCGCTTCTGTGGTCTGAATTGCGGCGGCACGTCGGTGTAGTCGCTCAGTTGCCACGCGCACATCATTTTCCCGATGAATTCTTCCCACGGAAACGTCGCATCCTTGTTCAAGTAGAACCTCGCGGGCTTTTCGCCATCGCGGGCATCGAGCAAAAGCGAGCCGTCCCTGTAACATGCAAGAAGCGCAGCCTGCCTCTCCTTCATTTGAGTGGCGGGCTGCGCTGGAATCGCTAGAATAAGCTGCATTCCTAAGCCTTAGGCGGCGAGGACTTCACGCTGGATCTGGGAATACTGGTATCCAGAAATGCAAGTGATCTTTAGGATAAGGTCACGCGCGAGTCCGGCTTTGATGAGGGCCCTAGCGTAGTTCAGCTTGTTCATATCGGGTGAATTCATAGGAACCTCGAAATTGATGGTGGAACATGTTCTTCTATGGAGAAAATAGTTTATTTTCGCAAAAAAGGAAGAGTGTTTTGAGCAGGTTTTTGGGGAGTGTAAGTTTGCTCACATTACACTTTTTTGTAACATTTTTGTAATTAATTGTGCAATAATGAGTTACAAAATTTCGCCGATTTTAGCGAAATTTCGCTACATTCAAACTTGCGTGATTTTTGTCACTTTGTTTTGTTCTGCGTACTTTCTAGATGTCTTTGAGCACTGGAAAATCGCTGCGGTATTTCAGGAGAGAATCCATGTCGAGCGTCGCAGAAATTACACATTCGCGGCCTTCTTCCGCCTGAGCGACAACTTCTCCGAACGGGTTGACAATTTGTGAATTGCCTGTGTATTTTCCATCTGGCGAAACGCAGTTCACGGCGGCGACGTATGCTTGGTTTTCAATGGCGCGCGCCTTGATCAAGGTGTTCCAGTGGAGCGTTCTTTCCTTGGGCCATGCGGCCTGCACGGTGAAGAGGTTCGCACCTGCCTTCACGGCATCGCGGTAGAGTTCCGGAAAACGCAGGTCGAAACAAATTGTCGGTGCGACAGTCCATTCGTAAATTTTGTATAAATTAACATTGCTGCCGGCAGAGAACTTTCCCTGCTCCATAAAGAACGGCTTGCGCTTGTCGTAGCCCGCGTGTTCCGCTGCATTCCCCGGCATGTAGACGCTCGTGTGGTTCGTGAGCGGCGCAGTTTTATCTCCTTGATTCGCTTCATCCCCGCGAGAAACGAGATTTGCGATTCCCGCGCCCATCACGGTGCAACCGGTTTCGCTTGCTAGTTTGTACAAAAACTGTGCCGTCTCTCCGGCGTCTTTGCTCGAAAAATCCTCGGCGGCACGCTCCGGGTGCAGCGGGAGGTAGCCCGTGGCGAACATCTCGGGCAGCACGATCAGCCCCGCGTTTGCGGAGTGCGCCTCCTTGCGAATTCCCTGCGTGAGCGACTCGACCTTCGCGAAATTTTTGGCCTTGTCGTTCGGCGCAATTTCCATTTGTACCAGAAAAACCTCGAGCATAACGCTTGAAATATAAAATTTGCCGAAATGGAGCGGGGTTCCTGTGGTTTTGCGGTTGCATAAAATTCTAATTTATGGGTATGAGAACGCGCATCCTGTTTGCACTGGCCTTTTTACTTGCGGTACCCCTTTTTGCGGCGACGCCTACGCCTGTCGTGGGTGTGGTGCTGGAGACGGGTTCCGACCTGCCGCTCGATGGAGTCCAGATCACCTACCGCTCGGGCAAGAAACTCGCGAAGACATCCTCGGATGGGCGTTTTGAGTTTACCGTGGATTCCAAGAATGCTTCCCTCGTGTTCCGCAAGGAGGGCTACGACAGCGTGTACGTGGACCTGCAGGACTATGCCGACCTGCTCGACATAGTGGTGACGCTTTCGAGCGACCTGCGCGATTTGGGTTCGAGTACGATTATCGGTGGAGGCGAGCCCGAAAAGTGGGAGCCGGAACGCAAGGTGTCGGTCGACAAGCTCGAGGATGCCGCGGGTATGCGTTTTGATATCACCGAGCACCTGAGCCAGATGCCCGGCATTTCGGGCCAGAAGGATTTCAGCAGCGCGCTTTACTATGAGGGCTCCCGCGCGGGTGACGTGGCGTACCACTTGGGACGGCTCCGCATCCCGAACATGCGCCACCTCGATATCGGGTTCCCGGGTAACCTTTCCGTAGTGAACCCGCACATTCTGAGCGGTATCGAGATTCACGACCATTATGGTAGTGGCCCGATTGGCCAGGGCCTTGCGACCTCGGTGCAGTACATTCCCGAACAAACAAAGGGCGAGTGGGGGCTCAAGGGCTCTGCGGGCCTTACGCTGCAAGAGATCCAGTTCGATTCCCCGTTCCTGTTCTGGGATAGTTTCCGCTTTGCTTTCCGCAGGCTCGATGGCGATATGCTCAAGAACCTGGGCGAAAAGTTCTTTGCCGAGTTCAAGAAACGCGATGGAGACTGTGTGGATGATTGCCGCGTGAAGTCGGCAGACCCGTTCGACCTTTCGGCGATGGATTTCTACACGCAGCTGAACGGCTCCGACAGCATGGGCAACACGTGGGCGCTCCGTGCCCTGTACAGCGCAGATGAATACGCGATTCACCAGGACACTTCGACCGCCTACGACCAGGTGAATTCCGTAGATATTATTCGTGGCGAACAGACCTACCTGGTTGTGGGCGCGGAATACGCCTCCAAGTTCGGGACCAGCCTGCATGCGGGGATTGTGCGCGAATACCTGAGCGACACGCTGCACGACACGACCGGGTTCAGGAGCAACGCCTCGTCGCGTGAAATGGCTACGTTCATCGATTCCTACGAGCAGACGCATACCACGTTGAGCGTGGGTGCGGATAAGCAGTTCAAGACTAAGCTGCTCGGTTCTGCGGTGAGTGGAGCCGTACTTTACGAGCATCATTTCCTCGACCGGAGCTACATCGACTTTGGCGGGTCGCAGCCCGATGACTACCAGACGGGCGTGCTTTCGGGCGTGAGCCGTTTTGACTGGAAGGGCGATTACTCGCAGACGATTTTCTCGCTCGGCGCGGTTGCCGATGCGGTAGACCATAACGCAAGACCCACGGCCTCTATCGATTTCGAGCAGAACCTCACCGAGAAGGACACCGCCTACTGGCACTTGTTCGGAAACGCCGCCTACCGTAGCGACTGGAAACACCTTTACGACGATGGCGACCTTACGGGCAGGCTCGAGACGGGAACCTCGGCGAAACTTGGGCTTGGCTACAATTCCAAGTACCTGATTGCGCAGGCGAGCGGCTTTGGCCGTTACTACTTCGATCCGGTGATGCCCTTGCCCAAGGCTTACGCACAGTACAAGGACATTACCCCGGTCGATTACGCCTGGGTGCTCGGCGCGAACGCCCGCATGGAATGGAAAACCTCGCACCACTTTTCTATGGCGACAAACCTGAGTTCCGTCTATGGCGAGTACGAACTGGACGAAGGCTCGCTCCCGTGGGAGGCGAATTCCAGGCTGGATATCATTTCGCATTTCAGGTTCTACCCGCGCAACGATTCGCTGTTCTCGATTATCCTTACGCACCATGCCGCATTGCACCGTCCGCTGTACTACTACAAGATAATGCCGTCTAATCCGGCAACGCGCGACAACGGCACACGTGAACTTTGCGACCTGCATGAATTTACCGACATGTTCAGGACTGATGTCCGCGTGAATCTCGATATTTACCGCAACAAGGGATTCTTCCGCAAGTCCAGATTCTATCTGGAATTGGATAACCTGTTCTCGAAACTCGATGTGGGTGCGCTCCGGTTCCTCGGTTCCGAGAACGCGCGCGAACGCTCCTGGGTCACGCAAGATAACGACAAGAATTCGGAGAACGGCTTCAGGCTGGAACCCTTCATGGCGAAGGGCATGGGACTCTACTTCCAGTTCGGTGTCGAAGTCCAGTTAGGGATATGATTGTCTTGAATCGTCATCCTGAACGGAGAGGCGAAGCCTCGTAGTTGAAGGATCCAGATATGAAATTCTTGGCATGCTATTTGATTTTGTTTGTTTTGAGCGCGTTGGCGTTTGCACACGAGACTGACGTGCCCTTTGTCCCCAAGAAACCCGAAAAGCCAGTGCGGTACTGTACTGCGGCAAGGCAGTGGGTGGATTTCGCGAGCCACGATTCCAACTTGGTAGAGATTACGAACATGAAGGGAATCCGCATGGACCTGCGTTACGGGACTTTTAACAACGTAACGGGGCACGATATGTACTGCGGAATCCAGCGGGCGTTTGTACACAGGGATGCCCTGCCCAAGCTGAAACGCGCACTTGCAATTATTGCGAAGGAACGCCCCGGGTACACACTCGTGATTTTCGATGCCGCCCGCCCGATGTATGCGCAGTCGGTGCTCAAGCAGGCGGTTGTCGGCACCCCGTACACGAACTACGTGTCGTCGGGCAAGACCGGCGGGCTCCATAACTACGGCTTGGCGCTCGACCTCTCGCTTGCCGACAGCACGGGAACACTGCTCGACATGGGCACGGAATTCGATTCGTTCGAGCGGTGTGCCGGCGAGGTGGGAGAGGCCGCCGCCCTTGAAAGTGGGCGGCTCACGCAACAGCAGGTCGATAACCGCAACATATTGCGTAGCATCATGAAACGTGCGGGCTGGGTAACGCTTTCAAGCGAATGGTGGCACTTTAACGCATACACGCGGGCGTATACCAAGGAAAACTACCCCCTGTTCCCGATGTAAAATTGTTAAATTTCTGTTACGGACAACCGAAAAAGGATGCTGTCTATGAAGAATCTCTCCAGAATCGCCTGTACCCGCATCGTGGCAATCACAATCCCGCTTCTCCTCATCTCTGCCTGCGGCGACACCGTCACTGAGCAGATCAACGCCAACGTAGGTGCGGTTAAGACCAGCGACGATCTGCCGGAATGTACGGAAGACATCGCCGGTCAAACGGCCTTCATTAAGGAAACTCACGAGTTCCTCGGCTGCGACGGCAAGGAATGGCAGACCCTCAGCGCGAACACGGTGAGCGTGGGCGACAACGTATGCACCTCTACGAGTCTCTCCGATGGCACTGGCTTCGAAATTTTCTGTAACGGGGTATCCATTGGCACTGTGAAGAATGGTGAAAAGGGCGATGCTGGTAAAGACGGAGCACCCGGTGAAAAAGGCGAGAAAGGCGACACCGGCGCAAAGGGGGACAAGGGCGATACCGGTGCAAAGGGCGATAACGGCACGAATGGTACTAATGGAACCAACGGCACGAACGGCAAGGACGGCGCTCCTGGCGCAGACGGCGCCGGCTGTAAGATCCAGGAATCTACGGCACTCACCGCGACCATCGCCTGCGGCTCCGAGACCTTCACGATGGACCTGACGGGCTACGTGGATGTTCCCGAATCATGCGACTCCACGGACCCCGATTGCGCTACGCCCATGGAAGACAAAGAACTTAGCGGCGTTTCTCAAAAGGGCCCGTTTGTCTCCGGCACGGACGTTACTGCTTACGAACTGGAAAACGGCAGGTCCCTCAAGCAGACGGGTAAGACCTTTGGCGGTAAGATTGAGAATCAGGATGGTTCCTTCAATATCCGTACAGTCAAGCTCAAGAGTTCCTATGCGTACCTTGTGGCAGATGGCTTCTACCGCAACGAGGTGACGGGCAGGAACAGCTCGGCAACCATCAAACTGCGCGCTCTCACGAACCTGGATGGCCGTTCTACAGCGAACATCAACCTGGTGACCCACCTGGAATACGACCGCGTGCAACGCCTTGTAACCAAGGAGAACAAATCCGTAATCGAGGCGAAGCGCGCTGCCGAAAAGTCTCTCTTTGCGGCATTCAACATCGACAACACGGGTTTCAAGGGATTTGCCGAAGACCTCAACATATTCAAGGAAGGTGATGGCAACGCTGCCTTGCTCGCTGTTTCTGCGATGCTCCAGGGCGATCGCAACGAGTCCGAACTCACGGCTCTCTTGGCTGCGTTCAGCGTGGACCTGGGCGACAATGGTGAATGGAATGATTCCCTGCGCCGCGCTCAGATAGCCGACTGGGCGATGAAGGCCGATATTGAAGGTAGACTGGCCAAAATCCGTGCGAACGTGGAAGGCTGGAAACTGAGCGATAGCAAGGCTCCCGCGTTTGAAGGCTACGTGACGAACTACTGGATGAAGGAACTTGGCGTGGGCGACTGCGACGAGAATAATCCCAATACTCTCTTTGCCGTGAAGAACACGTTCTCCTCGTTCTATGCGAAGAATGATTCCGCCTATACCGATGGCGACAGCAGCCTGGTGCGCCTGATTTGCGATCCTTCTGGCGAAACTCCCGCTTGGCGCTTCGCTAGCGATACCGAAAAGGATGTCGCGGCGCTTGACAATGGTGCTGCAGAAGGCGCTATTACGAACGGCATGATTAATACCAGCTTCGTGTATGTGAAGAATGGCAAGTGGCGCCGTGGTACCGAACTTGACCAGAAGCTCAAAAAGAGTTGCGTGACGGACAGTATCGGCGTGACTGGCAGCATGATTGTTGATCACGAAACTAAGTGGTTTATTTGCAGTGATGAATTAGTTTATGTTGATGGAGAACAGATTCCTGTGGCCTGGCGCACGGCAACAACCGCCGAGGCCGACACGGCAGGCTTCGGCATCCCCGAGACCAAGAAGGACTCTGTCAAACAAGGCAACATAAACAAGTCGCACTATTACGTTTTTGATAACGGCACGTGGCGATTTGGTACGGATTTGGACGGGGCTCTCGGTGTTTGCGATACGACCAAGTTGAATACGCTCGCTAATTTGGACGGGCTTGTAAAGGACCCCAATGCGTGGTACGTTTGTGCTGATGACGAATATGCTACCGTTGAGGGCTACCGATTGCCGGCGAAATGGAGAAAGGCTACCTATTACGAGATGGATACTTACGGATGGACTGGTGTTGTAAGTGATGGTTCCGTAAGGAATGGGGCAGTCAACGAAAACTTGACATACGTTTTTGAAAGCAACAGTTGGCGCCTGGGCACAAGGCTGGACCGTTATCTCAAACAAGGCTGTATCCAGAGCCGCAAGGACACCTTGGTGCAAAAAACCGGCTTGGAATGGTACACGTGCGTAGCCGATACTGCGAATGACTTGAGTTGGTCTATGGAATGGCACAGGGTTGCAGATACGGAACTAGATATAAGTTATTGGAATTATTTCAAGGGTAAAGATTCAATAGGGAAGATTCTGACCGCTCCTTCCGGGAAACAAATGGTGTGGGATGGGGATGAACTCAGGGAACCAGATGCAGTTGAACTCGGTTTTAATAGGGGTTGTGTAAGTGGTATGCACGGAAATATTTATGAAATTGAAACGAGTGATGGCACTTGGCTCTATTCCTGCAATGATACCGGGTGGGACACTACGCGAATATTTAGAGATACTCGCGATTCTAATCTTTACAAGGTTGTGATGATAGAGGGTCTATTTTGGATGGCGGAAAACCTGAACTATGAAGTACCGCATTATAGTTCTTGCTATAATAATGATTCCTCCAATTGCGCCACGTATGGTAGGCTTTATTTATATGATGGTGCTAATGCTGCTTGTCCTGATGGCTGGGAACTACCTGAAAAATTAGACTTTGATAGGCTCTTATATCTAACTCCTTCTGAAGAACTTGGTAGTGCGCTTATGTCTAAAACAGGTTGGAAGACTGAAGGCGGGGCGCCTTTTAGTGGCACGAATTCCATGGGATTTAACGCGCTGCCTGCCGGTTACGCGATTTTTGATGGTAAACTATATAATGGGCAATATGATGGTTTGGGTGTAACAACGGGCTTTTGGAGTAAGACCGAAAGTTCTCCTGCAGGATATTATAATTATTTGGGCTTGAATACCGTAAGTTCTCCTTACGCTGGTTCAAATGACATGCTGTATAAGCTTAGTCAACTTTCCGTCCGTTGCGTCAAAAGAAGACGCTACTGATACGTTCCATAAATTAGAGGTCTACCATGAAAATCTCTAGAATCGCCTGTACTTCTACCAGTCGTCATCCTTGGCCGTTAGGCCGAGGATCCATACGTCTTGTTTCTGCGCTTGTTTCGGCGTTCATCCTCGTAGCCTGCGGTGACGATGTTACCGAAATCAACGCGAACGTGGGCGCTGTTAAGACCAGTGACGATCTGCCGGAATGTACGGAAGACATCGCCGGTCAAACGGCCTTCATTAAGGAAACTCACGAGTTCCTCGGCTGCGACGGCAAGGAATGGCAGACCCTCAGCGCGAACACGGTGAGCGTGGGCG
>Ga0310696_10006617_pt1 | contig 13728 bp, 13 predicted proteins | sample AusTroGonzalo_MG_4_FD_203885 | JGI IMG/M metagenome (GOLD analysis project Ga0310696, IMG submission 203885) | Bovine rumen microbial communities from tropical cattle in Woodstock, Queensland, Australia - Gonzalo_02 (v2) (version 2) | ecosystem: Host-associated > Mammals > Digestive system >... | reverse complement strand
CACCAGGTCCTCGTAACCTCGACGGATGAGCAGGGAGTCGGCCACAGCGACGCCATAGCCGCGCAGGTATTGGTTCAGCACGAACTTGTCGAATGTCATCGCCTCGACCAGCACGCCACTGGTGGAGTAGGGGATATCCACCAGGTCGAAGTAGCCTTGCAGGATGCCGTTCTCGCCCGGGGTTCCGTGAATGGTGATATAGGCATAGTCGAACAGCGTGGCCTTGCCGTTTTCAACGAACGAGAAGTCGTTACGGTCAATCTTCGCCGTCATTCCGTCAGGCAGATTCACGTGCCAGTCCTGACCTTTGATGTCAACAATATAGACGTTGTAGCGCTCCTTGTCGAAGAAGGAATAGAGTCCTTGTGCCGAGCGCAGTGATACGTCGTGTTCAGAAGAGTCGCCACCACAGACGATGGCAATGTTGCGTTTCAGTTGTTTCATTATTATTATTCGTTATGTCGTTATTTCGATATGTCGATATTTCGAGTATAGTTGCGCCATTTGTCTATCAGCGCCTGCATGTCGTCGGCCAGCGGACTGGTGAAGTCCATCTGCTCGTGGGTCGTGGGGTGCACAAAGCCCAGTGTCTTGGCGTGCAGCGCCTGACGCGGACAGAGCTTGAAGCAGTTCTGGATGTAGGCCTTGTAGCTGGCTGTGCGCTCACCACGCAGTATCTCTGTGCCTCCATAGCGCTCGTCGCTGAACAGCGGATGTCCGATGTGCTTCATGTGCGCCCTGATCTGATGGGTGCGCCCTGTCTCCAGACGGCATTCCACCAGTGTGGTATATCCGTATCGCTCCAGTACGCGGTAGTGTGTGACGGCACTCTTGCCGACGTCCGACCCTGGGGGGAATACCGCCATACGCTGGCGGTCGCGTGGGTCTCGTCCGATGTTTCCCTCTATGCGCCCCGTGTCCTCTGTGAAGTTACCCCACACCAGCGCCTGATAGCTTCGGTGGGTGTCGTGGTTGAAGAACTGGGCCCCCAGTTCCGTCTTGGCATCGGGTGTCTTGGCCACCACGAGCAGTCCGCTGGTATCTTTGTCGATGCGGTGTACCAGTCCCACGCTGGGATCGTTGGGATCGTAGCTGGGCAGGTTCCGCAGATGCCAGGCAATGGCATTTACCAGTGTGCCGTGGAAGTTGCCCACTCCTGGGTGTACCACCAGTCCTGCAGGTTTGTTGATGACCATCAGCTGGTCGTCTTCATAGACCACGTCCAGGGGAATGTCCTCCGGTTCGATGGTCGTATCGTAGTGTGGGCGGTCGAGCATCAGAGTGACGATGTCGCCTGCACGCACCTTATAATTACTTTTGACGGGTTTCCCGTTGACATGTACGAAACCGGCATCAGCGGCTTTCTGGATGCGGTTGCGCGAAGAGTGCTGCACGTGCTCCGACATGTATTTGTCGATGCGCACCGGTTCCTGTCCGCGGTCTACCTCCATGCGCAGGTGCTCGTAGAGCTGATCGCCGCCCTCCTCGTCGAGAGTTAGCGTGATGTCATCCAGTTCGTTCGTCATAGGCCCTATTCAACTGCCGTCACGGGTTCCGTCACCTCCTCGAATTCGTCTACTTGCATTTCATCGATTGGGGTGTACGACGGGTCTACATATTCGTATTCGTCCGAATCGCCAATGCTACCACCGCCTACAAGCAGGGTCAGCGGGTAATCGATAGGGATGCGGTCGCCATTCGACACGCGGCGTCCCCGGCACACAATGCCATACACCCAGTCGCGTTCCCCAGGCACCGTCTGGGGCGGCAACAGACGGAATCCCATCGCTGTCAGCTTTGCTTCTGCCTCGCGCACGCTGGAGTTGTCTACAATGTCAGGGATGGTAAACGAGGGTGACGACGGCGAGTTGACCGTCACATAGATGATATGTCCCTGCTTTACCTTCGTCCCAGGACCTGGTGTCTGGGCAAGGATGCAGTCAGCAGGCAGTGTCTTGTTGTACCCTGAGTCACTGACCATGATGATCAGTCCCTCCTGATCCGCCAGCAGATGGGCTTTGTTATAGGTCATACCCTGCACTTTGGGCACCAAGATACCTTCGCCGTGGTGGGTATAGAACTCCAAACCATACTTCACGCCGATACACAGCAACACTATTACTACAGCCATTGCCAACAGGTTGCCCCATACGTAGCCACTGGCCAATTTGCCGAAGAATTCCTTTGCGTTCATGAACTATTTCAATTATCAAGGAGCAAAATTACGAATAAGTGAGCAAAAAACCAAAAAAAAATCGATGAAATCAATTGATAACAAAAAAATTGGGTATATTTTAGTAAAATACACCCAATTCTTATTCGTGACTCCTCAGGGATTACTTTCCGTGATGTTCGTCAGATACGGTTAACTTCTTACGGCCCTTAGCGCGGCGAGAAGCCAGTACGCGACGACCATTCTTCGTTGCCATGCGCTCGCGGAAGCCATGCTTGTTCACGCGGCGGCGATTGTGCGGCTGAAATGTTCTTTTCATTGTTCTATCGTTATTTTATTTGTTATGATTCGACAATCGATGCTCCGAAAATCGGAGTTTCGGGCTGCAAAATTACATAATTATTTCTAATTGTGCAAGTTTCTAGCGAAATTTTGTGTTTATTTTTATGTTTTTTTCCAAAAATGTCGTACCTTTGCACCCGCAAAAGTGATAATTACATTATTAAATAGCTATTTTTTTTATGATTAACTCACAAGACATTAAGAAAGGAACCGCCATCCGCATGGACGGCGCCATCTGGGTATGCATCGATTTCCAGCATCGCAAGCCCGGTAAGGGTAACACCATCATGAACATCAAGCTGAAGAACGTCACCGACGGTCGCGTGCTGGAGCGCCGCTACAACATCGGTGAGAAGCTTGAGGACGTGGTCATCGAGCACCGCGACTATCAGTATCTCTATGAGGATCAGGAAGGCCGTATCTTCATGAATCAGGAGACTTTTGAGCAGATTCCCATTGCTAACGATCTCGTTATTGGCCATGAATATATGAAGGAAGGTGACGTCGTGTCAGTGGTTAGCGATACTACCGATGGTACTATTCTCTATGCTGAGATGCCCGTGAAGACCATCCTGCGCGTCACCCATTCTGAGCCTGGTATCAAGGGCGACACCGCTACCAATACCCTGAAGCCCGCTACGTTGGAAACTGGTGTTGAGGTTCGCGTTCCCTTGTTCATCAACGAGGGCGACCTCATTCAGGTTGATACCCGCGACGGCTCTTATCTGGCTCGTGCCAAGGAGTAATGAAATATTCGATAGTCGTCCCCGTATTCAATCGTCCCGATGAAGTGGACGAGTTGCTTGAGAGCCTTTGCTCCCAAACACTCAAGGACTTCGAGGTTGTGATTGTTGAGGACGGAAGTCAGAAACCTTGCAAGGATGTTTGCGACAAGTACGCAGGCATCCTTGATTTGCATTATTACCTAAAGGATAATAGCGGTCCCGGTCAGTCGCGTAACTATGGTGTCGAGCGTGCTCAGGGCGAATACGTGCTCATTCTCGACTCCGACGTCGTCCTGCCCGAAGGCTTTATGGCTAATGTGGAGAAGGAACTGCAGGGAGAAACTGCAGTAGCTTGGGGCGGTCCCGATGCTGCGCACCCGTTGTTTACACCTGTGCAGAAAGCCATCTCTTATTCGATGACATCGTTCTTTACCACGGGTGGTATCCGTGGTGGCAGGGCTAAACTCGACAAGTTTTATCCCCGTTCGTTCAACATGGGCATCCGTCGCGATGTCTATCAGCAGTTGGGAGGATTTTCGAAGATGCGCTTTGGCGAGGATATTGATTTTTCTTATCGCGTTGTAGAGGCTGGTCATATGCCTCGTTTATTCCCTGATGCATGGGTATGGCACAAGCGCCGCACCGACTTCCGCAAGTTTTTCCGTCAGGTCTACAACAGCGGCATAGCCCGTATCAATTTGGAGAAGCGCCATCCAGGCACCATGAAGCTGGTACATCTGTTGCCAATGGTATTTACATTGGGTGTCATTGGCTGTCTGTTGCTTTTTGTACTAGGAGCCGGACTTTACATCGAAGGCGAGTGGCTCGATGCCAATGGCCTACGACCTACAGATAATATGCACCAAGGTATAGGCTTTGTATTCTTTGTACTTGGCCTCTTACCTCTATTGTTCTACAGCAGTGTTATCTTTATTGATTCTAGCATCCGCAACCGTAGTCTGTGGGTGGGTTTTCTCTCCGTTCCCGCCGCCTTCGTCCAGCTTATGGGCTATGGATTCGGCTTTATCGAATCGTGGTGGAAGCGCTGTGTGCTGAAGCAGGACGAATTCACCGCCTTTGAAAAGAACTTCTATCAATGAGCGAAAAACTGAGCATAGCTAATTGGTCGCCCGATGATCAGCCGCGTGAGAAATTGCGCGACAAAGGTCCTGAAGCCCTAAGTAATGCGGAGCTTTTAGCCATATTAATAGGTTCTGGAACGCCTGGTACCAGTGCTGTTGAGCTTATGCAGACAGTACTGAGCAGTTGCAAGAACAACCTGAATACTTTGGGTAAGATGTCTATCCGTGAACTGATGAAGTTTAAGGGCGTTGGCGAGGCGAAGGCCATCACCATCCTCGCAGCATGCGAATTGGGTAAGCGTCGTCAGATGGAGACGCCTGAAGAGCGCCCTGACGTCGGTACCGCCACCCTCATCTACAACCACATGCACCCCGTCCTTCAGGATCTGGATGTCGAAGAGTTCTGGCTGCTGCTGATGAACCAGAACCACCGTCTCATCAAGAAACAGCGTATCGCCCATGGCGGCATCAGCGAAGTTCTGGTCGACATCCGCATCCTCATGAAAGAAGCCTTGTTGGCTAATGCAACCATCATGGCAGTTTGTCACAACCACCCTTCAGGCAGCCTCCGCCCCAGTCAGATGGACAACGAACTCACCACTACCCTTGTCCGAGCTTGTCAGCTGATGCACATCCGTTTTCTCGACCACGTCATCATCACCGACGGCGCCTACTACAGCTACCACGAGCAAGGCATCGTCTGACACATTCTCTATGGTTTCATGTATCAGAAGTTCACACCGATGGTGGCGAACAGCGAACCGGTGTGCGACGTGTCGAAATAGTCGTGGCTGATGTTTGCCAGTCCGAAGTCGTAGCCCACCTCGGCGTAGAGGAACTGATACTGTACGCTACAGCCCAGTCTGATGCCTGCATCGAAGCGGTTGAAGCCATCGTCGTCAAAAGAGCTGTAGGCCTGGCGGTGACCGAAATCCTTGATCTTTCCACCGATGCCCAAGGCCATGTATCCGCCGACGAATGGCAGGATGTTACAGTCGGGTGCAACGTCGATAGCGTACTTGATTACCAATGGCAATTCCAGATAGTCGAGACCATAGGTGAATTTTGCCCCCTCGTAGCGGCCCTCGCCGCCTTTCTCGATATACGACAGGCCCGTCTCAAAAAATAGGGGCATTTGATAGCCCAGCTGAAATCCCACGACGGCTCCGATGTTCAGACCCGTCTTTAACGAGCCCCCATCGAGATATTTGTCGTCGGAACTCACCGTCGAGAATGCTGCACCCAGTCTTAGGCCATAGTACATCTCCGGACTCTGCCGAAAGTTGCCGAAATGGCTGTTTGTCGGTTGTTTATAAGTGTGCGTTCTGCCAAATTGTGCGAGGGCAGGCATTGTGAGCGCAAGGCTCAACAAGGCAATCATCATTCTTTTCATAAGTGTTCGTATTAAAACAGATTAAACTTCATGCTTGTAATTTCGCCTGCAAAGGTACACCATTTTTCTTAAACCACAAAAAGGAATTCCCCTAAATTGCACAGGGGGAATCCCTAAGAGTGGGTGGGTTAATAAAAAAATGCTCCCACTCGTGAGAGCGGGAGCATCTGTTTCCTTATTGGATTGAAATTACTTCAGTCCGAGCTTAGCTTTTACGTCAGCGGTGACATCGGTAGAGAGCGTGGAGCTGATGTACAGCACGGCACCAGTCTGCATGATGTAGACATAACCGCCTTCTTGTCCAACAGCAGCGATGGCATCCATAATTTTCTTCTGGATGGGCTGCATCTTCTCTTGTTCTTCCTTAGCCAGAGCCTGCTGGTTGTCCTGATAGCTCTGCTGGAATCTCTGCTGCAATTCAGTAATTTCAGTCTCACGGCGCTGCTTGATGTTGGCGGGCAGGGTAGCCTGCTCCTTCTCGTAAGCCTCGTATTTCTTCTGCAGTTCTTCCTGCATCATCTTCAGGTCGGCCTCATACTGCTTGCTAAGAGCCTCTAAATCAGCACGAACTTTTGCAACTTCAGGCATAGCCTGCATGATCTCATTGGCATTGACATGCCCGAATTTTTGTGCATTGGCGGTGGTGAAACCGCAGATTGCGCAAATGGCGCAAAGAATGAATTTTTTCATTGTCGTTGATTTTTTATTGTTATTTTTTTCTAGTATTTCTAGCATATCTAGTATTTCTAGTTGGAGTAGCCCAACTTGGAGAGGACTTCGTTAGAGATGTCGATTTTGGGTGAACCGTAGATAATGCCCTGGTCGCTGGCGCGGTCCAGGACGAGCTGATAGCCACGGAGTTCGGCAATTTCCTTGACGGCATTGTAGACTTCCTCCTGAATGGGCGTTATCAGGGCGGTGCGCTTCTTGAAGAGCTCGCCTTGAGGACCGAAGTATTTCTTCTTCAATTCAGCGGCTTCCTGCTCCTTGGCGACGATGGCATCCTGACGGGCTTTCTTCTGCTCCTGCGAGAGGAAAACAACCTCGTTCTGATAGTTCTTGTAGAGCGTCTGTGCTTCGACCTGTAGTGCGTCGACTTCGGCCTGCCACTTCTTCGACACCTGGCTGAGCTGTTCGTTGGCACGCTCGTAGGCGGGGATGTTCTTGAAGATATAGTCCATGTCGACAAGCGCGTACTTTTGAGCTTGTGATTGAAGACTCACACAGATTGCACAGATCACGCAGATTAAAAACTTCTTCATAATTGTTTCGTTATTACGTTATTTCGTTATCTATGTTAGAATTCTTGTCCGAGGATGAAGTGGAACTGGCTGCCACCCTTTGCGGAGGTGCCATAGGCGCGATCGAAACCGTAGGCCCAGTCGATACCCATCAGACCGACCATTGGCAGGAAGATGCGCACACCGATACCAGCGGAGCGCTTGATGTCGAAGGGGTTGAAGTTGCGGGTTTCTGACCACGCATTACCGCCTTCGAGGAAGGTGAGTCCGTAGATGGTGGTGTTGCCGAGCATGAAGGGATAACGCAGCTCAAGGGTGAAGCGGTCGTAGGCATAGCCTGATGCACCGTAGGGCGTCAGTGAACCGTTCTCGTAACCGCGTAGTCCGATGGTTTCCTCCGCATAGCTGGTGGAATAGCCGCTCATGCCGTCACCACCCATATAGAAGGTTTCGAAGGGCGACTTTTTGTCCTTGTTGTAGGAGCCGAGAATACCGAGTTCAGCGCGTGTCATGAGCACAAGGCACTTCTGTCCGCCGGTAAGGGCAGTAAAGGTGCGTGACTTGAACTTCCACTTGTGGTATTCAATCCAGCGGTATTTCTCCTGTTGCTCCTGGCGATAGCGGTCGGCATTGGTGTTATAGGTCTCTGCAGTGGCCAGGTTGGCGTAGTCCTTGCCGTCGAAGAGCGACCAGGGTGGCGTCAATGAGACAGAAGCTATGAATTCGGAACCACGGCGCGGGAAGAGCTGGTTGTCAGTAGAGGTGCGTGCCAGCGTAACACCGAGGTTGATGTTGTTACAGTTACCGTTCGAGATGATGAAGTAGCTCCAGTCTTGCAGCATGTAGCGGGTGTACGACAGCGTAGTAGAGAGTTGGAAGTAGTCGTCGGGCCAGCGTAGGCGCTTACCCCATCCGAGGCTGACACCGATGAGTTTGATGTACTTGTCGTCGTCGTAGAGCGACGTATAGTCGTAGTAGCCCGAATTGTACATGCCATAACCACCGTAGTAGTTATAGTAGTTGTTCATCCAGGCTGAGTTGCGATAGGTCGATGAGATGTCGGTCTGCTTGGAATAGAAGGCATTGATGCTAAGCGAATTGGGGCGCTTGCCGCCAAACCATCCTGTGCTGTAGCCTGTAGAGATGGAGTAATAATAGCTACCGTTGGACTGTGCCGAAAGAGAGAGTTGCTCGCCGTCGCCGATAGGCAGGAAACCTCGGTGCATCTTGTTCTTTCCAAACAGGTTTCGCATGGAGAAGTTGGTGAGCTTGATACCTACACGGCCGATGATACCCGTCTGACCCCAACCCAGCGAGAACTCCAGCTGGTCGTTGGACTTCTGCTCCAGTTCCCAGTTGATGTCCACCGTACCGTCATCGTAGTTCGGCTTGATGTCGGGGTTCACCTTCTCGGGGTCGAAGAATCCCATGGAGGCGATTTCACGAGCAGAACGCTGGATGGCATCCTTCGAGAATAGGTCACCGGGCTTGGTGCGTAACTCACGGCGTACGACTTCTTCGTAGAGTCGGTCGTTACCATAGATACGTACGTGGCTGATATGTGCCTGCGTGCCCTCCTGGATGCGCATCTCGAGGTCGATGGAGTCGCCCACGATGTTGACCTCGACGGGATCGAGGTTATAGAACAGGTAACCGTTGTTCCAATAGTAGTTACCCACAGCATCTTCGTCTTCCTTCAGACGCTTGTTCATCTGTTTCTGATTGTAGATGTCGCCTTTCTTCATGCCTAGGGCGGCATTCAGGTAGTCGCTGGTGACCACGGTATTGCCCACCCACGTGATGTTACGCAGATAGTAGCGCTGGCCTTCGTCGACTTTGACGAAGACGTTGACGTGTTTCTCGTCGAACGTCCATACGGAATCCTCGAGGATGGTGGCGTCGCGGAAGCCCAGCTCGTTGTATTTGTCAATCAGGGCCTTCTTGGCCTCGTCGTAGCGTTCGGGGGTGAACTTCTTGGCCTTGAAGAAATTCTTGAACTTGCCGGCCTCATTGATCTTACCGAAGGCACCCTTCTTGATGAGGTTACCCTTGATTTTACTGTCGGAGAGCTGTTCGTTGCCCTCGAAGATAATCTGGCGGACTTTCATTTTCTCCTTCTTGTCGACGGAGATGTCGAGAATGACCTCGTTCTTACTGGTGACATCGTCGCGCTGGACAATATCGATTTCGGCATTGTTATACCCCTTGTCGTCGAAATATTTCTTTGCCAGAATCTTGGCGCGGTCAATCATGTTGGGTGTAATCTGTGCACCACGCATGATGCCAAGCTTGGATTCCATGTCCTCGCGCTCCGACTTCTTCAGTCCGTGGAAGTTGATGGTGCTTACGCGCGGACGGGTGGCCAGATGGATACAGAGGTATATCTTGGAACCCACGAGGGAGTCAGCAGTGATGGCGACCTTCGAAAACAGACCATTCTTCCAGTAGCGGCGGATGGCTTCGGTAATCTCCGTACCCGGCACGCTGATGGACTGTCCGACGGAAAGACCGGAGAGGCCCAGGAGCACATAGTCCTCGTAGCCCTCGACACCCTTGACGGCCAGTCCGCCAATTTCGCACTGACGCGGTGTGCCGGCATACGAGATGTCGGGATTGACGATGACATCCTGCGCGCTAACGCTTAAAGGTAAAAAGGTGAAAAGGTAAAAAGGTAAAATACCTTTTACCATTACCTTTACCCATTTTGTAATCGTTTTTATTTTCACTTTTACTTTTTACTTTTTTACCTTTTTATTTTCCTTCAGCTTCCACCTGTGCCTCGGTCTTGCCGAAACGGCGCTGGCGACGTTGGTAGCTCTCGATGGCTTTATGGAGTGCTGCCTCGTCGAAGTCGGGCCAGTATGTATCGCAGAAATACAACTCCGAATAGGCTATCTGCCAGAGCAGGTAGTTGGAGATGCGCAGCTCGCCTCCGGTGCGGATAAGCAATTCGGGGTCGGGCATGAAATTGGTCCACAGACGTTCATTGATGGTGTCTTCGGTGATGTCGCTGACGTCCAACTTGCCGTCCTTAACCTCTTGGGCAATCTGGCGTGTGGCATTGGTCAGTTCCAGCTTTGACGAGTAGCTCAGTGCCACCACCATGGTCATGGTGTCGTTCTTGGCGGTGTGCTCCTCGGTCTCAGCGAGCTTCTTGTTGACCTCCTCGGGGATGCGCGAACGGTCGCCCACCACGCGGAAACGTACGTTGTTCTTCATGAAGATCTCGTCTTCCAGTGAGGTGAGCACCAGTCCCATGAGGGCTGCCACTTCGTCGGCAGGGCGGTTCCAGTTCTCGGTAGAGAAGGTGTAAAGTGTTAGGAACTTCACGCCCAGTCGAGTACACTCTGAGGTGATGGTACGCACTGCGTCAACTCCGGCCTGATGTCCGTAGCTGCGATCTTTACCACGCTCGGTGGCCCAGCGTCCGTTGCCGTCCATGATGATGGCGATATGCTGGGGTATGTTATTCTTATCTATCATTGTGACAGGTTTTACATTTTGCCCATAAATCATACGTGACCGACACTCGTAACTGACTGTAGCAGTCAGTGTTCTTGAACAGTCCGCTGCTCTTGATGCCATAGGGGTCTTCCATCCCGTCGAGCACGTCGCTTCCCGTGAAGTGTATGGCCCATTCCAGAGCCAGGTTCACGCGGTCGGCCATCTTATACTTCACGCCACCTCCCAGTGGCACATTTGCTGCAACACTGCTCTTGTCGGCCGTGTCGGCTTTGGCGATGGTAGCACCCAACCCTAAGAATATATAAGGTGTCAGGCGCTTGGCGCCACGATACTCCTGCCCGGTTCCATAGGGCCAGAAGTTGTATTCAAATCTCAATCCGACATCCACCAGACTGCTTTTGAAGGAATAGTCAGTGATGTCAGGATAGTATGTCTCAGCATTTCGGGACGAGCCTTTCAGCTGTCCGTAGCCCACGTTGAAGGCCAGTGCCCTGCGCGGGTCGAGACGATACTTAACCAACAGGGACCCCATGGGCTGGATGTCCTTGAAGAGGGCATTGTTGAAGTCGCCCAGATAGGTCACTGCCCCTACGCCAGCACCCAGCTCCAAGCGGTATTCGGGCTCGGTCTGAGCCTGTGTGCCACCCGCCAAGGCCAGCAGAAGCAACGAGATGCCTATCGCCTTCTTCATCCTCTAACTCTTTACTGGTATCTCCACAACAGCGTGTTCAGCAGTCCGCGCCACACCTGATGGGTGTTGACGCAGTTGAGCCACAGGTAAATATCGTCGTCGGTCATCTCGATTTGCGGATTTTCCGTCGAGAGCTCGTCCAAGGCCGGGAAAACGAAGCGTGAACTCTGCTTCCATGTGATGCCATTATCGCGGCTCTCATAAACGTACTTATAAGGAGTCAGCGTACAGCCACCCAAGCCCTTGCCGCCAATGGCGAGCACGCAGTCGGCATATTCAGTAATGCACAGGTTCTCCATTCTGGGCAGTGCATAGCGCGAGTCTCTGAGTTGTCCCATGTAGGTCCAACGGCCATTGGGAGCATATTCGTCGTTGTCGACGATTTTGCGCCACACCATTGCGATGGACTCTTGGGGATAGTCTTCAGTGGAGCGGTTACCCACCAGCAGAACATAGTCCGTATTTTCGGCCACGTCGTCCATATAGTACGACACCAGCGACAAATCCTGTGTGGGTAGCATTGAGGCATCCTCGTCGAGCAGGTCTTCCTCCCAGGTGGCACCCCGATCGCGCGAGACCATCAGCTTGTTGTCGACAGATAATGCATACAGCTCCACGGAACTGCGACCCAGGAATTTCTTGATGTTTGGACCCCAATTCTGTGCGTCGAGCGGATGCACCGGATAGTCCGAGGACCCCATCTGTTTCCAATAGAACACATCCTGCTGTTCCTTGTGGACATTGACGTTGACAGTGTATTCACTATGTCCTTCACCATCACTGGACCACACGAGGAACTTGCGGGGCTGCGAGAAGTTGATGCTGTCGGTTGAGCTGTAATACCACAAGGAATCTTCGCGCTCGACGCTTTGTATCAGCACAATACCGTTATGGTATGTTGTCAGCGTGACGAGCACGTGCTCGACGTCAGTGCCATAAGGCAGTGAGTCGGTATTGTAGATGCGGTGGTTTACCTGGTCAATATGGAATGTGTAGTTGGAACCTGTCACGGTCGACTTCACGATGGTGTCTTTGCCTTCGGTGGTGACACTTGCCGTATAGCGGTTCAGCGTACCCAGCGAAAAGCTGGTGATTGCCGCATCGCTGTAAAGCGTCGCTTCTTCACCGCCGCTCAGACAAGAAGCCGTCAATGAAAGGCCCGCGAGCAGTATGAATAGAGTCTTTAATTGTCTCATGAGTCTACTTGAATTCAAATTTGGGTGCAAATTTACGCACATTTTGGCAAATATGAGCATTTTTCGGACAATTATTAAGTTAAATATATTATAATAAGGCATATTTTGGCATATTTTAGGTTTTCATAACAAAAAGAGCGCGGTATGAATCACTCACTCCGCGCTCCTTTTCAACGAATGTCGCTATGTACCAGTGTAATCACACTTAAGATGGTCAGCACTGCCACAATGGACAAAATAACCGTTGTTTGAAAATCTAATAACATAATCTTTACCTTAAAATCAATAAACTACTAACCTAATGAATAACATGTGTAATCGTCTCGATTATTGGGTGCAAAATTACTGCATTTTTATGAATGAATGCACAAAAAAAGGCGATTTCCGAAGAAACCGCCCTTTATTTTGATGTAAGTCAAAAAATGCTTTTTAGAGCTTTGGACCTGCAGCAACAAGTGCCTTACCGGCCTCGTTGCCCTCGTACTTCTTGAAGTTCTTAATGAAGCGGGCAGCCAGATCCTCAGCCTTCTTGTTCCACTCTGCTGCATCAGCGTAAGTGTCACGAGGATCGAGGATGTTGGTAGCTACGCCCTCAAGCTCTGTGGGAACCTCGAAGTCGAAGTAAGGAATCTTCTTCGTGGGAGCCTTCAGGATAGCACCACCGAGGATAGCATCGATGATACCACGTGTATCCTTGATAGAGATACGCTTGCCAGTACCGTTCCAACCAGTGTTTACGAGATAAGCCTTGGCACCGCTCTTCTCCATCTTCTTAACCAGCTCCTCAGCATATTTGGTGGGGTGCAGCTCGAGGAATGCCTGACCGAAGCAAGCACTGAAGGTAGGAGTGGGCTCAGTGATGCCGCGCTCTGTACCAGCCAGCTTAGCGGTGAAACCAGAGAGGAAGTAGTACTTGGTCTGCTCGGGAGTCAGGATAGATACGGGAGGCAGTACACCGAATGCGTCAGCGCTCAGGAAAATCACGTTCTTAGCCTCAGGACCAGCGCTCTTGCCGTTCACCTTCTGGGCAATCTTCTCAATGTGGTTGATAGGATAGCTTACACGGGTGTTCTCGGTTACGCTCTTGTCTGCGAAGTCGATCTTGCCAGCCTCGTCAACAGTAACGTTCTCAAGCAGAGCGTCGCGACGGATAGCATTGTAGATGTCGGGCTCGCTCTCCTTGTCGAGGTTGATCACCTTGGCATAGCAGCCACCCTCGAAGTTGAACACACCCTCGTCGTCCCATCCGTGCTCGTCATCACCGATGAGCAGACGCTTCGGATCGGTAGACAGCGTGGTCTTACCTGTACCAGACAGACCGAAGAAGATAGCGGTGTTCTTACCCTCCATATCGGTGTTGGCAGAGCAGTGCATAGAAGCGATACCCTGCAGGGGCAGATAGTAGTTCATCATAGAGAAC
>Ga0310696_10006616_pt1 | contig 13730 bp, 16 predicted proteins | sample AusTroGonzalo_MG_4_FD_203885 | JGI IMG/M metagenome (GOLD analysis project Ga0310696, IMG submission 203885) | Bovine rumen microbial communities from tropical cattle in Woodstock, Queensland, Australia - Gonzalo_02 (v2) (version 2) | ecosystem: Host-associated > Mammals > Digestive system >... | reverse complement strand
CCCGAAGAGACAGATTCAGCCGATTGGTCACCCGAAGAGATTGTCGATGCCTGTCTGAGGCGCGACCTGCCCTCCATCGCCTACACCTACACGGAGCCTTTCACCTGGTGGGAATACATGTATGACATTGCGGTTCTCGCACACGAAATGGGCCTGAGGAACATCCTCGTCTCTGCGGGCTATGTGGAGAAGGAGCCCCTGCAGGAGCTGCTTCCACACCTCGATGCCGCAAACATAGACATTAAAGCAATGGACGATGCCTTCTACCGCAGGTGGTGCGGGGCCTCGCTGACTCCAGTTTTGGAGAACATCCTCGCTATGGAAGCAGCCGGGGTCCATGTGGAAATCACGAACCTTCTTGTCACGGGATTGAATGACTCCAAGGAACAGGTAGAGGCGCTCTGTAAATGGATGGTCGACAACGGCCTTCAGGACACCCCGCTTCACCTGAGTCGTTTCTTCCCCAGGTATCGGTTCAAAGAGGTGGGGCCGACCCCGAAAGCGGTCCTTTTCGAGGCCAGGGAGATAGCCCTTTCGATGGGGGTCCGGACCGTCCACCTCGGGAACGTTTGAGCCGTTTGCCTGGTACGGACTTTGCCCATGGGGGCATAAACGAAAAACCATGAAGCATCTGTTCATACTTCTCACCCTTCTTACAACCCTTTCCTGCGGCCCCGGCAAGGTGGTCGCCGTGGGGCCTCTTTCTATGGAGGACAATCCGGAGTTCGTCTCCATGACCAACCTTATCATCTCGTATGATGCGGCAATCGGCAAGGAGCCGCTCCTTGCCGCCGTCAACGAGTATAAAGCCGAGATTCTCTACGACTACAGCATCATCACGGCCATCGCCATCAAGATTCCCGAAGGGGGCGACATTCACGATGCCATCGCGTATTTCAAGAAAGTAAAGGGCGTGACCGCCGTCGAGCGCGACCACATCTACCACCTGACCGACCCGGTCCAGCCCAAGTTGGAGGCGATGTAGCATGGAATAAGCATCGGGCTATAGCCTTTTCTCCATCCGATAACAAGTGAACGTCTCTCCGGTGATCTTTTCTGAATAGTCGGCCGCGTAGCCCATCCGCTCATAGAATGGGACCTTGTTCTCCCGGCTCTCTACGACAGCTGTCTTGTAGCCCAGCTCTTTCGCCCACTGCTCCGCCTCCCCGACTACGCGGGTTCCCAGGCCCTGGTGCCGGTACTCCGGCAGCACGACGATACGGCCCAGCATCACCCGCTCCGGGTCGATGGCATACAGGCGGCAGGTGGCAACGGGAAGGAAGTCATCCACCGCCACAATGTACTTCGTCTGCGGCGTGTCGTGCTCGTCAAACTCTACGCTGAGCGGAATCTGATGCTTGCGGGCCATCGCCTGGATACGCACGTAGTAGGCCCCGGCCTGCTCCGCCGTCTTAGTCGCCCTGATAATCTCCATGGGAACTACAATTCGTCCTGGATTTCTTCCTCGACATACTCCCGGCTTACCGGGATGATGACCTTGATTTCGGCTATCAGCCCCGCTCGCCCCCTGTCAAGCTCTATCTCTCCGACAAAGGGGCATTCGAGGTTCTCTTCGTTGAACTCCTCGTACCAGTCCAACTGCGTCCGGGGGATATAGCCCAGCAGTTTGCCGTCGGAACGGATCACCGCCTGCGCCCTGGGGTCATGCACGTTCGAAGGCTCCGGCTTCACGATGCCGACAACCTTACCGCAGTCATGCACCGTACAATGATATCGAAGGCCCACAACGTCGAAGGTCTCGGTATTCTCATCCAGGTCTTCCGAATAGTCCAATTTGTCGAGAAACGATAAATCTACTTCCTCCTCATCCTCCCACTCCTCTTCCTCGGGCTCCGGCTGCTCCTGCTCGTCGATATCCGGACCGCCCGTAGGTGTCCACCCTTTCTGGGCGTCCTTCATCGCCCCGTCAAGTGCGGTCTTGGCCGCGTCCATGGCCTCCCGGACCATGCTCATGGGTTCTTCCAGGTCCTTCTTCGCCGCCTGGATGGCCGACTCAATCTCACCCAGAATCTGCTCCTTTAATGAAGGCCCGGAGGACTTTGTCCCGGTCTTTGGCCGCGCCGCCTTGGGGGCGGATTTCGCTTCCGACCTCTGTTGCGGATAGGCCTGACGGGGCTGAACATTTGCCGGTGCCTTCGGTTGCTCAGGCTGCCGGTAACTCTTTTCTTTCTTGTTGTAAGAATCGTCGTGGTCGTCCCTGAATATGAGGACGAGCGCAATCACGACGATGATTCCAATTATTGCGTAGAACATCATACTATTTCAAATAAGCCTTAATGATTCGCACATCTTCCAGCGGCCGGTCGTTCTCGTCGGTTGCCACAACGGTAGGAATGACAACGGGCGTCCCACCGGCTTTGCTCACGGCCTCGGTATAGGCGGTCGAAAGAAGGGTCGCCCCGCTGCTGGAGCGGGAACAGGTAATGCCGATCAGCGGATTCCGATGGGTGCAGCAGGCTCCGAAAAGAGCGATAGAGACAAGAATAAGGATGCGTTTCATCGTCAGGGAATCAGATTCAGGAAAAGAGTGACTACGCCGGTGTTGATCAGGTCCACGAACATCGCGCCGATGATGGGGACGATGATGAAGGGGCGCACGGCATAGCGGTACTTGTAACACACGGCAGACATGTTGGCCATCGCATTGGGCGTGGCTCCCAGGCCGAAGCCGCAGAGGCCGCTCACCAGTACGGCGCTGTCGTAGTCCTTCCCCAGCAGCGGGAAAGCGACGAAGGCCCCATAGAAGGCCATGAACGCCACCTGGGCTGCCAGGATGAGGGCCAGCGGCAGTGCCAGCGACGCCAGTTCCCAGAGACGGAGGCTGGCCATCGCCATCCCAAGGAAGAGTTGCAGGCAGATGTCGCCGATGGAGACAACCTCCTTGAGGCTCAGTTCCTTTGTCCATCTGGGAGAAAGACCGAAGAGGTTCCGCATCAGACAGGCCACCAGAAGGGCACCGAAGTAGGTCGGGAAGGTGATGCCCGTCAGGGCCAGGAGCCTGCTCAGCCCCGTACCCAGGGCCATCGCGATCAGCAGCACGCAGGCGCCCCGGAGGTACTCCCGGAAGGTGGACTCCTGGGAGCGGGCCTGCTCCACGCGGGCGTCCGGGGAAGCCTCGCTGGCCTCAACGCCCGTCATCACATCGCCCGCGGCCGACTGGTCGCTGAGCCGATGCCGCCGGATGAGCGCCTCCCCCAGCGGGCCGCCGAGGAGGGACCCGGCCACCAGGCCGAAGGTAGCGGCGGCCATCGTGATGGATGAGGCTCCGGATAGTCCCATCTTCTCCAGAAGGGGTGAGAATCCGCCGGAGGTCCCGTGTCCCCCGCTCATGGGGATGGACCCCGCCGCCATGCCGAAGAGCGGGTCCAGTTTCAGCCCCGTTGCAATTCCCACAGATATAAGGTTCTGCACAATAATGAGCACGGCAACAAGGCCGATCATTACCAGGAGCGGCCGGCCGCCCTTTTTGAGCACCTTCATATCCGACTGGAAGCCCACCGAGGTAAAAAAGAGCATCATGCAGAGATCCTTTACTGTCCCGTCAAACCGGCACTCGACCCCGAAGACGGAATACAGCAGAAGGGTCAGCAGGGAGACGAGCAGACCTCCTGACACGGGCGCCGGTATGCAGAAACGCTTCAGAAAGGGAATCTTCCGGGTAAAGAACATACCCAGAAAGAGGGCAATAACCCCCACGCCCGCGGACATGTACATATCAAAGGCTACCTGTGCATCCATACTACAAAGATAGCCGTTTTCTTCATTGTCCGCATCGTGCTTCCTACTATTTCCGGTTTACGGTCGTTCTGATGGATGTCGTCAGCTGTTGAACCTCCAGCGGGAACCACGTCGAGTCCGCCGGGAATGTGACCTTTTGTATGGAAGGCGGGAGGTCTCCATCCCGTCGGCCAAACTGGTTCCCCACGTGGTGGACTTCGACCACCCGGAGAGCTGGGCGGAGCAGTTGACCGGCGACGTGCTCTTCTCCTGCCTCGGCACCGATTTCCTAAGAATGATTTACACTGTTTGACAGGGGACAGACCATAAGGACTTCTTCGCCTTTATCTTCAACGACTTCAAATCCGGCCTTCTGATACATCCGGAGGGCATAATTCGCTTTTTGTACGGACAAAGAAACGCACGGATAGCCGTCGTTTCGGAGAAGATCCATCATCCTCATCAGCAGTTCCGTTCCGATTCCTTTTCCGCGATATTCCTTATACAGCGATATGGCCAAGGAAGGAGAGTTCGCTAATCCTCCGTGCAACTTCTTCCGGGTGATCTACCAGGAACTGCCCGTGATTCATTCCCTTGAAGACTTCAACATGAGTGTCAGGGTGAATCTTGCACAGATGTTCCACCTGTGGCTTGGCCACAAACGCTTCCTTGGTGCCGTACCAGAAATGGATATCGACCCCGTGGATAGATTCCAGCTTTTGGGTATAAACATCCTTGTAGCCGTCCCTGACTGCCTTCCCCCTGCCGGAAGGCCACACCTTCTTGCATTCATCCAGAAGGACGTCGAAGTAATGTGAATGAAAAACGAACTTCCAGAATCCTGTCCAATGGTAGCAAGTCCAGACATTCCAACTCTGGTAGTACCGCAGCGGATCCACAAGCCATTTGGGCAGAGGCAGCAAGGGAGCCGCGTCCATTACGGCATGATCAATCACAATCTCGTTCCTTTCCAGCATTCGGGACAGGATCTTCCCGCCCAAAGAGAGGCCGTAGGCCACGTCAAGATGCCCGCCGAGATGCTCCCGGACGTATTCGATAGCCTTCCCGGCCTGGTCGTCGACCGAGGTGAACTTCGATTCCTGTCCAATCAGGAACCCGTCAATCCCAACGGCAACAATGGAATACTTGTCCTTAAGGAGGTCTATCAGCGGCAGGAAAATCTCATAGGATACCCCAAGCCCCGGAATCAGCAGCAGACTGGGATTCCCCCTGTTTCCAAAAGTGTTGAATGTCATAAGGCGTGTCCCCCTGAAACCTTTATTACCTGTCCTGTAAGCATTCCGGCCTGGTCGCTTGACAGGAACAGGATAGCATTGGCAATATCCTCGGGTTGAATGAGTTCGCCCATGGGAATGAGAGGAAGGACGGCTTTCTCCAGCTCGTTATCGATCCATCCCGTTTGTGTGGGACCGGGAGCTACGCAGTTCACGGTAATACCATACTGCGCCACTTCAAGGGCGATGCTGCGCGTAAGCGCTTCCAGCGTGGCTTTGCTGGCTCCAATCCCCTGGGGATTATTCGCCCCTGTGATGATTGCCACCTTGTCTTCTAATCCGTAGTTTACCATAGTGGTAGTCTGTTCAGACCTCTAATATAGTCATTTTTACGCGAAAAGGACAGTCATCATTGAGTTTGATACCTGTCCACAAAACGTTACAAACGTTCCGCTGCTTTGCGCAACGCATATACTGCCGAACCGAACTCTATCAAACCAAATACGAAATAAAGGTTACTGATGGGATTAAAGCCCCAAACCCACCATTCGAGGACAATCCAGAGCATCAAGATAATGCCGCAGGCGAGTACGGCCAAATAGGCCCAGGGGTGCTTCTTGATCAGCATCAAGGCCGCAAGAAGCTGCGTAAGCCCATTAACCGCCAGCAGTACGAACCCAGATGGAATGAAATCCTTGAAGAAGATATCCGGCCATGGCATCTTCGCCCTCAGCAGGTCCAGCATCGGTGCTCCGCCCCAGCCATTTCCGCTGGGATCCACCCACATCATGATTGCACCGCCAACAGCACCGATGGCAATGAACAACGTGAATACGATCAAAAACTTTCTCATTTCTCTTAGTCCTTCAATACAAAGGTAATCCCTGTACCGTGCAACCCGACGGTTTTGTCTTTAAGTGAATAACTCATCCATGTTTATCTCCTTCTGCAGCATGCTGTAGTAGTTGTTGTGGACAACGCCATTCGTTGTTACCATGACAAGATGAAGGGTGCGTTTGTCTTTAGACAGTTCGCGGTACGCGCCAAGTTTGTTTTGCAAGTCCTTGGCGTAATCATTGTCTATGGAGAAGGTGTTCACAGAATGTTTCATCTCGCAGATGTCCGTAAAGCCGTCCGCCCTTTGTATGACTAAGTCTATCTGCGCTCCTTGCCGTTCTTTTGTGCCACGGACGAACCATGAACACACGTTTGTCTGAACGCCAGAGATACCAAGCGCAGCCTTAATCTGTGGGACATGCTGGAGGCAGACACGCTCAAACGCGTGCCCCTTCCAGGTGTTATGCGCAGCCGATGTGCAGGTATTTAGCCAATAATGTTCGTCACTGAAGGCGTTTTTCCTGATGCAAAGGTAATAGAATAGCGTATAGTTATCTATCAGCTGATACAGCGCATTTGACTCTGCCGTATCGGCAGAAGCAAAGCGGCGGATGAATCCACACTCTTCCAGTTCCTCCAGGATAGTAGAGAATGTGCCTCCGTCAGAGAGCTTACTTTCCTTTAGTATTTCATCCCTTGTCATGCCGGAACGTCTGCCGTCTCCCAGGCTCTCGATGACCTTCAGATAGTTCTCCGGGCGTTTGAACAGCGTTGCATAAAGCGCCTCAAATTCGTCTCGAAGCTGAGCGGTCTCCGTGAAGAATAGCTGGTCAACATTCTGCGCTACACTCAACCCCTTCTTCAGGAAACTCCAGTAATAGGGTATGCCGCCAAGAATCATGTATAATTCCAGGACGTCCATCCGGCCAAAGGCAAGGTTGGCTCCCTTTGCAAAAAGTTCGCACTCGCGGAGCGTGAAAGGGACAACTTTTATGCGATTGGTCAGTCTTCCGCGAAGCCCTCCCTTGTCCTTCAGAAGCTTCTTGCTGATCCATGAAGTCGCACTACCGCAAACGATCAGCACGATGTCCTTCTCCCGACGGGCTGTAGCCCAACCGTTCCAGAAGTTTTCCAGAGCGCCTATCAGATTCCCCTTGGGTGTATCCATCCATGGAAGCTCGTCTATAAAGAGTACCTTTTTGCCTGCAGGGGCGTTGTTGATGAGTTGCTTAAGCAATTCAAAGGCTTCCATCCAGTTTTTAGGTATGGAGCTCCGCATGCCTGACGCCATCAGGGAGTTGCGGAAAGCCGTCAATTGCTGACGAAGCGTTCCTTTGGCCACGCCTGTGTGCTGGAAACAGAACTGATAGTTAAAGGTCTCGCGGATGAGATATGTCTTGCCAACACGCCGGCGTCCATAGACGGCACAAAATTGCGATTCTTCCTTTTCGAGAAGGCCCAGCAGTTCACGTTGTTCCTTTTCTCGTCCAATTATCATATCTATAATATCAAAATCCGCTACAAATATAGCATAAATATCGTTATAACCAGCGGAAATATTGTGTTTTCCTCTTGTTTCCGCTGAAAATAAATGTTAATTCATAAATAAAACTATATAATCAGATTCATTTGTCCGTCCTACGTAGATAAGAGGAAACCTGATTTAAACCTCATATTTCGGATAGCACACAAAACCCCGCCCACTGAATGGACGGGGTTGCCTCTGGCGAAGCCGATGGAGCAATCCAAACTTACTCCTTCGTCTCTTTCTTCTTTCCCGCCTTGCAGTGCCGCAGCAGGCGGCGCATGTCCTTCAGGACATCGTCCAGGTCCGCCAAGTCGTTGTAGAGTGCGTCCTGGGAGAGGACATCCTTCGGAATATCCTTGCTCAGCTCGCCGCGTTCTTCGGCCTCATAGTCCTTCTGCCAGTCTCCGGAAGCCAGGTAATCTTCCAGATCCACGATATCATCCCATTTATCATACAGCAGTTCCACGGCGATTCTTGCGCTATCAATAGCCTCATGAACCCCCTCGAACTTTAGACTGTTAATCAGCACGCGCCACTCGGCCTCGGTGTATTCCGACTTCATTTCCTCGAGGAGGCCGAAATTCTTTTCGATGGCGTCCAGCATAAGATCCATGATTCTGGCGCGAAACTTATCGGGCTTGATTGGGGTAGACTTCATAAGGTTATGAGGATTAATGATTCTTCTATGGGGCCGAAGGTCCTGTAGGCCGAATCCGTTATCTTTTGGGCAAAGGCTTCGTGTGACAGGATACCGGCCAGGAAGAGCACCAGTATGAGCAGAACTCTTTTCATGCTAATGGACTTCCGTTAAGGCACCTGTGATCGAGTCGATGATGAAGCCGCGGACGGTTACGTCGGCGGGAATCAGGGGATGATGGGTAATGAGGCCCACGGTCTTCCGGACGGAAGCCTCCGTGTCGTGGAAGCCTTCCAGCCAGTCGTGAAGGTCGATGTCTTCCCGGGAGAGTTCGCCCTCCGGGATGCCGCGCCTCAGCATCTCCTCCTCGAAGTGATGGAAGCTCATGTGGCAGGCCCCGCAGGTAGTGTGGGCGACGACCATGATTTCGTTCACGCCCAGCTCGTACACCGCCACGATGAGGCTCCGCATCGCGGAATCCCACGGCGAGAGGATGACGGCCCCGGCGTTCTTGATAACCTTGGCATCACCGTTACTCAGCCCCAGGGCTTCCAGCAGCAGGACGGACAGGCGGGTGTCCATGCAACTGAGGATCGCCAGCTTCTTGTCCGGGTACTTGTCGGTAAGGTGTTTCTCGTAACCCTTGGAGGCCACGTAGTCGCGGTTGAACGCGAGGACGGAGTCGATGCTGCGTCCTACTTGATGTTGTTCCATCTGCTTATTCTTGTTTCAGTGTGGGTGGTACTGCAAATATAAGCAAATTTCACCAATGCCGTAGAGCCGGTGTCGGGTACTGCGCGCGAGAAGTTGACTGCACCGCGCCATGCGTTATAACAAAAAAGTTAATATAATTAACTAAAATGTTTTATTTACTTATTATTAATAATTTATAACTCGTTTTAGGAAAAGATCAAGAATCGGCGCAAACATCCGGCCGTTCCTTTCAGCTGACCCGAAAAGCGCTACTCGGAACAAAGACAGTCGCAAAATCCGCCATTTTTTCGTACATTTGTAAGACCTTCTCCGACGAAAACCATGGAAGTGATTTCCCTTACACCCGATTCCCTTCGTCCCCTGCTGCTGCACAGGGAGCGGAACAGTCACAAGCACGATTATGGCCGGCTGCTGATCATCGCCGGCTGCGAGACCATGCCCGGGGCGGCCGTCCTGGCCACCGGAGCGGCCCTGCAGTCGGGTTGCGGCCTGGTAAGGCTCCATTCCACGGCGCGTGCCCTGCAGGCGGTGGTGAACAGCTTTCCCTCCGCCATGCTCAGCGAGGAATACGACGATTTCTTCCACACCTTGCCGGAACACTTGGAGCGGTACGATGTCATTGCCATCGGCCCGGGCCTGGGCTGGTCACCCGGAACCCTGAACTCCTTCATGGATCTGCTGGGAGAGGCCCGTTTGCGCCGCATCCCGATGGTGCTGGACGCCGACGCACTGAACATCCTCTCCGTCCTGTCAGACTGGACGGACCTCCTCCCTCCGGGATCGGTGCTGACCCCGCACAAGGGGGAACTGAAAAGGCTGCTCCCCTGCGACAGCGACGCCGAACGGGAAACCCTCGCCTGGGAACTGTGTGCGGAAGCCGGCTGCTGCGTGGTGATGAAGGGATACCACTCCCGCATCTTCACCCCGGAAGGGACTTGCTATGTGAACACAAGCGGAGGCCCCGGAATGGCCAAAGGCGGCAGCGGAGACGTGCTTACCGGGCTCATCGGCGGCTTGATGGCCCGCGGCTACACCGCCCGGGACGCATCCGCACTGGGCGTCTGGCTCCACGGCTACGCCGGCGATTCCCTCTCAGCGGAACGCACCGAAGAAGCCTATAGCAGCCGTGATCTCATCGACCACCTCTGGAAAGGATTTAAGGAGTTATATTAGCGCCCCTCTAGAAACGGCAGTGCGTCGGGTCGATCCCCGGGGTAGGCGTATAGGTCACTTCGACGCCATCCTTCCCCACGTGCACCACGTTGTATCCCGGCGTACCGCGCCCGAGGGCGTTGCCGACCGGGCCCGCCGCCACAAAGCGGATTCCTTCGAAGGTGCAATCGTACGCCTGATGCGTATGCCCTGCAAAGACGACATCCACGCCGCAGGCCTTGAACAGGTCGATGTATTCCCGGCGCTTCTCCATCGAGAAATTGAAATAGTCTTCCGGCTCGTCGATGCGCTCCCGGATAACGGGACAATGCAGGAAAACGAAGGTATAGCGGCAGGCCTTAGCCGCGGAGAGTTCCTTTTCCAGCCACGCCAGCTGATCGGCCTCAACGTCCGCCATCCCCTCCTTGATGCAGTTGGAGTCCATCCCGATGAAGGCGCAGCCTCCTTCCCGGAAAGAGAAGCGGTCATATCCCCGGAGTGCAAGATAAGCCTCGCGGGAGCTTCTCAGGTAATCGTGGTTCCCCGGAGTGGCATAGACCGGAGCCTCAATCTCCGACAGGCGGGCCGTGTAAACCGCATCCTGCCGGGGATCCGTTGCGTCATTCACCAGGTCCCCCGTCACAATCACGCAGGCGGGCTTCAGGGCATTCACCGCATCGACGGCCGCCTTCATCAGCGAGTCCGAGTGCGCATAGGAAGGAGATTCGTCGATGAACCCGATCTGAGGGTCACTCATCTGGACGAACGTGAAGGGCTTGAATGCATTGCAGGCCGTGATCAACATAAGGGCGATGCCAAGAAGGTAGGGTTTCATGTGCAGTGGCTTTTTCCAAATTTACGCAATTTTTGCCGTATTTCCTTACCTTTTCAGCAAAAGATGGTTCCGGGACGGCTTCCCGCAGGCTTGTTTTTTGCAGAATTGGGTATAGGATGGATGTTTTTTCCGGCGAGGACTGGAATAGGCGTCAGATTCTAAATACAGGTTATACATATGGGTAAACAATTGACATTTGCTTGTGGGTTATCCTTGCTTTTGGTGTTGTTATTCTCCGCTTGCGGCAAGGTGGATGCCCCGGCATCCGACATGAAGGACGTCAGACTGGAGGACTGGCCGCTTACGGACTGCTCAACCAGTACAAAGCCGGCACGGGACCTTGTGGCATACAAGCTGCTCGGGGTGCCCTACAAGTGGGAAGAGGACTGGCTGGGCGGAAGGGTCTATATCATCAATCCGGATCTTTATTCAGAGAAGGCGCCCTTCTCACTCAATGATTACCAGGCCAAGAATCTCTGCAGCGGCACACACGGGGCCTATACGAATCTCATCGAGGGAAAGACCGACGTCATCATCGCCAGCCGTGACATTTCCCGGAATGAAAAGGCATCGGCAGCCGAACTGGGAGTTGAGCTGGAGACGGCTCCGCTGGCCATCGATGCGCTGGTATTCATCGTCAATCCCAAGAATCCAGTCAAGAACCTTACGGCGGACCAGGTGCGGAAGATCTATACCGGCGAAATAACCAACTGGAAGGAGGTGGGCGGCGTTGACCATGCCATCACCCCGTATATCCGCGATGCGGATTCCGGCAGCCAGGAGAAGATGGAAACGCTGGTGATGGACGGACTGAAAATGATTGACGGGACCGAAGGAACGTATATGTATGAAATCATCGGCTCACAGATGGCCTCTCCTTACCTGCAGATTGAAAACGACGAGTATGGTATCGGTTATACGCCCTTCTTCTACTGTACGGCGATGGTCCGTGACCTGATGAGGGTTGACATGCTTTCCATCGACGGCGTGATGCCCAGCAAGGAATCGCTCAGGAACAACAAATATCCTTTTGTGTCAAGCATTTATGCCGCGGTCCGCAAGACGGAAGCCCCTGAAAGCATGGCATTTAAGCTCTTCCAGTTCCTCTTTACCAAGCGGGGCGCGGATATGATTGACGAGAGCGGCTATATCGCGATAAGGAAGTAGTTGTGCATCAATGGTTGTAGATCCAGCGGATGCCCAGGTGGTCGATGAGCCGGCCAGGGAGAATGGCGACAAGGGGCGGCAGAAGCCAGTTCATCAGCCCGGGGCTGAGGACGCGACGGCCCCGGAACATCGCCCGGAGGGCCCTGGAGACAAGACTCCGGGGAGACTGTAGAAGGCCGAAGCGGCGAAGTACCACCCGCATCTTCTCACTCAAGGGGTAAAGCCCCGTGTCAATGGCTGCCGGGCAGACTGTCGTGACTGAGACCCCGAAGGGGCGAAGCTCATAGGAGAGTCCCTTCCCGAAGCTTTTCAGGTAGGCCTTGCTGGCCGAATAGACGGCAATACCCGGGGCGGGTATTTCGGCTGTCATAGAAGACATGTTCAAAATGCAGCCTTTCCCTCGCGCTTTCATCCTTTCGCCGAAAAGGACGCAGAGGTCCGTGATGGTCTCCATGTGGAGCGCCATCATCGCATCGACCTTGGGGAGGCTGTCCTCTGAAAGATACTCCATAAAGAACATCCCGGCATTGTTGATGAGGATGTCCGGCGCCAGTCCGGTGCCATCGCACCAGGCGACGACCTCTTTCGCAACGCCGTGGACGGCAAGGTCCATGCATCGGCTTTCCACCCGGACAGGGAAGGCCTCCCGGATGGATTCCGCAGCAGCGGCGAGCTCCTCTGCACGGTTGCTGATCAGGAGCAGGTCATACCCCTTCTCGGCCAATTGACGGGCGAACTCCAGCCCCATTCCGGAACTGGCCCCTGTTACCAGGGCTGCACCCCTGCCTGTATGTCCTTCGGTTACGCGCATATCTAAGATTTGTCTCGTCGTTAAGGTTGTCTTAGGGACGGGAATTTGTTACCGAATGCAAATATGGGTGTTGATAAGAATCACGGTTCGGCAGGGATGGCCCTGATGCCTTCCAGGGGTCCAGGCTGGCGCCTTTGTACAACTTCCATTTCGTCAATCCGGCCAAATAGCGGTTGGAAAGCTTTTGGTTATACTCCCGCAACTCCTGCTTCCGCGAGGCTTTCTTTGCCGTTTCTGTCGACAAGGGACGGTTAGCCCTACGCGTATCGGCCTGGGCTGAAGCGGTTTGGGGCAGTCCCCATATCAGCAGGCAGAAATAAACGAAACAGGGCACGAATCTTCTCATAAGTCGCTTGGTTTGAGGAATCCGGCACGGAGCGTGCGCAGGGCGCCGTTGTCGAACTGAACATCGAAGCTGGTGTGGTCCTTGTTGGCCCCCACGATGCAGCCTTCCCCGAAGACGGGGTGGGTCACCAGGTCGCCCATCTTGAAGGGACTGGCATGATAATCGGCCCGTTCGGCTTCGAAGTCATCGTCCAGGGAAACGGGGCGATGCGGGTCCATCTCCTGGTCCAGCACATGCGAAAGGTTTCGGGTGCCCTTCCAGAGTTCGGGCGATATTACGCCCTCCGTCACCACCAACTCCCGCCTGATTTCGGCCAGGAAGCGGGACGGATACTTGTTGGTCTTGGTGGAGATGTTGAAGCCTTCGGACTCCGTCAGGAACAACGCCTTCTCAGCGCGGGTGATGGCCACGTACATCAGCCGGCGCTCCTCTTCCTCGCCATCCTTCTTTCCCTCGCGGATGGTGCGCATGTTGGGGAAAATGCCCTCGCTGAGGCCGACGATGAACACATACGGAAACTCCAGCCCCTTCGCCTGATGGATGGTCATCAGCTTGAGGGTGGGCGTATCCTTCCGATGGTCCTCATTGGTATAAAGCGCGATATCCTGCAGGTAATCCGCCAGGGTACTTTCCTCCGGCGTACGGACGCTCTCGTAGAAACGGATGGAGGAAAGGAGCTCGTCCAGATTCTCCAGCCGGTCCTCGTCCTGGTCTTCCCGCACCATCCGCT
>Ga0310696_10006615_pt1 | contig 13732 bp, 18 predicted proteins | sample AusTroGonzalo_MG_4_FD_203885 | JGI IMG/M metagenome (GOLD analysis project Ga0310696, IMG submission 203885) | Bovine rumen microbial communities from tropical cattle in Woodstock, Queensland, Australia - Gonzalo_02 (v2) (version 2) | ecosystem: Host-associated > Mammals > Digestive system >... | reverse complement strand
AGGCACTTGGCCGACTCCAGACTATGGTGGCAATGGGAAGTCTGCCTCCCACGGCCTTCAGGGATGCCAACAAGTATAACAATCCGGAAATGCCTGTTTCCATTGAGGTGGAATTTGCCACAGAGTCAGACCAGTATTCCTACGGGGTGAGTTATCGTGGCAACCTCTGCATGGAGGAATGGCTGTATTCCACTATTAAGAAACCCGTGTGCGTGTTTGAACGTAAGTACGACGTACAGACTGGCAAGACAAGCATCAATCTGACGGCAGGAAAAAAGGATGCAGAGAAAACAAAGTTGCTGGTTTCGCTGTTAGAGGACAACCTGCTTAAGGGTAACGAACTGTTGCTGTCGAAGCACGATGTTGTGAAGAACGCCCAGATGACGGATGCTTTCCTTTGGCTGACCACCAAACTGCACGTCATCTTCCCTGAGACCCGTTCGACCTCTATCTTCGACAACAGGTATTCCGACGAAGGGTTTAAGTCGCAGTCCGAAGCACTTATTTCGGCCTTGGATCTCGGCATCAACGAACTGACCTTGAAGGACGAGGATATTGAGTCGTTCAAGCAGAGCATTTCGGAATGGCCTGAACTGGTGCAGGGCGTGGATGGCATTGTCAAGCGCCTTTCCCGTTCGCCGGAGGGACAGGAGGAGGTGATGATAGACACGGGTGCCTTCACCGTCAGCATGCGCCGCGAAGGCAACAAATATTTCGTGCGCCGTGTAAAAGCTCTACATAAGGTAAACGACAGCCTCTATGACTTTGAACTGAAGGAAGAGTCTGACGGCACCCAGCGCATCTTCGACTTCGTGCCGATGGTGCAAAATGTCAAGAGCGAGGCCTGCACCTACGTCATCGACGAGTTGGATCGCAGCCTGCATCCTACGCTGGTACGGACGTTGGTTTCGCGTATTGTCAATGACAGGAACATGAAGGGCCAGTTGATTTTCACTACCCACGATGCGGGACTGCTCGACGGGCAGGTATTCCGCAACGACGAGATTTGGTTTGCCGAGAAAGACCGCGAGACGCAGAGCACCCACCTCTATACGCTCGACGAGTTCAAGCCTCGTGCAGACTTGGATTTGGAGAAAGGCTATCTCAACGGACGCTTCGGCGCCATTCCTTTCCTGGCACGTTTCAACGAATTAAACTGGGAGTAACATGGGATTCAAGGTTAGAGGTTATATAAGGGAAGTTCCCCAAGAGAAGGTCCGCGACTACTCCCTGTTTGCCATCGCGACGGAGGGTACCGAGCGCGAGCCGGACTACTTCAGGCTTTTCGACGGTATAGACCGTATCAAGGTGGATATTATCGAGCCGGAAACGTCGGACGACGAGGATGCATCTGAAAAGCGGAAAGCCTCTTCGCCCTCGAAAGTGCTGGAGAAGGTCAAGGCGTATATCAGCAAGAATCAGTTGAGTGCCGAGGACGGCGATTCGCTTTGGTGCGTCATCGACGTTGACCGTTGGCCGCAGAAGCAGATAGAGGAACTGCATGCGTTCTGTGCGCAGAAGGACAACTGGCATCTGGTCATCAGCAATCCCAGCATTGAAATCTGGCTTCTGTATCATAAACGGGCTGATTTGGCAGACCTCGGCATTCAGACCGCCAATGATGCCAAACAGGCACTCGACAAGATAGAGAAGGGTGGCTATTACTATATCAAATATCTGCCGTTGATGCTTGATGCCATCGAGAACGCCCGCAATGCAGACTCAAATCCAGACGGCTATATGCCCGAACTGTTGCAGACAAAAGTCTATCAGTTGGGCCGTGCGCTCTACGATCGCATGGGCAAGGTACGTTTTGAGAAATTCGTAGCCTCGCTGCCCAACATAGAGAAGGAAATACTGAAAGAAAAGAAGATAAAACCATCAAACAAAACATGACACCGAACAAACACTTCAATTCCGACAAGGAGGGGCTGAACCTGGAATTCCTGTGGGAGTACTGCATGGAGAAAGGAGGCGGAGCCCGATGGATAGGGTGAGACACAGGAGAAAATGGGTGAGCTGACGCAGTGGGTGACCCTAAGGGAAGTACTGATGCTTCAAAACTCGTTTAAAGGATGATTAGTAAAAAAGTGTGAAATGAGGTTTATTTTCTGTTATTTATATATTTGTATCGTTTTTTTTTATTACTTTTGCCACACTATATGACATAACAAGAAACACAATGAAGTTGACAGTTGAGCATATTGCGAAGTGGTACGGTGACCATCACGTATTGGATGATGTTTCCTTCGAAGTAAAAGAAGGGAACGTTTCAGTTTTGATGGGCACAAACGGCGCAGGCAAGACGACCTTATTCAACATCATATCGGGTTTCATTCAGCAGGACAAGGGGAATGTGATGATTGATAACGAATCTGTTAATCGGTACAAGCCATTTCAGCGCAAGCGCAAAGGAATTGGAAGAACGTTCCAAGATATGCGTTTGGTTGGTGAACTTAGTGTAAAGGAGAATGTCATGTTATCATTCCCTGAACAGCAAGGCGAAAAATGGTGGAAGACTTTACTACCCAGCAAAAGTGTCCACGAAGAACAACAATTCAACTCCAAAATTGCCGATGCCTTGATTCATACTTGCTTTATAAGCGAGATAGCCGAAAGCAAAGCTAATGAAGTGTCATACGGTCAGCAGAAATTGTTGAATCTTACCTGCTGTATGGCGAGCGGTGCGTCGGTCTTGCTATTGGATGAACCCGCTGCTGGAGTCAACCCATTATTCCGTGAAAAGCTAACCACGATTGTCAAAGAATTGAAGACGCAAGGTAAAGCTTTATTGGTTATAGAGCATAACGTTGATTTTATCGAAGCTGTGGCCGATGAGATTTTGTTTCTACACAATGGCACAATACAGCGGTATGGTTCATACCAAGAATTTAGAGAATCCCCAGAAGTTTTAAACGCATACGTATGAGTATTCTATCCATAAAGAACGCCAGCACAGGCTATGGCAACAAGCAAGTGCTTTTCGACGTTTCGTTAGATGTCGAAAAGGGAGATACGGTATTGCTTGTTGGATTGAATGGCTCTGGAAAGAGCACCTTACTTAAACTAATTTACGGGTTGGTAGATGTATGGCAGGGTTCTGTAGAATATAATGGAGAGTTGTTTCACAGTATAGAGAAGAAAACGCCTACTCATACATTGTTAAGTAAGGGAATACAATATGTGCCTCAGAAAAATGAACTTTTCGATGATGCGAGTGTACTGGAAAACTTACAATTCTCACTGCTTCACCTTAACAGTAAAAAGGAGAGCACCAAGAGAATAGAAGAAGTAATGGAAGATATACCCCTACTTAAAGAACGAAGGAAACAGATCGCCGGGCGTTTGAGTGGAGGAGAGCGAAAAATACTTGCACTGGGTATGGTCATGGTCAATCGTCCAACGCTGCTGCTTTATGATGAGCCATTGGCAGGTCTCAGCGAAGATAATATTCCCGAGATGCTTACCATGCTTAGCAGAATTCAAGAAATGGGAACCACAATAATAATCGTGGAGCATCATGTGGTAGAAATGATGCAATTCGCAGACAAAACATACGGAATGAGACTTGGACACATAACAAGTGAATCGTTAAGTTCTTTGAGCGAAATAAAAAATATACTAATTTAAAGAATCATTATGAAAAGAAAGAGTTTGTTTGTAATCGGAATCGCTATTGTAGTTATAACAGCAGGATTAATAGTATGGAAAAGTACTTCTAGTAATGATGCCATAAAAATTGGAGCGATATTGCCGCTTACAGGAGATGAATCAAGTTATGCAGTACAGCTAAAAAAGGGGATGGAACTTGCTGTCGATTTGCACAATCAAATCTCAACAAAAACGATTGAAATATTGTTTGAGGATGATCAAGGCGATGCAAAAAAAGCTCTTTCAGCGTATAGAAAATTGGTTGATGCTAATAATGTCCAGTTGATTATTGGAGGTATGTTTTCATCTCAAACGTTGGCTATTGCACCTGCTGCAGAAAAGGATAGAAGGGTTCTTTTATCTCCAACTGCTTCTGCGATTGATATTACCGATGCAGGAGATTATATTTTCCGCATTTATCCTTCGGATGTGTATGACGGTTTGTTTTTAGCCAATTATGCTCATGACAGTCTAAATGCAAAGAATGTAGCCGTTATCTATGAACAAGTATCTTCCGTTGTTGCAATATCTGACAAATTCATCAATGTTTTTACTTCAAAAGGCGGTAATATTGTTTATAAAAGCGGCTATTCTTCTGATATATCAGATTTTACATCTATTTTGATGAAAGTTAAGCAGACAAAACCAGATGTGATTTTCATTCCTGGAAATATTATCCCAATTGCAAATATACTTAACCAAGCCCGAAATATGGGTGTTAATACGCGATTCTTATCTATTTCTACTGTTTATGATCCCAAAATAATAGAACTTACAAAATTATCAGCCGAAGGTTTGTTGTTTTCCGCACCAATGTTTGACCCAGATGGCACCTCATCAGAAATGCAGTTATTTAACCAACAATACCAAAAGAAATATGGCGTAAAACCAGACATTTTGGGCGGATATGGATATGATGTTGTTAATATTGCTATAAAATCCATGCAGCATGGAACAACAGCCAACATTATTAAAGATGAGTTATATAAAATCTCAAATTATCCTGGAGTAACAGGTAACACGACATTCGATAATAATGGCGATGTCGTTAAAGACTTGAAGATGATGACCATCAAAGATGGACAGTTTGTTCCATTTAAATAACATTTTAAAATCATGGATAGAAGAAAATATATTGATTATCTAAACGAAACATCTAGAATGGTTATGCCTATCATTGTGGCATCCGTTGAGAAAAAAGTTTCAGAAATACCAGAATTAGAGGAACACCTTTTCTTGTTACTCAAACATAGGGTGGGCAAGCCTTTACTTAAACCGACCCTCTTTCGTTTAGCATTTGAAGTGTGTGGCGGTGTAGATTTTGAATCATATTTACCCTTTGCAGCGGCTTGTGAAATGCTCAACATCTCATCATATCAAGCAAATTCTTCTTTTGATAACAAACTTGGTATATTGTCTAATGAGGACAAAGATGGACAAGTGATGGCAGCAATGATTTCTCGTGAATTGGCCTCTAAATTAACATATAGTCTTTCAGATAAAATTGTAGGAGAAAAAAAAGTAATAGAACTTGCCAACTGCATATCTACTAGTAATCTTTTTATTTACAAAGCCCAGCATTATGATTTAAACCTTTTATCTTTTTCAAATCAACGAATGTTTGAGTCTTATATTAAAGATAGAAAATTATTTCTTTGTGATTACTATAAAAGGTGTTACTTCGGCAGTGGAATATTCTCTGGTCAAGTTGCATTGGCTGGAGCAATAGCGGCTAATGCCAATGAATCTCATAGAAAAGCTTTAAAATTATTTGGTGAGATATACGGCACTGCTTTACACAAAATAAACGACTTAGGAGATTTTCTACCAGGAGAAGAACGATATGGACGGCTATATCAGGATTTCTTCTGTGACATCCGAAATGGAAGACTAACTTTTCCAGTTTACGAGCTATTCACAAGGCATAAAACTGTTTATTCTGAAATAATGCACATTTTAAATGAAGAAAATCCTAACTATGATAAAATCCATGCATTGTTTGTTAGTCTTGATATTGTTGATAAAGTCAAAAAGAATGCTAGGGAGTCGTATAATGCTGCCAAAAGGAGCGTAATAGACATTCCTTCTTCTAAATCAAAAGGAGGGCTTTTCTCAATGTTATCGGTATTGGTGTCTAACAAGTATTATCACAGATCAATAAAATAAGTATGAAGTGCTTTATAAACTTATGGGAAACATCTTATATATATTTGTGGCTTCCAATAGTAATATTGTTTGTGTATTGGTGGCTGATCAAAAAAGGCAAAGATAAAAATACGTTTTGGGTTGGATTTTTTCTAAAATCTATTCCTCTTATTATAGGTGGTATTCAAATTGTTGTTCCCAACATTACTGAATTTAGTTTTAACCAAACGATTATCTTTGGTTCCTTTTATTTTGCAATAACAATGATACTATTTCTCATGGATGAATACAAGAACTTGTTACCACAAACAAAAAATAGTTATACATTCAATAAACGATACGCTGGTATACAAGAGCAATGGAACCTAGTAAAGAAAGAGGATGAAATTGATGGTCCTAAAGGAGTATTTGTAGATGAGAGTTTAAGATCATTAGAAGACACTCTCACCCTATATGATTTTTATAACAACAAGTTGAGTGAAAAAGAAAGAAAAATAAGAAAATTTGCCACAGAAGCAGGTTCTCTTTCCAAGGATTATATTATCTTGTGCAGCAACAATAATGAATTCTTCAGTGTAATATTTGCTTCATTATATAGGTACTTATTTACTGAATACAAGACGAAAGTACTTAGTTCCATCAGACCAACATCAATAGGAGGAGCAGATCTAATCATTCCGGAATTTGTTTCCAATGAAATGACTCAAGTTATAATTAAGAATTCAAAAAAAATCGATTATCAACATAATACAAGTGTAACCTCTATTAGAGACTTTAAAGATAACGTAAAAGTTGGAACAGAATTGAATGGGAACTACAATAATAATGACTCATTCTTACAAAGATTGATTATTACTGATAACATTGATGCTCCCCAAAAGATAGATTTACGTATATTTAGGCGTATTATAGATTGGCATAAAATGAGTAATATGGATTTAAGATTTATCTCTCTCAAAGATGCAGAAAACGAAAAGAGAAAATTCCCTAGAGTTGATCGTTTGGATTTCTCAATAATAAAAATGAAGGCTGAAAATAAATGGTTTGTTCTTGGGGCAGACAGACTAAAATCTGGAACATTGGCAGGTAACAAACATGAAATGTACTCTGTAAGATGTATCCCTCAAGACGAAGAACCAGAAGAAAACAGACTATTTAACGAACTATGGGGTAAAGCTAAAGAGGGGAAAATAATAAATGGTAATTCTATATTATTTGATATATGCAGTTAGTAGTATCCATAGCATATTTCACATTAGTGTATGTGGTTATAGCGAAAAGCTATCAATTAACATATATGTCATCCCGATTTTTTCAATTGTCACATGCAATTGTTATCGCAATTGGTGCTTACTTCGTGTATTGGTTGAGTATTCAAATGTCTTTGAATTACTATCTTTCGTTTGTTTTTTCTCTTTTTTTGTCATCAATAATTGGCTGGAGTATAGATTTGCTTGTATATCATCCATTAAGAAAAAACAAGAGGGGAAGTGTATATATCATGATTGCCTCGTTAGGTGTGTTCGTAATTTTACAAAATGTTATTTCTTTGTTATGGGGTGATAGATTACTTCCTTTACAAAGCCAACTAAAAGGCTATATTATAATATTAGATTCAATCTATATTTCTTATGTTCAAATCACGACAATTGTATTATGCTTTCTTTTACTTTTAATTCTTCATTGGTTTTCGGAAAACACATCAATGGGCAAAACGATTAAAATGGTATCTATCAATCCTGTAACAAGTGAAATAGTTGGTATAAATACAGAAAATGCAATAGGATGGAGTTACTTTTTGGGTAGTCTATTTGCAGCTTTTACAGGAATTTTGATAGCATCTAATTACAATATAATACCTAAGATGGGGTTTAATTGGCTTTTCCCTGCTGTAGTGACCATGATTATTGCGGGCATAGGGCGAATACGTTATTTAGTATTTGGAGCACTGTTACTTGCAATTGTCCAGCAATTATCAGCTTATTTTTTAGATAGTATGTGGATGAATGCGACCGCATATATTATCCTAATCATTTTTCTATATTTCAGGCCTTTCGGTTTCAGCGGGAAGAAACCTAAGAAAACAGAGGTGTAATAATTATGGAATATATTCTGCATCTTCTTATAATAATTTGCATCTATACCATTCTCTCACAGTCACTGAGTCTGGTAGCAGGATATAGTGGGCAAATATCGCTCGCCCATGCTGGTTTTTACGGCATTGGAGCATACACTGCAGCTCTTATGGCTGTCAACTTTGGCACACCAGCCATACTGAATATGCTGATAGCCTTACTTATTTCTGGAATTGTCGCATATATCGTAGCCAAAGTTGCTGTAAAAACGGTGGATGACTATTATGTCGTAATTACTTTGGGAATACAAGTGGTGATTTACTCTATTATGAATAATTGGCAGGATGTGACCAATGGTCCCTTGGGCATTAGTGGGATTCCTACCATTTCGTTTTGGGGTGTTCCCTTGGAAAGTAAATGGGCTTTCTTGTCTGTGTCCGTCATCATTTCTGGTTTTGTATGGTTCATCCTAAACAATATTACGAAATCGCCCTTTGGACGTGTCCTGAGGGCTTTGAGTGAGGACGAAATCTACACAGACAGTTTAGGGAAAAATGTCGGGAATGCAAAGGTGGTTTCGTTTGTCATTAGTGGAATGTTAGCATCACTGGGCGGTGTATTGTATGCATATTATATATCCTATATTGACCCCACCAGTTTCACCCTCGATGAAAGTATATTCATCCTCAGCATCGTAATTATCGGAGGTATGCGTAATTTATGGTGTGTGTGTTTTGCCACTGTATTTCTTGTTTTACTGCCAGAGATTTTGAGGTTTGTCGGAATGCCGTCATCAATCGCAGCAAATTTGCGGCAAATTATATACGGAATAGCATTGATTATTGTTGTAAGCAGAAAAAAGACAGTACATATAGAAGCCAAATGACTATAGGTAAATTACTAATATAAAATACAGCAAGAAAGATAATAAACAGCGTTGTATTAGGTCATTCAAGTATAGATAAAGAGAAAACAATATGGCTAAATGCACGAACATACATATTATATAGTCAAGACAAAAAGAATTCTCTCTTCTCACAAATCGTGCAAACTTACTTAATCCATATATTTTGATGAACTGTGGTATTATGATACGAAAACCAAACAAGCAATTCAATTCCTATAAGGAGGGGCTGGACCTGGAGTTCCTGCGGGCGTACTGCATGGAGAAGGGGGAGCGGCGCGTGATGGAGCGGGGCGAGACGCTGGAGGAGGCGGGCGAGCCGGCGCAGTGGGTGGCCTACGTGGAGCGGGGCTGCTTCAAGTACATGGTTCACAACGACGAGGAGGGCAAGGACTACTGCACGGGCTTCGCCTTCGAGGGCGAGTTCGTGGCCGACTTCCCGTATTGCCTGGACGGCGACGTGTCGGAGGTGAGCATCGAGGCGGACATGCCGTGCGAGGTGCGCGTCATCAGCGGACGGCAGTTGCAGGCGCTGTTCGACAGCGACCCGGCGATGGCGAAGATGGACGTGAAGATACTGAAGAACCTGTTCAAGATGGTCTATGTCCGCAGCCTCGACCACTACCGCTACACCGCCCGCAGCCGCTACCGCCGTCTGCTCAGCCGCTGTCCGCAGGTGGTGCAGATGCTCTCGCTCAAGGACATCGCCTCGTTCCTCAACATCACGCCCATCTACCTGAGTAAACTGCGCAGGGAGGTCACCTTCGGCAAAGAAGGATGACAGACATTTTGACTCAAGGAATCATCATTCTGAGCCAAAAATAGGATAAATTTCTAAAACTAGTTTTAGAGTTGCACCCTCGGTGGGCAGTTTTAGGGCCTCGCCGGGGGCTTTTTCGTGCCTTTTTGTATAACTTCGCAGCAAAAAACGCGAGAGTTATGAATTACAAGGCACATTATTCCGAGACCCTGGACTACCTGCGCGACTACTGTCTGCGCCACGGCCGTCCGACCCGCTTCACGGCAGGCCAGACCGCCGAGGCCGAAGGAGCCGCTGCCAGCCTCCTGGGCTACGTCGAGGCGGGCAGCTTCCACTACATGGTGCGCGACAGCCACGGCACCGGCCAGGTGGTCGAGACCGCATCTGCGGGCGACATCGTCGCAAATTACCCCTATTGCCTCGACGGCGACCCGGCGCCCACCGCCATCGTCGCCGCCCAGCCCGCCGTCGTCCGTCTGGTCAGCGGCCAGCAGCTCAACCGGCATTTCCGTCAGAGCAAGGAGGCCGCCCGGGTGGCGCTCCAGTTCCTTAAAATCCGCTTCGCCCAGCTCCATCAGCTCCGTCGCCAGTATTATTTCACCCATCAGCTCGAGGACGACCATGAATAAGACCATTACTACACTCACCCTCCTGCTGATGCCCCCTGAACCAGCGCCGCAACGATTACTCTGTTTTCAATGGCATCAACACCTACGACTACGTCCTCTGTAGCCGCACTGCCATACTAAGAATAACGTTTAAACAGTAATTCATGCGAAATAATAACAATAATTGTCGAACCTTTTAATAAAGAGAATAGCTATGAGTCCATAAGATATTTTGCAAATAGTATCGGAATGTGAAGGAAAATGCTTACCTTTGCACCCGATTACATATTAGACGAAGCAACCGCAGCTTTATCGAAGGTCTCTCGAACTGCAATTCCAAATAGACTTCATAGAAGCGAATGGCTGCCTGCTCACGCAATCCCCTACGGAGGCGTGGGCTTTGGCAGTAACAGCATTCTATGAAAGGTAATTGCAGACCTGAGAGACTTTGTTGTGACACCAAAACACCTCACCCACGTCCTCCGTTTTTTCTTCTCTCCCGCCTCGCGGCGTGTTATATGTAATTATTAACAAGAATTTAACGGTAAACGTGAATATGAATCACAATAATGAAACCCCAGACTATCTGGACGGACTCGGCGACATGCTGCCCGCCGAACTCTTGAAAAAGTTGAATGAGCTATTGGAGCAACAGCAACGGTCGGCTCATCCACAGCAAGGCAGTAATGTAATCAACATCTACGCTTCTGGAAGCCAGCATGTAGATACCCAATACATCCTTGGCAACAATGTGGTGGGAAAAGCGACCAATACGAATCAGACGGAAGTGGAACCCGATGTGGAAATTCCGCCTCCCGAAGTGATGGTAAAGGCTGTGGAAAAGACCATTGATGAAGGACTATGGGGAACAAACACTTGCTGGAGTGTGGTCTATGTTGTCTATCGGATTCTTGGCTATGAAGGAACGGTCACCGACTTTGTCAGGGATGTAGCATCGTGGAAGTTCACACGAAAGATCAAGTTCCATTGTAACCGTGACTCAGTAGGCAAGCCTCTTCGGGACAAAAGGATGTCGTTTCATCTTGATCATTGGGTGGCCGACGGCGTACAAAAGCCGTTCTATCAGTTAGCTATTGCCTTGATGAAAGAAATAAAAAAGACCTTCCCATCCTTCCCCTCTGACATTCCCAACATTCCCTAAATCATTCCTCAGTTTCCCTTTATAGTTCGAAGGCTCCGACATTGTTTGCCGGGGCTTTTCTTTTTGCGTACTTTTGCGCTTAAATGCAAAGAATACGGACTGTGCCGTCCTTCGCATGTAGATTTGTAACAAATGACATAATGGCTTATGGAAATAGAACTTAGCAAGAGTTGTATGGATGAGCTGGCCTACAAGGTCGCCAAGATTTTGAAGCGTGAGCTTAAAAACAATGATGATTTGCCCGAGTTGGTCACAACTGCCGAGGCAGCCAAGATTCTTCATGTCACAACCGATTACATGAGGACTATCGGTGAGCGTTTTCCACGTGTAAAGGGCGAAGGACGTAATGGGCGCGTCTTGTATGTCCGTTCTGCCCTTTTAGAACATTATTAGTATGCGAACATTGAAGAGAAGTTCCCCTTCCGTCCAGACTAAGATTTTCAATGCGTGTGTGCATAAGGAGTATTCACTGGACTGGAAGGGGTTGATTTTGCTGAACGAAGAGGGAATCAGCACGACCCATTTACCAGCACGTTTGCGTTCAGTGGAAGTGTTAGCGTTGAATGTTATCTATTGTGGCATCGGCATCCGTAACGAAATGGGTGGCATGGAGTTTTATTCAGCTCCCCTATGCCGTTCGTCTTTTACCGTGAAGCCAGCCGGGATTACCTGTATTCCGCGTATAGAAGGGCATCGGAGTGATGCCTGTTGTGTGTTTGCAGGCATGATGGACTACCTTGCCTATCTGACGCTTCTTGAAAAGCAAGAAGTGCTGATACCGGCATGTGACTGTATCATTATGGGGGCAATCAGCAATTTCATGGATATGCTGCATGAATGTAAGATGTATGCCCATATTTGCTGTTTTCTTCCCAACACCATACCAGGGCGGACGATGTTTTTGACCATTAACAGTTTGAAAAACTGCGAAGTCAAGGATTTCTCCTGTATCTATGGCAAGACAATTTGTTTACACCAATATGTCAAAAGGCGATGAACATTTACAATATATATAATAAGGTATAAGCATGATGAAGAAAACAGAGGACAGGCTTGAGGTGCCCCAAAAGGGAACCAAGTACTGGTATGTCCGTTCCACTTTCGGAAAGAAATATTTTGATGTATGCGAATGCGAATGGATTGGCGGCATCAGCGATAAGTTCAGATATTGTCGCGGCAATTTCTATCTTGACAAGCAGACAGCCGAAAGTATCTGCGATTCGTATAATGGCTTAATGGCCCGTCTATGAACAATTATCATTCAAACAAAGAAGAGAAGCAATATGGTAGGAACCTCTCTACTCACATTCAACGAAGCGCCAACCGACCTGTCCGTGTATGAAGACAGTTGGTGTGGCAATACCATAGAGGAGCGTGAGAAACGACTTCTTGATGAGATCAGGCAATGGCACATCAACGATTTGGGACTTGCAAATGAGGATGATATTCAAAAGCTGGAGCAACGCAATCCGTATGCATTGCTTCCATCCAAGAATATGCGTTTCATTCGTGAGATTTCTTTTCCCGTTATCGATGCCGTTACGGTTGATGACATCAGGGAGATTATTCCAAAGATACGGGACAAATTTGTCATCGACTGTTTCCAGATCGCCATTGACCGCGAGAACATGGTGGCCCACATGGTGTTCGACTGGTTTGACCGTTCCCATGGAAACTGCGTCTACCTCTACCCTAACAAGCGTGTCCGTTTCTCCGTTTTCCTTGTTAGGGAACTTGACCTTCCCCGGCCAGAAGGCTATGAGCTGTGGCTCCGTCATTTTCTCTTGGAGGAATACAAGGAAGACAAAGAGGTTTTCCGTATAATGTCAGAACACCTGAAGCATTTACGTTTTGGACGAAGGGGCTACAATTTAGTGCGTGATGCTTTGCAGTATGTGGAACTTGTCTGCAGGAATCTTACGAAATAGAAAGCCATGAATACATTCGCATATATTTTAGGGTCTGGTATGATGGAGAATCCCTATATCCTTCCCTGTTACTTTCTTCTACTTCTTGCCTGTCTGATGGCATGGCTTGCCTGTCGAATCCTGGATAATGACAATGAGGGGAAGAAATATCTCGTATATGTTTTTGCCTTTTTGTCATCTGCCAGTATCTTATCGGGCATTTATCTTTTGAAGATTGGGTGGGATGAGAAGAAACAGGAAAAGCCTCCTTCGGAGCAGCTGGAATATGACAACCATTATCATGATTACAAAGGAGGGGTATTAACATGAAGAATGATATAACCCTATTCTGTACAGGCGATGGCTGCCTGTTGAAAACGCAATGCCACCGCTTCGTCGATGGCCAGAGAATAGACAAGAATGCAGCGGGCTATTCTTGGATGGCCAGCTGTGATATTGAAGAGAGGAATGGATATATGCCAATAAAAATTAAGCATCAGCTATGATACGTACACCTATC
>Ga0310696_10006613_pt1 | contig 13732 bp, 7 predicted proteins | sample AusTroGonzalo_MG_4_FD_203885 | JGI IMG/M metagenome (GOLD analysis project Ga0310696, IMG submission 203885) | Bovine rumen microbial communities from tropical cattle in Woodstock, Queensland, Australia - Gonzalo_02 (v2) (version 2) | ecosystem: Host-associated > Mammals > Digestive system >... | reverse complement strand
ACAGAGAAGTTAAGCCCGCCTGCGCCGATGGTACTGCAATGCAATGCGGGAGAGTAGGAGGCCGCCGTCTTTTTATAAAGTGAGAAGCCCTGAGTCAGAAATGACCCAGGGCTTCTTCGTTTGATGAGCCGGAAGTACATTAAATGTTGAATACTATTATTCTCCCATCTGATCTAAGCGGAAGCCTTTAGTGAAATCCATATACTCACCGTTGCTGCCATCTTCTTGTTTTCTGAGATAGCGCAGATAGCCTTCCTCGACCTCACTAAGTTTGGCCTCAAGCAGCTTACCAGCCTGATCTTTGACATCATCATACACACTCTTGAAGGCCATTTTTGCCTCGTCAACCTCAAAGGCTTGCATCTGAGAAAAAGCTTCAACGGTCTTCCTCTGTTGTTTGGCGTAACAGACATCGAGTTTGGCCAGACACTCCTTGTGGAAGGCCTTTGATGCCTCGTTGAGCAAATCGCGTCGGTCTTTATTCACTTCGGGCATCGTGTAGATGATGTGGCGTATTTCTTCATCGTTGACATTCTTAGCTGTCTTGATTTCCATCTTGAACTCCGGATGCATGTCGAAAACACCATCGATGATGGCCTGCAGATTGTTTTGGTTTTTCGGATAAACGTCGAAGGAGTAGTCATCTGGTTTGATGGCATAAGCCACTTCTTCGAAGTTATACTCCGAGCCTGCTAATAAAACGGTAACAGGTAGCATCGCAGTGGGCTCGGCCTTGACACAATAGTTGGCCAGACGATAGTTGAACATAGAAAGATAGCCGTTCATCTTCTTCTGGAACTCGGAAAGTTCTATAGCTATATAATTATTCATACTTTTACTTTTTATCTTTTTTTACTCTTTATTTGGCGCATCTTCGGCCTGTAACTTCGCACTTAGGCTGCCGCCACCACCAGGCGCACCAACTGCCATACCGTCGCTAATGTTAGGTGATTTGAAGGCAGCTTTCACTTCCACGCTGTCGATAGTGGCTTTCGGTGCCTTGATTTCGCCCTTGACCTCAGTATTGGCGTTGACGGTTGTCTCTCCATAGATCTGTGTTTTGCTACCACCCACAGCGGCATTGCCATCGGCCAACTGTACCACGGCCTTGCCTTCGCCTTGCTGAGCTTCGAGGGTCTTGTCGGCAAAGAGTCCAACCTCCTCCGACATGGTCTGCACCTTCTTGCTCTTGATATCCTTCGACTTGGCGCCAACGAACATTTTCTCTGATACAAGTACCATAGAACTGCCTGCGGCGAGTGCAGAGTCGGCGTGACTCTCTTTATCCACGTCCATCGACTTCATGCTGACAGCCTTGGCATTGATGCTCACGCTGCCCGTAGCCTTACCCTCGGTGTCGGTAGCTGAGAGTTCCATCTTCTCTGCGCGGATGGCGATTTTACCTTCGGTAGTGAGGGCTTTCTCCTTGGCCTCACCATTCTCAATATCAGTATCAGTACTCTCCACGGTGATGGTCTTCGAGCGTACGATGATGTCGCCCTCTGATGTGTAGTTTGCCTTGGTAAGCTTACCTTTGTCATCAACCTCCACATTGGCAGAACCTTCGGTGCTGACCTCAATAGTCTTTGCACGAAGTTTGATCTTGCTGTCGGCCGTGAGCTGTTTCTCTTTCAGTTTCATGTCGGCCACCTCGTAATCCACGCCCTCGATGTTGATGTTCTTCGACTTCAGCGTGAATTCACCCTCGGAGGTGTAAGTGGCGGTGGTGAGTACACCTTGATCGTCGTATGCCGTATCGGCACTTCCTGCCGTAACCACCTCAATGTTCTTGGCCTGAATGTTCACATGACCGTTCTCCTTCAGTTTGCCATCTGACTCGACTGAAGAGATTCCCACCTCGTTGGCCAACATGTTAATGCCAGAACCCACGTTGTCGCGCAGGTTATTCTCACCGTCAGCCGATGTCAATGAAATGGTCTCACCAGTAATGTTTACTTGGGCGCCCGTGGATTGCCGTAAGAAATCCTCTCCCTTAACAATCTTGGACTTTTCATCCTTGAAACATTTCAGTTGACGATTGGTTTCGGCCAGCAGGGAGAGCACTTCTGCGTAGGCATAGGTCTGTTCCGTCAAAGCCGCTGAACAAGCCTCAATCTGTTCACTCAGCTCTTTAATATCTGCGTAGTTGCTGCGCACGTCGTCCACGGCATTATCGTCGCCTGCCAGTTTCTCCTTGTCATTCAATAGTTGTCCCAGTTCTTTTGATAGTTCTTTGAATGAACTCTTATAGTCAGAGGCCTGACTCTTCAGGTCTTTCTGTAGAGCCTCTTTTGACTTGATTATCTCGTCGAGCTGTTCCTCACGACTCTCAGCCGTCATTGCAGCATGGATATCGATAGTCTTGTCGGCATGAATACGTATGCCACTGCCTCCTGTCGGAATAGTCGGAGCCGAGAAAGCACCCTCGGCATCGTCGCTCTGTACAACGATATTTCGCGCCTGACTGACCACCTCGGATAGCGAGCCTACAACATGCTCATTTCCATCAATACCCGGGTCTTCGGCTATCTCACGGATGCTAGCGGCACGGAGTTCTACTTTTCCAGCTTTACCAGCACCTTGTACACCGATCTGTGTGCCACGAACGATAACCGTAGAACCTCCATCAAAGAGGTTGCCGTTTCGGTCAACATGTCCGATAATGATCTCGGGGGCAGAGAGCACCAACCGTTCCTCGTCGTGGATATAGCGGCCTTTCTTGATTTCGGCAACCAAATTGAGTTGCATCTGCTGAATCTGTGCCTTGCACTTTCGCATTTCTTCCAAGTCTTTCTCTACGCTGCTCTCAAACGCGGAAAGTCTTTTCTCCCATTCTTTGAATATATAATCCATAAATTATTACTTCTTATCATTTAAACCCATTAGCACTTTCTTCAGATGATCCATTGTTCCGATGTTAGAATCGCTTTCCTCATGCAGTCCCTCACCCTGGAAGTTGAGCGTGGATCCCTCTTTGTCCGAGAATAGGATCTGACCATCGGCCTTGTCTGACCAAACCTCTCTGTCAAATGGAACGAAGTTGCTCTTAAATTTATCCACAAACTTATTATACGTATTTTCCATCAGACCTCTCCAGAACTTATGTTTCTGCCAGAAATGATCCATAATCTGTATCTGACGCTTCCAATAGTATTCCTGGTTAAAGGTACGAGTTGTCAATACATAATTAAGATCATAGCCTACCTCAATGTACTTAAATGTCTTGTTGGCATTTGAATTGGCAACTTGCCAGATGAAGGCAAGGATGAGTTTACGCTTAAATATCAGTTTGTTGCCACCTGTGATCAGGGATTCGGCACCCACTTCGTAAATGATATTATCATTAAATAACAGGTCTTTATTGTAATAGCTGTCCTTCCATGCTTTGACGGGCATTCCCTTTAGAACTATATTCTTGAATTCTTTAAACGCTGCTATAAGCATCGCCAACATGGAAACACCTAAGACATCTGAACCGAAGTACTTGTCTTCGATATCAGAAAACAAGTCATCAAACGACTCCACGCACTTTCTCATTTCGATCATAGACTTTCCATAAGCCTCAGCTGCTTTGGTAAGTTTTTCATATGCCTTATCTATGTGAGGCATAGTTTTATCATTATACTTTTGATTAAAATCATCCTTATGGAATACGTTTTCAGTTGACTGATTCCAATCATGGAAAAGCATAAAGATATCAGGATCAAACTTTTTTTTCAGATACTTGGCTGCAAGCGTATCATAGACTTTCCTCTTCTTGGTGCCGTCATGCCAGCAGGTATTAAAGTCTTGGTAGTATTTGTCGATGACGCGACAAATTTCATGTACGTAGAATAGGATAGCCTTGTAAAACTCCTCTGACGTTTCTTTTTTCTTCGTGACCGTGTCGGCGTATCGGTCGCGCTTGATGGTGGCATTACCATTTCCAGCCTCCAGCTTCAGGTAACGTTTCGACTTCAGTTGCAGCGTACCGTCAACAGGACGGGCGAACACCTCGGTAACATGACGTATCAGCGAGAAATCTACTATTGCCTCGATAAAGTCAGGAGCGACACCTGCTTCAAGAACAGCATCGACGATACCTACGATCGACTTACCAATCTTATTGCCCATGCCTTCAGGATCTCCAATTTCCGGATCCTTAACATTCTTACCCGAGAGCATGGTGATCTTGTTACCAGCCTCTAATGTGATGTTTTTGCCTTTGATGGCGATGTTGCCATTAGGTGCGCTGATGGTAATACCTGAGAAGGCATCGATGCCCACCGTTCCGAATGGTGATCTGATGTTGATGCTGCGCTTTTGGCTCTTCATCTCAATCTCGTACATGCCGTAACGGTCGCCGATATGGATACCGCCATTCAGGTCCTTATACTCCTTACCCATGCCATTCAGTGTACTGATACCAGGTAAGATTGTGGCATAGAATCCCATTCCCGGTGAGATGACGTTGGAAATGAAGCTGCCACCACCAGGGGGATCGGTGAAGGTTATATGATGACCGTTGGGCGACATCATCGACATGGAGATGTTCTTCCACTGCATCTCGGGAGCTGCTTTACGGTAGAGCCCTTCATCTGGCGTCAGTGTGTTTTTAGAGAACAGGCTGCCCACTACGTACGGACGCTCCACATTGTCGTTGTCGAAGTTGACGAGCACCTCGTCACCGATGCATGGACGGAAGAAAGTACCGCCTCCAGGGGTTGCCATCGGGGTAGCAACGCGAATCCAAGGGGTTGACATGGCTTTTGCATTCTCGTCAATATAGTCTTTGACTTCCTTTGTCTGAGCCTCGCGTTCTGCGACCACCTTTTCTATGGCCTCCACTTTTTCATCGTTTTCGTTGAAATCTTTCTGAGCCTGCTCATAAGCCCGTTTCTTCTTGGCAATAACAGTATTGTCGGTCTCTATGTCATCATAGACCTCTTTTTCGTCATTCTGTTTATTGTCATGCTCCATGGCGGCAGCGATCAACTCTTCGTTCTCAGCTTCGAGCTTCTCGATATCCTTCCGCTTGTCAGCTATCTTGGCATCGATATCCTCGATTTCGGCTTTCATGGCATCCCGTTTGTAGATTTCCAGCTCCACCTTCTTCTGATCCACGTTAGAGGGGTTGTAATTGGCATCTTTCTTCATGGCCTCGATTTCAGCCTCCTTCTCTGCCAACTTCGGATCCTTTTCTGCACGCTGCTTTTGCAGATTCCTGATTTCCTCCTCAAGGTCAGCACGCTTCTGACCTTGTTCGTTTAGCATTTCCTGACGTTGCTCTTCTGTGGCATTGACATAATCCTCGAGCCTTTCCAGCTGGTCTTTCAAGACTAAGATACGGGTAGGTAACAGTTGACCTTCTTTTTCGAGTCTGTCCTTTTCATCCTTGGCCTCAGTCAGTTTCTGTTCGATGAAAGCCATCTGCGCTACCAAAGTGCTGCCAAGCGACTGCCAGGGGTAGGCCACACGCACACGACCCTGATATTTCGGATCGACATTATCAGTGACAAAAGCAGTTTGAGGACCGGCCTTGCGAATCACGGGTACAGGATGAACGGGAGGAATAAACATTTCCATACCGTCATTGCTTTCATCCTGATACGAAGGGATGGCATAGATTATCTGCGACCGACGGCCCATGTATTTGTCGGAGGCTTTCATTCCGTATTTATCATAGTTGTTACCCCAAGCCTCTTCGGAGTTCTGTTGAATCTGTATCACCACGTAGTTGTCTTTCAGACCCTCGACCCTGATCTTCTGGCCGAGCTTCACGTTGACATAGTCCGTACCCATGTTGATGCAGACAATCTTGCGCTGCTGTTCAGTCTCGTGCTTATGGATGTCGTTGTAGTATTTGATGGTGGTCCAACCCTCTTCCTTCAGTGAAGAGAACTGTACGACTTTGTTCTTGTCGTACTGCTCCATCTTGCCGTCGAACGGATCCAGGTAAGCCATATTTGCTTCCGTATTGGCAGTACTGGCCTGTAGTGTACCCTTAAGGTCCAAGGCACCTTCGGTCACAAATATCTGCTTGCCAAGGCTTGCACCAAAGCCTGCTCCTCCGTCCGTTTCGTTCGATAGAAAGGTCTTGACGAGTGGGAACACCCTTGCCATTGCTTTTTCACTATTGGTTCCATCGAAATAGGTCTCACGCGCCAAATTGGAGAATTTGTCTTTAAAGAGCGGGAAGAAATACTCATCATTGGCAAACTCGGCATTGCTCGATGTGTTCTTGGCGAATGCATCCTTGGGGAAGCCTGTTGATTGTTTCTGGATAACGCTCTGATTCAACTTGTCAACCTCTCCGAAGTCATCCTTCATACTGTCGCGGGCATAGGCCTCGATGTTCAGGGGATCGTCACAGATATTTGGTTTCGTTACCGAATGAAAGTCATCGATAACGATAGGATCGCCCGTATTGGGCAGGCCTAACGTCAGTTCACCATTCTCAAAGAAGAGGAACTCACCACAGCGGTTGGCGGTACGCACCAGGAAGTCGTAGAACGACTCATTGTACTGTACCAGATATGGCTGTATAAACTCTGACGGGATGGTTGCCGTTTTGGTATTACCTTCTTTATCAATAAACGACATATCCTCATCATACTTTAAGAATCTCAGTCCCTTGATATTAGTCTTAATCAGTGGCGATTCTCCATCAATATCTTTTCCAAAGGTATGACTTTCGGGCTTCAAGATACCTGATCCCAGTTTGCGGGCTACGTAGGCCTTGCTATATTTGTTCAGCGTCATCAGCTTGTCAACGCTGAAGATATTCAGTTTTACGAACATCTTCATACCGTTTGTGTCGCGCTTCAACTGTGGGTCAAGTTCATACACATAGCACTTCTCTGCCACGGTATAGGTATTGCCTTTGTCTATTGTACTGACACTATTGTCCAGCCTGTTTACATGGGAAATTTCCAGTTTGACCTCTTTCCTGAGAAACATGGCAGTCACGGCCTCAAACGAGGGCGCCTTTGACTCGTTATCCCCCGATGTTGTATTCATAATATAGTCCAGCTCTGCCTCTATCTCACAGGGCTGGTATATTTTCTTGTTCACCTTTACACCGTGCAGTGTGATGTCATACGATACATTGTTCTCCTTATCCACAAACGTCGTACGTACCCCCTGTTCAAGCGTCAGTTCCTGAGTTGTGTCGCTTGTACTCCCGATGGTACTACCTATAGTCAGACTGTAGATGAAGTGGGCACTTTTTGTAACTTCTGAATGATCGTTGTTTGCCATACTTTAAATCGTAGTCTTGGGTTTTTGTAATGATTAAATAAACTTGAAGAATTCGATGAATCCCGTCGATTCAAATACTTCCATCAGTAGTTTGTTTGCTCCTTTTACGATGATCTCACAGCCATTGGGTTTCGTGTTTCTCACCAGTGTGAAAAACGCACGTAAACCGTTCGAGGCAATGTAGTCCAGTTTTGTGCAGTCCAATGTAATCTCTGTGTTCTCGAGCTCATACAGCTCTTCTAATTTCTCAGAGACTTCGTCTGATACATAAGAGTCTAGAGTCCCTTCTAATGTAACGAGGGCTTTCCCTTTAGTTTTTTCGATTGTTGTTTTCATTGTTGATATAGTTTAATTGTTGTTTATACAAACTTGATGGCCAACATCGTGAGGTCATCGCTCTGCTCGGTGTCGCCTACATACTGGTGTACGGCTTCAGCCATCGTTTCTATCATTATCTGTGGGCAGATGTCGGGCGGCAGTGCAGTCACAATCTCTTTCACGCGATCCTTGCCAAACGGTTTTTTGTTCGCATTCATGGCCTCTGTCAGTCCGTCAGTGTATATGAAGATCGTCGTGCCATGAGCTATCTCTGTCTCTTGCCCCTTATAGTCCCTGTCAGGTATCAGTCCGATGCTCAGATTCGAATGACATGACAGCAACGAGTGGCCTATGTATGGCGCCTCGTGCCCCGCATTGCAGTAGCTCAGATGGCCAGTCTTCAGGTCGAGCACACCGACAAACAGCGTGACAAACATCATCTCGTCGTTTCCATTGCTCATGTCATTGTTCATGATTCTGACCATTTCGCTTGGGTGAACTGTGTGGGTCACCACGTTGCGGAACAGTGTCCTCGTAACAGCCATCACCAGCGAAGCAGGTACCCCCTTGCCACTCACGTCGCCAATGCAGAAGAATAGTTTGTCGTCATTGATGAAAAAATCGTAAAGATCGCCCCCCACGGCTTTGGCTGGAGTCAGCATGCCATACAACTCAATATCTTTGCGAGTAGGGAAGGGGGGAAACTTCTTCGGCAGCATCGAAATCTGTATTTTGTGAGCCACCTTCAGCTCACTCTCTATCGAGGCCTTCGCGGCTGTTGCTTCCTTCAAATCGTCCACATACTGTTTTAGCGACTGCTGCATGGTGTCGAATGAGTCGCGTAACTCAGTTATCTCGTCCTGATGCTTAAATATGGGTAGCGGTGTGTCGAAGTTGCCGTGGGCCACCTCGTGGGCAGAGTCAGAAAGATAGCGTAGCGGTCTGATGGTTCGTCGTATGCTATGCCTCATAAAGAAGAAAATGACGATTCCGCCAATGGTCATGAAGAACAAGATGACGCAGGCAAGGAAGTAACCGTGAAGTAGAACGAATCTTTCATGCTGAGCCAGTACGAGGGTCCAGTCAGTATTGGCTATCCGCTTCGAACTGATGCTATAATTAATATCCCCAATCGTCATCTTTTCAAAGGCAATGCTGTCCTTCTTTAATATGGTCTGGAGAATATTGTCGTCTATCAATTTCGAACCTGCGATATTCCTGCCCTTGCTGTCAATGATCTGTATGAAAAAATACACATCGTCGTCATCAGGATTATTCGGATCGTTATCTAGTCTTTCTATCTCTTTGAATTTGTTTTCCTCATTGATAATAGCGTTTTCGAGCCAGTTGATATTGATGTCAATGCCATATACGCCCACTTTGCGGTCTTGGCGGTCGAATATGGGTTTTACGTAGGTACTTACTATGCGTTTTCCGCCATCCTTGTCGAGATAGAGGGCTGTCAAGTAGCCTTTCCCTTTCTCGAGATTCAATCCTTTTTGATACCAATCCTGATTGAAATAGTCGTGTTGCGCTGACCCAATTTGTTTCTGTTCGATATGGGCGCTGTCGCTAAAAGATGTGTATAGCTCGTACCAACGACCCTGACTGGCATAATAGTCTGGTTCTAAAGCAACGGCACAACCTATATAGAATGGATTCAACTGTAGTTCGTGTACCAGAGCCTGTTGCACTTTCTCTGGGCATTCTAAGTTGTTCTCAATTTCTGCCACATTGTTCGTTGCCGCTATTTCCATCGTACTCACCATGGCTTCCAATTTGCCGCTGATTCCGTATATCAAGTGTTGTGCACGTGTTTTACTTTCAAATCGCGACATGCCCAAATCGAATAAAATCACCGCTCCAATGATCAGCACATTGAAGAGGCTCATAATTAAGATGACGCGCCAGGTGATGCGACGTGAAAACTTGCTTTTACTCATATTTACTATCATTTCATGTCGCCATCTAAGGCGCCCCCAGTCCCGACCTGTTTTAGAGGTTTACCAAAAACGAGAGACCCAGCGTCACGTAGTTCATGTGCTTGCGGACCTTGTACTCTCTGGGCTCTATACCCTGACCATCGGCATACTCTTTTGTCGAAATCGAGAGTGCAGTGTCAGCCAGCATGCTGGCACCACTGGTCATACTCTTCTGTACGAAGTGGAAGGGGTCGTACGTAGCCGTGAAGTCCTTGCGGGTATAGTCGTAATCACAGTAGATGCGCCAGGAGAAATTGGACTTGTAGCGATAGGTCAGCGAGAGTCCCGTGCCAAACGAGGTGGATGACTTTGCACCCACAGTAAGGTATTCCCACTCGTCGGTCCATTTCTCACCCGTGTTGTTGGGATACTGTAGGTCGTTAAGCGACAAGGTGGGGTCGCCAAAGTTATCCTTATAACCCGGACGGTTGTCGAGCGTCATCGTGTAACTGATATCTTTCCTGTTACCTTCAGCGTAGCCGTCGATGTCAAGTTCCTGTGTAATGGAACGACCGATAAGCGCCTTAGTACCCAAGGAAAAGCGGGTGCCGAGGGGCAGATTAAAATAGACACCGACACTGCCAGTGAACTCGGTAATGTGGTCGCTCTTCACAATGCCATAGCTGTTGGTGACAGGAGCGTTGGCATTCCATTCACTCTCAGTTTCAGCCCCATAGCCTACCTTCTTATAATAGTTCATCTCATTCTGGTTCTCATTACCAGACGGGAAGTCATTGGGAAATGCATCTTCATAGAGGGGTTGTAGACCATCCCAGACAAATAAATCCTCGGCGGCCACATAATTGGCAAAGTCACCGAAATCCTTGGCCGACTGTGCCCTGACCCTGAGGCGACCACCCACGCCTACGTACTTGTTGAAGAAGTAGGCGCCCTCGGCATCGACCACTGTGGCGGCACGGAATTTGAGGCTCATTGTCTCTCCCTGATCCTCAAACTCGAGGTCCTTGTTGCCAAGGCCCACACCCATGGAGATAGCGAAGAAAGAGGGCTTTTCGTAATCCATCAACAAGTCGTTGCGTAGAAGGCCCTTTCCTTTGAACATCAGGTCGCAGAGAGCATAGCCCAACTCGGTGGACATGATACCGATACCAGCACCCGACATGACGTCGCTGATCCAGTGACGGTTGTTGAGCACACGCATCACACCTGTTGCCGTAGCCACGCCATAGCCAGCCACTGACCACCAGGGCGAACGGGTAAGTCCATATTCTTTGTGGAGCAACGAGGCACCGACGAAAGCTGTTGCTGTATGACCTGAGGGCCATGAGTTGGCAGTGGAGCCATCGGGGCGCATCTCTTTAGCCGTGTATTTGATGCCATTGACAAAACCAGCCATAATGGCGTATGAAGCAGCGGCACTTGCCAACAAGCGAGGCCAGTCACTTCGTCCTTCATAACCGCCCAACTTCAAACCGACCACCATGGCGGGGCCAAAGAACTGTGTATAGTCGTCGATACCAGTCTTGAAGTCGGTGAGCAACTGGGTATTCTTCTTACCACCCTGATCCGCTTTGGCATTGACGCGGAACATCGCCTTGTCGCCCTTAATAGCCCAACCAGCCACGAACAGGGGTATGCCCACGAAGGTCATGTCATCCATGAACTTATAGGGTTTAACACCTGGATTCGTCTTCGACTTGAAGAAATCAAAGTCCATCTTTGAACTGGCAGATGGGACTGCCATGTCGAGGCAAATGGAACTCCGTTCGGGCAAGTCAACCAGTTCAGCCTTCATTTCTGGTGTGTCCAGTGTAAGGGGTTTCATGTCGCGATAGTTGTCTGCGCTGGCCTGAGATGTCAGTGCAACAGCGATGAGGGTTAAAAACAGTTTCATAATTATATGTTATTGATTTTGTTCACGTTCATTCAGATTATCGGTAAAGGTCTTGGTCATAGAATCACTCCGTTTCTCCAAAGAGGGTGACATGAAGATAGAGAGTCCAACGGCTATCACAGCGAATATGCCGTACATACCAATCATAGGCAACGTATTGCCAATAATATAGGCAATGATGGCGGCACCGATGGCTAAACGCAGAATGCCCAATGCCGACATTTTGATACGCTCGTTGCGCCCCCCTTCGTACCAAATTCTATTGACATTATCACTATTGCCGCCTTGACGCATCAGAGACCAAAGGAAGGGGCCGCAGATAGACAGAGTGACAATAGCGGTGACGATGCCAGACCAGGGATCAGGCAGCATACCGTAAATCAGTGGTGCGCCGTAATAGTACATGATGGCGATAATAGCCATACAGAGCACACTGTTGATCAGCAAAATGAAGACATAACGTTTGAATTCACTACGCCAGAGCAGGCGTATCTCGTCGGGTTCTTCCTCTTCCTCGGTATCGGAGGAGTTACGCTCCAACTTGGCGATCCATTTAGTTGGCAGCACGCGTGCCACCACGTTATAGGCAGGTTCAGCCAGGCGAATCATATAAGGCGTGGTAAACGTCGTGAAGACAGACACGGCGACGACGATAGGATAGAGGAAGTCGCTGGTGACATGCAACGAGGTGCCAAGGGTGGCCAGGATAAAGGCAAACTCACCAATCTGTGTCAGCGAGAATGAGCACTGCATAGAGGTCTTCAGCGACTGTCCGGAAAGCAGGAAACCGCAGGTGCTCAAGATGGTCTGCCCCAGCATGATGGCTATGATGATGCATAGAATGGGCACAATATATTCGATGATGAGTGCCACATCGACCATCATACCGACCGACACAAAGAAGATGGCGCCAAAGAGATTCTTGACAGGTGACACCAAATGCTCTATCTTTTGGGCCTCGACAGTCTCTGCGAGGATGCTTCCCATGACGAAGGCACCGAATGCAGCCGAGAAGCCTACGGCAGAGGCAAACACCACCATGCCAAAGCAGAGGGCCAGAGCCGTGATGAGCAGGGTTTCTTCGTTCATCAATGGCTTTGCCTTCTTCAAGAAAAGTGGGATGAGGTAGATGCCCACCACAAACCAGAGAACCAGGAAGAATCCTAACTGCAGGATGGATGTGAGCATCTGTGTGCCCTCGAACTCCTTGCTGACAGCAAGGGTCGAGAGCATCACCATGAGTACGATAGCGAGGATGTCCTCGATGATAAGCACACTAAGTACAAGGCTGGCAAAGCGCTCCTTTCGCAGGCCCATGTCGTCGAAGGCTTTGAAGATAATGGTGGTCGATGACATGGCCAGCATACCGCCCAGGTAGATACAGTCCATATCGCTCCATCCGAAGAGGTGACCTGCAAGCGAGCCAACGTACATCATGCTAATGATAATGGCGATGGCGGCGATGATCGGTGCCGCGCCCATCTTCAGGATTTTCTTGAAAGAGAATTCCAGACCAAGGGCGAAAAGCAGGAAGACAACACCGATATCACTCCACAGATGGATGCCGTGCATGTCCGAAACACTGGGCATGTAAGGCATGTTCGGCGAGGCGAGGAATCCCGCTACGATGTAACCCAAGACGATGGGTTGTTTAAGGCTCTTGAAGAGGAGTGTCATGATACCTGCGCAGATGAGAATCAGCGCAAGGTCGGACATGAGAGGTTCTAATTGTGACATAATCTGCCAATCTTTTATAATGACTATTTCGTGCCGCCTCCGAGGGCAATGTATAGGGCGATGACAGCCTTGGCGCCGTTGTACATGTTTGCAGCCTCACTGAGTTGGGCACTGAGCAAGCTCTCCTGAGCGGTGAGCACTTCAAGGTAGCTGGCCTTACCATTATCCATCAGTTCGTGGGTGCCGGCGTATGCATTGTAGAGTACCTCAACCTGACGATAATAGTAGTCGTATTTCTCGCGGGCAGCCTGACAGTCGGCCATCGCCTCGTTCACCTGGTTTCCGGCATCGATCACGGTCTGCACGTATTTCTTCTGCAAGTCTTCCTGTGTCAACTTGTTGATCTTCAGGTTGGCCTTCAGCTGGCCACGGGCGAAGATGGGCTGCGTCAACTGGCCGACGGCACTGAGGAGCAGTTTACCGGGATCGATCACCATGCCACCAGCGGAGTTGGTCCAGCCAGCCGTTCCCGTCAGTGTGATTGAAGGGAAGAAGGCGGCGCGGGCGGCCTGCGTGTTATAGAAGGCCTCGGCCATCGCGTGGTTGGCCATACGGATGTCGGGACGCAACTCAAGCATCGTGGCGGGCACACCTACTTTCA
>Ga0310696_10006611_pt1 | contig 13734 bp, 9 predicted proteins | sample AusTroGonzalo_MG_4_FD_203885 | JGI IMG/M metagenome (GOLD analysis project Ga0310696, IMG submission 203885) | Bovine rumen microbial communities from tropical cattle in Woodstock, Queensland, Australia - Gonzalo_02 (v2) (version 2) | ecosystem: Host-associated > Mammals > Digestive system >... | reverse complement strand
GGAGGGCAGACGGGCGTGGATCGCGCGGGGCTTGAGGCCGCGATTGCGCTTGGGCTGTCTTATGGCGGATGGGTTCCGAAAGGGCGCCTTGCCGAGGATGGCATGGTACCGCTGAAGTATGCCGGAATGCAGGAGCATACATCGAGCAACTACGCGGTTAGGACGAAGGCAAATGTGAGGGATTCCGACGCGACGCTCATAATTGCGCCGAGCTTGCCGCTGTCGCGCGGGACCATGCTGACGCTGCGGACGGCGGAGCGGCTTCGCAGGCCACACCATGTGGCCTGTCAGAACCTCCTTCCTCCACCTCGACAGCCTGCCTTTCCAATTTGACCCACGAGATTGTACAACTTTCCCAGACCGTTTCTGCGCTCACATGCGCGGCGCGAAATGGTATAATATGGGAAATCGCATGAAAAGGAAAACAGTGATGACAAGAACAACCCTGTGTGTAGCAGGCCTTGCGCTCGTGGTCGCAGGCTGCGTAAGCCTCCCTTCGGTCGGCCCGGACTACGTCAGCCCCGACATGAGCGACCGCGGCTCGTATGTGATGCCGGACGCGGGGTATCCGACGACGAACCGCACCGAGATCGGGGAGTGGAAGCCCGCCGAGGGCGCGGAGGACGCGCGCACCCTCGTGTCGACGAACGACATCGCCGGCTGGTGGTGCCGCTTCGGCGACGCGGTGCTGACGAACCTCGTCGCGTCCGCCGTGCAGGACAACCTGTCGTTCCAGATGGCGCGGAGGCGCCTCGAGCAGGCGCGCTGGTCCCTGCTTGGATCCTACGCGGCGTTCATGCCGCAGGTGTCGCTGGACGGAAGCGCCACCATGACGCACAAGGAGCGCTACACCTCGTCGCAGTACTCGTCATGGCTTTCCTCCGGCTCCAAGCGCAGCTACGGCGACATCTTCAAGGGCGGGTTCGACGCGTCGTGGGAGATCGACATCTTCGGCGGCAGCCGCCGCGAGACCGAGGCGTCGTGGGCCGAGCTGCAGGAGGCGGGGTGGAACCTCGCGGACGCGCTCGTCTCGCTCACCGCGGAGGTCGGCAGCGAATACATCGAGCTCCGCACGACCCAGCAGCGCATCGCCGTCGCGCGTACGAATCTCGTCCTCCAGACCGAGACGTATGAGATACTGAAGTCCCGCCTCGACTCCGGCATCGGCGACGAGCTCGCCGTCAACCAGTCGAAGTACACGGTGGACCAGACGCTCGCGTCCATCCCCCAGCTGCTCTCGAAGGAGGAGAAGTACAAGAACGCCATCGCGGTTCTCACCGGCGACGTGCCTGGCGCGCTCCACGCGATGCTCGCGGACTGCCCGGACCGCGACTGGCTCCTCGAGCCGCAGAGGGTGGCGGAGATTCCCCTCGACATGATGCGCGCAAGGCCCGACGTCCGCGCGGCCGAGCGCAAGCTCGCGGCGCAGACCGCGCGGGTCGGCGTCGCGAAGGCGCAGTGGTTCCCGAAGCTGTACATCAACGGGTACCTCGGCGTGGAGTCCGTCAAGGCCCGGAAGTTCCTCGGCAGGGGCGACTTTTACGGCTCTATCGGTCCTTCGATCAGCTGGCCGATCTTCCAGGGAGGCAGCATATACGCGAACGTGAAGGCCGAGGAGTCGAAGATGGACGAGGCGTTCCTCAACTACGAGTATGCCGTGCAGAGCGCATACCAGGAGGTCCGCGACGCGTACGCCGCCTACACGCAGGAGTACCACCGCTACCAGGCGCTCCAGGGGGCCGTGAAGGCCGCGCAGGACGCGGTCACGATCTCCAACGACCTCTACAAGAACGGGCTGCGCGATTTCACCGCCGTCATCGACGCGCAGCGCTCGCTTCTCACCCTCGAGGAGTCGCTCGTCATCTCCCGCGGGCAGATCACGCTCGACCTGATTTCGCTGTACAAGGCGCTTGGCGGCGGCTTTTCCTACTGAGCCATGGAAGACATCGACTTCGAGTCCGACACCTTCGAGGACATCGTGGCGAAGGACGACCGCTACGACGGACGCGCATACGCGCTTCTGATGGACGTCGTGCACTACCTCGGGAAGGACGGCGCCCACATGGACGCCCATGCCGTCATGGACGAGTTCCGGGAGACCGCCCTCGACCAGTTCGGGCCGCTTGCCTACCGCGTGCTCACCGAGTGGGGCCTCAAGTCCTGCGAGGACATCGGCGAGATGATGTTCAACCTCGTCGAGTTCCACCGCATCCAGCGCGACGAGAACGACACCCAGGAGGGCTTTGTCGGGGGCTACGACTTCGAGGAGGCCTTCTTGGGTCCGTTCCAGACATGACGCGCATCGAGATGTTCGGCTGGAGGGGCGAGGTGCGGCCGGGCATAGCCCGCGTCGTCAGTTCCCACGGAGACTACTACCACGTCGTCTGCAACGAGGCCGGGGGCGAGGTGCTGGCCCGCAAGAAGAAGAGCGCGTTCACCAGGATGAAGACCGCCGCGCCGGACTCCATGAAGGGCGCCAGGAAGTCCGAGCAGCAGGCCTCCGCGCCGGTAAAGCCGCTCACCGGCGACTTCGTCAGGTTCCGGTACAACGACAGGGGCGACTCGATGATACTGGAGGTCCTCCCGCGGTTCTCGCGCTACGAGCGCAAGGACCCCACCGCGCGGCGCACGTCCCAGACGCTCGCCGTCAACTTCGACACGCTCTTCATAATGATGTCGCTCAACGAGGACTTCTCCACGGCGCGCGTCGACCGCTACCTCGCGCTCGCCGAGGGCATGGGCGAGGCGGAGGCCGTGGTGGTGCTCACCAAGATGGACCTCCGCAGGGAAGGCGACGAGGCGTTCCTCGCGGAACTGGAGGAGACGGTCGCCGGAAGGGCGCGGATCCTCCACATCTCCTCGCTTACGGGCGAGGGCATGGACGGGGTCCTGGAATATGCGCAGCCAGGGAGGACGCTTGCGATGGTCGGCTCGTCCGGCGTCGGCAAGTCGACGCTCCTGAACACGCTCGCCGGGGAAGAGTGGGCCGCGACGCAGGAGATACAGGAGTGGAGCGGCAGGGGACGCCACACCACGACTAGCCGCGAGCTTGTGCTGCTCCCGTCGGGCGCAATGGTCATCGACACGCCCGGGATCCGCGAGATCGGCATAATGGGCGAGTCCGAGTCCCTGCAGCCGAAGGGCGAGTCCACCCACCGCTGGAGGAAGTGACATGTTCCGAACGTTCTTCGTATACTTCCCGTTCCTGGTGTTCGCGCTCACGCTGCCTGCGTTCGTGCTCCCGGCGGCCCGCGCGCTCAAACTCGGAACGCGCGCGCAGGCGCTTGCCGCGATGTTCCTCCTCCTGTGCTTCTCGAAGTTCCTCTGCTTCGGCGTTCTCGGAGGCGACGAATTCAATCCGGACCTTCCCGCGGCGCTCATCTGGACCTGGAACTGGCTCTACTCGGGCGCCATGCTCCTCTTTGCGCTTTCCGTCGCGCTTTTCTTCCTCCCCCGCCGCGTGAAGCCGTTTCTCCTCCCCGCGCTCGCGTGGCTTCTCGCGGCCCGCGGGGTGTGGAACGGAATCAAGGTCCCCGATGTCCGCGATGTCGAGATTTCCTGCCCCGGCCTTCCCGCCGGCCTGGACGGATACCGCATCGTGCAGATAGCGGACGTGCACGTGTCCTCCGCAGCCCCCCGCTGGCGCACCGAGGCCATTGTGGCGAAGGCGAACGCCGTGGACGCCGACCTGGCGGTCTGCACGGGCGACATCGTGGACGGACCGCCGCGCCTGCGCCGGGGCGACGTGGAGCCGCTGAGGGGGCTGAAGGCCAGGGACGGGGTGTACTTCGTCACCGGCAACCACGAGTTCTACGGAGACCGAGACGGGTGGAGGGCCGTCTACGAAGCCTGGGGCCTGCGGTTCCTGCGGAACGAATGCGTGTTTCCGCGGAGTGGACTGGCCCTCGGCGGCGTCGACGACGTCGCCATCACCTATTTTGTAGGAGGGGCGGCCTTGCCGGACGTGGGGCGCGCGTTTGCCTCCGCGACGAACGGCGAGTTCCGCGTCCTCCTTCAGCACGGCCCGAAGTTCTTCGCGGAGAACGCCGCCCTGCACGGAGTGGGGCTCCAGCTCTCCGGGCACACCCACGGAGGCGTCATGCCCGGGCTGAACCTGCTTGTTTCCCTGCACAACTACGGGTATGTCCGCGGACTGTACAGCGCCGCTTCAGGCAAAGACGAGTCGGCAAGGTCCGGACGGCTGTACGTCTCGCCTGGCTGCGGGCAGTGGGCCGGGTTCCCGATACGGTTCTTTGACGACCCCGAGCTGTCCGTCATAACGCTTAGACGTGATAGTTCCGGTGAATGAAGAAGATAATCGGTGCGATGGCTTTGGCGCTGGCTTGCTGCCAAGCTTCCGCCAAGATGATGCCGTCGGACATGTCAATGGCAATGCTTCGATCGGCGCGACGCCGCGTTCTTCGTGCCTGTGAGTGAGAAGCAGGGCATCTATCGTCCGCGCCGTAATCTCGCGCGGCAGAGACGCCGTGAATTTGCTATAATGTGCGCATGGAGAAAATATCGGCATGAAACCGATGGGGTGCCTCGCGGCCAGCGGGTCAAAGTTCAGCGTGGGGGGCGTAACGCGCTTCTACGTGCCGCTTCTCATGCAGGGCTTTTCCCAGTCGCTCGCCTATCCGCTCGTCGCGGGCATCGTCACGCACGGCGAGCACGGCGTAGACGCGCTTACGGCGTTCAGCCAGGGGCAGATGGTCATGTTCATGATCGGCGCCGTCGGCGGCGGGCTCGTCACCACCGGACTCGTCTTCGCGAAGACGTGGATGGGCTACGTCGCCTTCAAGCGGCTGAACGCGCTGATGATGTCGGCGCTCCTGGCGATTCAGTGCGTCGTCGCGCTGCCGCCGTTTTCCGGCTGGCTGTTCTCCGGGCTGTTCAACCTTCCGCCGGAGCTCGCCCGCATCGCGTCCCGGACGCTTCTGTACTGCGTCGTGATGAACGGGTTCTTCTTCCTGCGCAACGTGCCGATGGTCGTCCTCTTCGACAACCTGGAGAGCGCGAAGGCGAACTACGCCACGCTCCTTCGCCTCGCCGTGACATTCGCCCTCGCCGTCGCCTTCCCGAGGGCGGGCCTCGTCGGGCCGTGGTGGGGCCTCGCGGCGCTTACGTTCGGCGTCGGGGTGGAGCTTGCCGCGACCTGGCTGTACGCAAGGCCATACGTCGCGCGGCTGCCCAACAGGGCGCAGGCTGGCGGCGTGAAGTCGCTTCCGAGCATCCCGCGCCTTACCGTGGAGCAGCTCCGGTTCACGCTTCCGCTTTCGCTGGGCGGGTTTCTCCTGATGCTCTCGCCGGTCGCGATCGCCGCCTTTGTCGGAAGGTCCGCCAGCGCGCACGACATGCTCGCCGTCCACTACGTCACCCTTGGCGTCGCGAACCCCGTGGCTTTCGCCGCGCTTCGCATGCAGACGGTCGCGATAAAGTTCCCGCCGGAGCGTCCCGGCGACAGGCGGCTCCTCGTCTATGCCGTCGTCTCCGGGCTTCTCCTCGGGGCCATACCGCTTGCGTTCGCCACTCCGCTGGTCGGCGGATGGTACTTCGGCACGTACCAGAACGTCCCGCCGCGCATCGTCGGAACTGCGTGCCTGGCCGTCGGGATATACTCCCTCATCCCCGTCGTGCAGGCGGTCCGCGCGCGCGCGGAGGGCCTTGCGGCGCTTGCGAAGCGCCCGAAGGCGATAATGGCCGGCCAGATCGCCTACACGGCCTCGCTGTTCACGGTCTGCTCCATCCTCCTCCCGCTGGGAGTCCCGGGATGGGCGATGGCCGTAACGGCGATCTTCATCGCCCCGATCTGCGTCATCGCGACCATCTACGCGGTGCTCATTGCCGGGTGGCGGCAACCGGGGGTGTGATTTTTGCACAGTTCGGCGAAAAACGCACCCGATTGCATTTCCGGTTCTGAAAGCTGCGCCGATTTTTGGTATAATATACGGCAATTAGCCGCCGGGGTGGCACAGTGGTTGACTGCGCCTGATTTGTAATCAGGATCCGCAAGGACGCGTCGGTTCGAATCCGACCCTCGGCTCCATATACCAACTAAGGATGTTCTGACGATGGTTTTGCTTCTTGGAACCGAGGCGTATTCGCCTTTCAGGATGGACGCGATCAGGGAGGCGATCGCGAAGTTTGACCCGGAGCTCGGCCCCCTCTCGATCGACGCCCGCTGGGTTTACGCCGTCGAGCTCACCGACGAGGCTTTCGACGTGGTCGAGCTCGAACGGGCGGCCTCGCTTCTCGGCGCGGAGGGGGACTGCGGCGCCGCGGACTTTTTCGTGACGCCGCGCAAGGGCACGATAAGCCCCTGGAGCTCGAAGGCGACGGACATCTTCCGCAACTGCGGCATCAAGTCCGTGCGCCGCGTCGAGCGCGGCGTGCGCTACGTCGTGTCGCTCGCGAAGCCCCGCACCGCCGCCGAGCAGGAGGAGTTCAAGTCGTCCCTGGCCGGAGCCAAGTGGCTCGCGGCGCTCTACGACAAGATGACCGAAGGCGTCTACGAGGACATTTCGGACATCTTCGACGTGGCAGACCCGCGCCCCGGCCGCACCTACGACGTCATGGCGAAGGGCGTGGAGGCGATCCGCGAGGCGAACGCCGAGATCGGCCTCGCCATATCCGAGCCGGAGATGGAGTACCTCGCGAAGAGCTTCAGGGCGGCCGGGCGCAACCCGACGGACACCGAGCTCGTGATGTTCGGGCAGGTCAACTCCGAGCACTGCCGCCACAAGATATTCGGGGCGGAGTTCACGATCAACGGCAAGAAGCAGCCTAAGTCGCTCTTCGAGATGATCAAGAACACGCACAAGAGGCGTCCGAAGGACACCCTGAGCGCGTACAAGGACAACTCCGCGGTGGTCGCCGGCTTCAGGACCGACGTGTTCGCGATCGATCCGAAGACGAACGAATATGGATTCAGGAAGGAGCAGCTCGACCAGCTCATGAAGGTCGAGACCCACAACCACCCGACGGCCATCTCCCCGTATCCCGGCGCGGCGACGGGCGTCGGCGGCGAGATCCGCGACGAGGCGGCGACGGGGCAGGGCTCGCGCACGGTGGCCGGCATCTGCGGCTTCATGGTCTCCAACCTCAGGATACCCGGCTTCCCGCAGCCGTGGGAGCGCGAGTTCGCGTCCTTCCCGGCCCGCCTCGCGACGCCCCTGCAGATCATGGTCGAGGGCCCGATAGGCGGGGCCGCGTTCGGCAACGAGTTCGGACGTCCGCAGCTGTGCGGGTTCTTCCGCACCTACGAGGGCGAGGTCGCGGGCGAGCTTCGCGGATACCACAAGCCGATAATGCTCGCCGGCGGCATGGGCGTCATACGCCGCAGCCAGGTCGAGAAGAAGCCCGTCAAGGTCGGCGCGCTCATCGTGCAGATCGGCGGCCCGGCCATGCGCATAGGGCTCGGCGGCGGCGCCGCGTCGTCGATGATGACCGGCACCAACTCCGAGGCACTCGACTTCAACTCCGTCCAGCGCGGCAACGCCGAGATGCAGCGCCGCTGCCAGGGCGTCATCGACGCATGCACGTACCTCGGCAGGGCGAACCCCATAATGTCCATCCACGACATCGGCGCGGGCGGCCTGTCCAACGGCTGCCCGGAGCTGGTCGAGGCGACGGGCGGACGGTTCGAGCTCCGCGAGGTCCACAACGAGGAGCGCTCGATGAACCCGATGGAGATCTGGTGCTGCGAGGCGCAGGAGCGCTACGTCCTCGCGCTCCGCCCGGAGGCGCGGTTCTTCTTCGAGGAGCTCTGCCGCCGCGAGCGCTGCCCCGTCGCGTTCATCGGCGTCGCGACCGGCGACGGCAAGCTCGTCCTCAACGACTCGCACTTCGGCGACTCGCCGATCGACATGGACATCAAGGTCCTCCTCGGCAAGCCCCCGCGCATGGTCCGCAAGGTGAAGCGCGTCGCAAGGAGGCACGCCGGCACGAACTTCGAGGGCGTGAAGCCGATGGACGCCTTCGCGCGGGTGCTTCACCTCCCTGCGGTCGCGGACAAGACGTTCCTCGTCACGATCACCGACCGCACCGTCACCGGACGCGTCGCGCGAGACCAGATGGTGGGCAGGTTCCAGCTCCCCGCCGCCGACTGCGCCGTGACGACGATGGGATACAAGACGTACGAAGGCCAGGCGATGGCGACGGGCGAGCGCTCCCCCGTGGCGCTCCTCGACGGCCCCGCCTCCGGACGCCTCGCCGTAGCCGAGGCGGTCACGAACCTCGCGGCGGCGGACGTCGGCGACATCTCGCAGATACGCCTGTCCGCGAACTGGATGGCTCCGTGCGGAGAGCCGGGCGAGGACGCCGTGCTCTACGACACAGTGAAGGAGGTCGGGCTCGGCTTCTGCCCGAAGCTCGGCGTCTCGATCCCCGTCGGCAAGGACAGCTGCTCGATGCACACCGTGTGGAGCGATCCGGACGGCACGCCGAGGAAGCAGGTCGCCCCGCTTTCGCTCGTGGTCAGCTCCTTCGCGCCCGTCGGGGACGTGCGCCTCACGCTCACGCCGGACCTCAAGCCCGATCCGGACGGCGAGCCGTCGTTCCTCGTGTACGTCGACCTCTCGGGCGGCGAGGCGCCGCTGGGAGCCACCGCGCTCGCCCAGGTGTACGGGCAGCTCGGCAACACGCACGCCGACGCCGACGCCGCGCTCGTCAGGCGCTTCTTCAACGCAATGCAGAAGGTCGTCGCCGGCAGGAAGGCCCTCGCCTACCACGACCGCTCCGACGGCGGCATAGCCGTCACGCTCGCCGAGATGGCGATAACGGGCGGACGCGGCGTCGTCGCGAAGCTCCCCGACGGCGACGCCCTCGCGCAGCTCTTCAACGAGCAGCCCGGGGCGGTGCTGCAGGTCTCCGGGCGGAACGTCTCCGAGGTGCTGTCCATATTCAGGGCCGCGCGCGTCCCGGCGTGCGTCGCTGGCGCGGTCACGCACAACTCGCGTTCGTTCGAGGTCTTCGTCGGGGAGAGGCTCGCGATCAAGACCGACCTCACGTTCATCCGCCGCGCGTGGAGCGAGACGACGTACAGGATGCAGGCGCTGCGCGACAACCCGGTCTCCGCGCGCGAGGAGTACGACAACGCGCTCGACGAGCAGGACCCCGGGCTGACCTTCAAGGTGACCTACGACCCCGACGACAACGGACATGAGGCGCGGGGCGTCTCCGGTCAAAAACCCCGCATGGCCATCCTCCGCGAGCAGGGCGTCAACGGCCACATCGAGATGGCGGCCGCGTTCGCCCTCGCCGGATTCGACTGCCGGGACGTCCACATGAGCGACTTGATCGCGGGGCGCGTAGACCTCGCCGACTTCAAGGGCCTCGTCGCGTGCGGCGGGTTCTCCTACGGCGACGTCCTCGGAGCGGGCTCCGGCTGGGCGCGCTCGGTCCTGTACAACGACCGCCTCAGGGAGATGTTCAGGACGTTCTTCCACAGGCCGGACACGTTCAGCCTCGGAGTCTGCAACGGATGCCAGATGCTCTCGCAGCTGAAGGACATAATCCCCGGCGCCGAGATGTGGCCGAAGTTCGTGAAGAACGTCTCCGAGCAGTTCGAGGCGCGCTACGCGACTGTCGAGATCGAGCCGAGCCCGTCCATATTCTTCAAGGGGATGGAAGGCTCGCGCCTCCCGATCGCCGTCGCGCACGGCGAGGGCAGGGTGTGGACCGACGGCTTCGCGCCGTCGATCTGCGCCGCGCACTTCGTCGACGGACGCGGCCAGGCGACGATGAGGTATCCCTTCAACCCGAACGGCTCCCTCGGCGGGCAGACCGCGTTCACCACCAGGGACGGCCGCGCGACGGTCATGATGCCGCATCCTGAGCGCGGCTTCCGCGCGTGTCAGCTGAGCTACAACGACGGCACGTTCAGGAAGAACGGGCCGTGGATGCGCATGTTCCAGAACGCGTACGCATTCGCGAGGGGGGCGCTCTGAGACATGAGAATAACCTTCTACGGCGCCGCGCAGACGACAACCGGCTCGATGCACCTCGTCGAGGCCAACGGGAAGCGCATCCTCCTCGACTGCGGCCTCTACCAGGGCCACCGCAAGGAGGCCTTCGAGAAGAACAGGAACCTTCCGGTGGACCCCGCGAAGATCGACTACGTGATCCTGTCGCACGCGCACATCGACCACTCCGGCAACCTGCCGCAGCTGGTCAGGCAGGGCTTCCGCGGACGCGTCTTCGCGCGCCAGTCCACGACGGACCTCTGCGACGTCATGCTGCGCGACTCGTGCTTTCTCCAGAAGCGCGACCTCGAGTACGTCAACAAGAGGCGCCGCAGGGAGGGCAAGAAGCTCTTCGAGCCCCTCTACGACGAAAGCGACGTGGACGCGCTCATGCAGCTGTTCGTCCCGACCCACATGCACGAGCCGCGCGAGATAAGCCGCGGGATAACGCTCGAGTTCTTCAACGCAGGGCACATCCTGGGCTCTGCGCTCGTGCAGCTAGACATACGCTCCGACCACGGGCGCAGCCACCGCATCCTCTTCTCGGGCGACCTCGGGCAGCCGAACCAGCCGATCCTCAGGCACTACGAGTACCCGGCGGGAGCGGACATACTGATCGTCGAGTCGACGTACGCTGACAAGTTCCACCCGAGCGCGGACGACGTGGAGCTGCGCCTCGAGCGCTACCTGAAGTACATCGACAGGCACAACGCGAAGCTGCTCGTCCCCGCGTTCTCCGTGGGGCGGACGCAGCAGATCATATACTACCTGAACAGGCTGCGCGAGCGCGGCAAGGTCCCGCGGGAGGTGAAGGTGTACATCGACTCGCCCCTCTCGCAGAAGGCGACGCGCATCTACGCGAAGCACCGCGAGGTGTACAACGACGAGGCGAAGAGGATGCTCCAGGAGGGGAAGGACCCGCTGGAGTACCCGGGCATGGTGTTCGTCGGTTCGCCCGAGGAGTCGATGGCGCTGAACGACATGCCCGGCCCCATGATCATCATCGCGGCGTCCGGGATGTGCGAGGGCGGACGCGTCCTGCACCACCTGAAGCACTGCGTCCAGGACGAGGACAACATCATCCTCATCTGCGGCTTCCAGGCCGAGAACACCCTCGGGCGCCGCATCGTGGAGAAGCGCGAGACGATCAGGGTCTTCGGCGAGGAGATCCCGCTAAGGGCCCGCGTGGAGATAATCAACGCGCTCTCCGCCCACGCCGACCGCGCGGGGCTGTCGGACTGGATAGGCGAGGTCAAGGACAACGTCCGACAGGCGTTCGCCGTCCACGGCGAGCCCGAGAAGGTCTCCGCCATGGTGGAGCTCCTCAAGGAGAAGGGGATCGGCAACGCCGTCGCGCCCCTGCCGGGCCAGACGTACCAGTTTGCCTAGCGCGCGGCGCCGGCTCCCCCGGCCTTCCCGTCGCCGGGTCTGCGGTAGGCCCTGAAGGCGGAGATGGACGAGCCGGCGACCACGCAGGCGGAGAGCAGCAGGAGCAGCCCGTAGCTCGCGAGGTGCGCGCCGGGCTTGTCCGCGATTCCGGCGAAGTTGCAGGGCAGCATCGCCACGAGGTCTTCCTCGATTGCGTCTATCTCGGCCATGAACGACAGGACCGACACGGCGGCGATGTAGGCGACGAAGAGGGACGTGGCGAGGCGGAAATGCCTCTCTTCGCATTTTTTCCTCCTGAGGACCGCGCCGACGACGACCGGGACGCAGAGCAGCTCCGTGACGTCGGCCCAGAGCGTCATTACATGGTCCGAGTCCGCCTCCAGCGCCGAGTAGACCCCTCCGGCCAGCGCCACCGCGAGCGCCGCGAAGAGCGTCCCCGGCACGGCGCCGGTCGCGAACGGGAACGATACGAGCCGTCCGAGGAAGCCTCCCGGCGCGTTCGCCTTCGCCGCCCTCGGCATCTCGCGGGAGTTAAGCGACGAGGTGATCGTCAACAAGCCGCCGACAACCACCCAGATTATGCACCATGCCTCGTAGTTCCAGCAGACGACAGGGGCGGAGAGGAGGAAGAGCGCGAAGACCACGCGGCGGAACGGACGGTCCGCGTCGACGTAGCGCGGCGCGAGCTGCGCGGCGCAGAACGCGCGCACGAATGCGACGAGCGCGGCAAGCGCCACGGCGAACCACAGGAGGGCGGTCCAGTAGGACGGCTCGTCGGCGGGCGCGGCGCCGAAGCTGTGGCGCGAGAACGTGGCGACGCTGACTATCGACGGCACGACGAACGTCATCGCGAAGAAGAGCATGACGGTCAGCACGACGCGGAGCGGAACCGCTATCGGCCTGCATGCTATCACGAGCGAGAGCGAGAATGTCGCGACGGAGTATCCGAACAGGGCGAGCGGCATCAGGAACACGTTCTCGAGCGGAATGCCGCGCAGGAGGTACGAGAAGATGAAGAAGGGCATGGACGTCGCGACCGCCGACGCCGTCAGTATCGCGGTCGAGACGAGCCGCCCGCCTACGATGTTCGCGGGCGTCAGCGCCGTGGTGAACTCGAGGCCGGGCCCGTTCCTGTTCGTGTCGAGTATCGCCTTCATCGCCGCGTAGAACGGAATGCCGATGCAGGCGACGACGCCCGTTATGACGGACACCATCGTGAACGGGCTGTCGCCGATCCCGTTCCCGAACGCGACGTCCTCGGCCGTGCGCTTGCCCATGGCCGTCGCGACGGCGAGCATCGTGAAGCCGAAGAGTACGGCGGGATACAGCGCGAAGCTCCATGTGACCACGCGCGAGCGGACGAGCTGGCGAAGCTCGCGGAGCGCAACGGGGTTGAGCGAAAACGGGTTTTTCATGCGAGGGCTCCTTTCGTCACGTGCATGAACACGTCCTCGAGGCGGCCGGCCTCCGACGCGAAGTGGATGGGGACGAGGCCCCTTGCGAACAGTCCCCTTGCGAGGCGCTCCGCCGCGTCGTCGCCGGCGTCGACGCGTACGCGGAATCCGGCGCCGGAGACCTCCGCCTCCCTGACCTCCGGCATTTCGAGGAGCTTCGCGAGGACGGCGTCCCCTCCGGCGGAGCTGAACTTGAGCCGTATCCACGCGGTATCGTCCCTGAAGTCGGTGGAGAGCCGCCTGCCGCGCTCGATTATGACGGAGGTCGTGCACATCTCCTCGAGCTCGCTCAGGATGTGCGACGAGACGAGTATGGCCTTGCCACGCTCCGCGAGGGCGCGGACGAGCTCCCTGAGCTCGATGCGGGCGCGCGGGTCGAGTCCGTTGGCCGGTTCGTCCATGACGATCACCTGCGGGTCGTGCACGAGCGCGCGGGCGAGGGAGACTCGCTGCTTCATTCCCTTTGACAGCTCGCGGAGCGTCTTGCCGCGGAACGCCGTGAGGCCGGTGAAGTCCTCCACTCCGCCGATCGCGTCAGCGAGCGACTTGCCGCGAAGAGCGTAGGCGCGCCCGAAGAAGTCAAGGTATTCGTCGACCGTCGTGTCCGCGCGGTCGGGGAGGTCGTCCGGCATGAAGCCGATCGCGCGGTGCGCGACCGAGGGGTCGTCGAGTATCGACTTTCCGTCGAGCAGTATGTCGCCCGAGTCGGGGACGTCGAGCGTCGCGAGCATTCGCATCGTGGTCGTCTTGCCGGCGCCGTTCGGGCCGACGAATCCGACGACTTCGCCCGAGGAGAACGAGAACGACAGGTCGTCCACGGCCTTGAATCCGCGCTGGAACGACCTGGTCAGGTGGAGAAGCTCGACTTTCATTTCGCCGCCTCCCTTCCGCTTTCGAAGGCTAAGCTCCCCGCGACGACGGACTCCGCC
>Ga0310696_10006610_pt1 | contig 13734 bp, 8 predicted proteins | sample AusTroGonzalo_MG_4_FD_203885 | JGI IMG/M metagenome (GOLD analysis project Ga0310696, IMG submission 203885) | Bovine rumen microbial communities from tropical cattle in Woodstock, Queensland, Australia - Gonzalo_02 (v2) (version 2) | ecosystem: Host-associated > Mammals > Digestive system >... | reverse complement strand
TTTTTAGTTTGTTTAATTATAATTTCATGGTGCAAAGGTAAGACGAAACAGCCTGCATGCCAAATTCTTTCAGCGAACCAGCCCATTTATTCAACGAAAAATGAGAAATTGTTTGGTGCGCATCAGAATTTTACGTATCTTTGCACTATGATGGAACGATGGTGGCAGCGATTAGGGATGCTTATCGTGGTGGGATGGCTCAATGGGGTATGTCAGGCGCAGACCTTCTCATTGGTGCAGAAGACCGACAGCCTGTACCTGCTAATACTGACCACCGACTCGACGAACCACCAGTGGACACTGCCTTACCCCGTGTATCGCATGGAAACGGGCGATGTGGATGGCAATGGTACCATCGAGGCGCTGGTAGGCGTGATCAAGGCCACACGCTTTTACCCCGAGAAGGGCAGACGCCTGTTTATCTTTAAGAACTACCAAGGACTGGTGAGGCCGATGTGGCTGGGATCGAAATTGGGTGGCATATTGCAGGACTTTCACTTTCGTGAGGGTCGTGTACGCAGTCTGGAGACCAACGCCAAAGGGCAATACACCGTGGCGGAATACCGCTGGGACGATTTCGGCATGGCGTTTGAACGCTACCTGGTGAGAGACGTGAGCGAACCAGAGGCGAGAGCCGTTTTTGAAAGTGAAAAGTAAGAACCGTAAGCTATAAAGGGTGATGAATATGAAGAAATTATTAGTAACCATGTTGTGCCTGATGGCCATGACGGCTACAGCACAGAAGGTGAAGCGTGTGATGATGCCCGGCAAGGGTGGTATCGACGTGGAGCAGTTGAACAAACGTGTGAACCTGAATCAGGACATCTCACAACTTAACCTGGCGGAGTTGCGAGTGCTTCGTAACAGTTTCTATGCCCGAGAAGGCTTCCCCTTCCGCGATGCTTTCCTGCGTGGCGTGTTCCAGTGTACCTCATGGTACGACTCATTGATGTGGGTGCGCTGGAGCAAGGTGGAGGATCTGATGACAGGGTATGAGCGTGAAGACTATTATCAGGCTGATTCCAAGGTGCCCTTTAAAATCAATAAGGCAGAACATGTGTTTATCAATAAGTTGTTGGCACGCGAGAAGGAACTGAAGCAACAGAACTTCAAGTCGCCTGTGAGCGGTCACTGCGTAAACATGAATAATCTGGTGAACGCTATGCAGATGGAGACGTTCGATCCCCGATTGAAGGATCAGTTAGGTCGCAAGGGCTTTGCTATCGTGCCCGCCCAGCATAACCAGTTGTTCCAGGTGTATGAGACCAACGACTATACCAACTTCCCCAACTTCGTGACAACTGATCTTTATCTACAACTGTATCATCTCTATTTCGACTGTCTGTTGCGTGACATTGAGCAGCAGAAACTGCATAATGTGGTGCTGCAACTGTGTGAGCGAGGCCGAGAACTGACCACTGGTACGACGGCAGAACAGAAATGGCTGAGAACCTATTTCGACGTAGGTCGTGCACTGATCAAAGGTGAGAAAGGTGCTGCGGGTACAGTGGCCAGGGAAGTGGCGAAAGTGAATAAGTCGGAAGCCGACACCTCTGCTTATTTGGGTTATAAGAATATCATGTTCTCTTATCCGCTGTTCCGACCGCGTGGTCACTATAATCGCAACGATACCTTGAGAACCTATTTCAAAGCGATGATGTGGCTGCAGACAGTGCCCTTCGGTACGGACGTGCCCTCGCAGTTGCAGACTGCCCTCGTGCTGGCGGAGTTGACGGGCAAAGACGCCAAGATGCGTGGACTCTACCACCAACTGAGTGAACCTATGACCTGGTTGTTTGGTGCACCCGACAACATCACCATCCTGCAGGTATATGAATTGATGAAGGGTCGCAGCGCAGAAGAACTGATGAAGAACAAGAAGGCGATGGACCAGTTGCGCGGAGAGATTGAAACACTGGCACAAAAGCAGACGCGCATCCGTCCGAAATATGAATACACCAGTCCGTATAAGATCAACCTCCTGCCGCAGCGTTACATGCCTGACAGTGAGGTGCTGCTTGAGATGGTGGATTATGACAACCACCCCACCAAGCGTGACCTGCCCAAGGGTCTCGACGTGATGGCTTCGATGGGCGTGGAGTCGGCGGAGCGTATCCTGATGGACGAATTGAAGGAGGCGCAGCAGTGGGATGGTTTTGTGGCTGCCTTGAGCAAGATGAAGGAGCGCATGAAGGAGATCGACTGGCAACAGACCATCAGCACCCGCTGGATGGATGCCTTGAAGACGGTAAACGATACCTGTAAGGGTTATCCCTACTTCATGCTCACCCCTGAGTGGCAGAAGAAAGACCTGAATGCGGCTTTGGCTTCATGGGCAGAGTTGAGGCATGACGCCATCCTCTATGCCAAGCAGCCCTTTGGGGCAGAGTGTGGCGGTGGCGGTCCCCCAGAGCCTGTGGTCACTGGTTATGTGGAGCCTAACGTGAAGTTCTGGCGGAAGGCCATCAGTCTGCTTGAGGCGACGGCTGACGTGCTGAAGCGTTATCACCTGACCACAGAGAAGTCGGAGAATGCTACCACCCGACTGAAGGAGGAGGCTGAATTCCTGTTGCGCGTAAGTGAGCGCGAACTGACTGGTAAGAAACTGGACGAAGCCGACTACGACGAGTTGAAGCATATCGGTGCGACATTTGAGAATATCTCACTCGACCTGGTGCGCGATGCAGATATGTATCTGATGGGCTGGGACGATGTGCAAGGTACCGACCGTAAGGTGGCGCTGATTGCTGATGTCTATACTGCCAATGCCGACAACAATCCCGCAAAGAGTGTGATGTATGTGGGCGTGGGACTGGCCGATGAGATCTACTGCGTCGTAGAGGTTGATGGCTATCTCTGGCTGATGCGTGGTGCCGTGCTTTCATATCGTGAGACCAAGCGCCCGACGAATATGCAGCGAATGACCGATGAGGAGTGGCAGAAGAAGATGGAGACTGATCCCGAGGAAGGACGCCCCGTCTGGATGAAAGATATCATCGTGCCACTGAAGGAAGTGCCCCATACGAATGAGCGCTTTTTCTATAGTACTGGCTGTTAGTTCGTTTGTCATCACGCTGACTGGCGACATCCTGCTCGACCGCGGGGTGCGTCAGGTGGTGGAGCAGAAGGGCGTTGACCAGTTGTTCTCAGCGGGGATTGACTCCGTGTTCCAGACCTCCGATGCGGTGGTGGGGAATCTGGAGTGCCCCGCGACGAAGATCCATGCCCCTGTATTCAAGCAATATATCTTCAGGGCAGAACCCGAATGGTTGAATGACCTGAAACGTCATGGTGTGACACACCTGAATCTGGCGAACAACCATTCTATCGATCAGGGTCGCAAGGGACTGGTGGACACCAAGGAGAACATCGTCAAGGCAGGCATGACTCCCATCGGGGCAGGGCAGAATCAGGAGGAGGCCGCGACACCCGTATTGCTGACAGATTGTCCGCGACGTGTGTGGCTGCTGGCCTCGTTGCAGATGGCACTAGAGAACTTTGCCTACCTGCCTGACCAGCCTTGTGTGAGTCAGCAGTCGATAGAAGCCCTCTGTCAGCGCATTGCCCAGTTAAGGCAAGCCGATCCAACGTGTTATATCATCGTGAGTCTGCACTGGGGATGGGAGAACCACTTGGAGGTGGTGCCCCGTCAGCGGTATGAGGCCCGTCAACTGATAGATGCCGGTGCCGACTGTCTGGTGTGCCACCATACGCACACGCGTCAGCCGATGGAGACCTATCAGGGGAAGCCCATCTTCTACGGTCTGGGTAATTTCATCTTTGATCCGAGAAACGACCTCAACAGTCGTGGGGCAATGGTGAGGCTCACCATCACAGAGCAAGGGGCTACTGCCGAAGAGATACCTATTGTGATCAGGCAGTGCCGACCCGATCTTGAGAAGTGAGATCGGAGGGACTGACACCGAATTCATCCTTAAAACATTTCGTGAAGTAACTGGGGGCGGTAAAACCTACCTCATACGCTACTTCTGAGATACTCTTGTCAGACCCTTGCAACAGGCGGCGCGCCTTGTGGAGGCGGGCTGTACGTAACAGTTCCACTGGCGACTGGCCGGTGAGTGCCTTCACCTTTCTATATAATTGCACGCGGGAAAGACCGAGCTCAGCTCCGATATTCTCTACACCAAGTTCACTGTCGGACATATTCTGCTCGATGAAATCACGGAATTTGATCATAAACGTGTCTTCTTTCTTCTGTGGTTCCTCTATCTGTGGCTCCTCAATCAGACCTACCTGTGGCTCTTCATTGCCAAATAGATCCTTCAGGCGTAGACGGTTCTTCAGCAGATTGTCGATACGAGCCAACAGCACCTCAGCAGAGAAAGGTTTGGTAATATAGGCATCGGCACCACTCTCATAACCCTCCACCTGATGCTTGCTCAAGGCACGTGCCGTGAGCAGGATGACGGGAATGTGTGAGGTGGCGATATTGCTTTTCACGCGCTGACAGAACTCCAAGCCGTTCATCACGGGCATCATGACATCGCTGACAATCAGGTCGGGTACAATCTCATTGGCGAGTAAGAGACCCTGTTGACCGTCATCAGCCTCGTTTACCTGATAGCGGTTTTGCAGGATACGACGCAGCAGGGTGCGGATGTCAGCATTATCGTCAACGATGAGGATGCTATTCGATTGGTTGCCGTCTTTTGGGACAGTCGGCAGATTGGTGGCGGTAGGTGCCATGACGGTATTTTGCGTATCTGCGGCAAGGATATCGAGGCTACCTGTGGCCTGTACGTCGAGCATCTTGTTGATAAGCTCTATCAGCTGGTTTGTGTTACGACGCAACATACGGTAGAGATCCTTGGTCTCAGGGCTGGCATTCTTGGCTTCCTTTGTCTCCGTCAGTTCTTCGAGCGGTCCCTGGATCAAGGTCAACGGTGTGCGTAGCTCGTGGCTGACCTGGGTATAGAAGTCGAGCTTCTCACGCTCCATCCGGTTGCGCTCGTCAATGATGCGGGCTTGCTGCAGGAAGTGGTAATAGATACCAACGATCATAATGATTAACAGGAAAACCAGAATGACGGCCAGAAAGGAGATGATCCTCTGGGTGCTGAGTTTCTGGATATAGGCGTCGGTCTTCTCTTTCAGGCGTGCCAGACGTAGCGACTGGCGCATCACCTCATCGCTCTCAAGCATCAGCACGTTGGCATTATCACTGGTCACGATAGCTGATGTGAGCATGGTCTCTTTCTCGTAGGGTTCTCCGTCGAGGATGTCGAGAGCCAACTTCAACAGCTGGTCGCCACGGGTGGGGTAGATGTAGGAGGCATCGAGAATCTCGTCGCGCACCATCTGTATGCCACCGTTCTTTCCTGGCAGACCGTCGATACCGCAGAAGAGTGGCAGGGGGTCAATCTTCGCTTCCAGGAAAGCCCTACGGGCACCGATGGCCGAGCGGTCATTGTGAGCAAACACTAGATCGATATTAGCGAGATTACCTTTGTAGTTCTTCATGGCTTCATAGCCTCTCTCTTCCGTCCAGTCGCTTTGGAGGGTAGCCACGATCTCAATGCCTGAATCCTTCAGGGCATCAGTAAATCCTTTATGACGCTCTTCGGCAGGAGAGGAGCCCTTGAGACCGAGAATCTCAATCACACGTCCCTTTCCTTTAAGGCGCATCACCACATAATCACCCATGATATGGCCAATCTCATAGTTGTCGGCACTGACGAAGGCCGTATATTTGGGGGAATCCGTCTTTCGTTCAAATACAATCACAGGGATGCCTTTATTGTAGGCGCGGTTAATAGCGGGTGTGACAGAGGCCAGTTGGTTAGGCGCTACAATGAGCAACTGGATGCCGCTTTCTACCAGACTGTCAATTTGTTGGATCTGTCGTTTGGAGTCATCACGTGCTGTTGTGAAACGAAGTTCCACACCATCGTGGAGGGTGCTCTCAAGCATCATCTCAGAGTTCTGCCAGTCGCGCCAGATGTCCTCTGAACACTGGGATACACCAATAACATATTTTGTTTTTCGGTTGGTGCATGCACTACAGATTATGGCCGTAATAATAGTTAGGTAAATAAGGTTCCGTTTCATCGGTTTTTGGTTTTCTGCCGCAAAGATAAGGTTTTTTTTTGATATTTGCTATAATTCTCTAATTTTTTTCTTATATTTGCACCCAAACAAACTTAAAACGATATAACAATGGAAGTAATTAATTTCTCTGAACAGAACAGTATTATCAATCAGTACATGTCAGAACTCCGCGATAAGAGTTACCAGAAAAACCGTCTGACCTTCCGTCATAATGTGGAGCGAATCGGTGAGTTGATGGCCTATGAGGTATCTAAGAAGCTCGAGTATAAGCCCAAGACTGTGACGACACCCCTTGGCTCACTGGATATTCCCCTGCCCAAAGATGATATCGTACTGGGCACCGTGCTCCGTGCCGGACTGCCTTTCCATCAGGGATTCCTGAATATCTTTGACCATGCCGACAATGCCTACGTCTCGGCTTTCCGTATGTATATCAACCGTGAGCATACCGAGGTGGGCATCCAAGCCGACTATATCGCAGCGCCCAGCGTGAAGGGTAAGACGCTGATCATTGCCGACCCCATGTTGGCAACGGGTGGGTCGATGGCTGCTGCCATCGATGCTCTGCTCATGTCGGGTAAACCGAAGAAGATCCACGTGTGCTGTATCATTGCCGCACCAGAGGGTATCGAGGTGGTGAAGGAAGCCCTTCCTGAGGATGCTACTATCTGGTGTGCCTCAATCGATCAGGGCATGAACGAGCAGAAGTATATCGTTCCCGGATTCGGTGACTGTGGTGACCTATGCTTCGGTGAGAAGATGCAGAGTTTCCGGAAATTCGCAGACAAGAAGCGTTAAAGCATATGCTCCAGGTACGATGTAAGAACAATGGTATCACCAAGAGCTTTTCTGAGGGCAGCTCGCTGGTAGAGGTCTATCATGCCTATGCCGATGAGTTGAAGATGCCCTATCCCGTGGTGTCGGCAAAGGTGAACAATGCCTCGCAGGGGCTGAAATACCGTCTGTTCCATAATCGCGACGTGGAGTTTATTGATGCCAGCGACGGATCAGGCCGGCGCGTCTATGTGCGCTCGCTCTGCTTCGTGCTATATAAGGCTGTGAGTGATACGTTTCCCGGTTGCAAGCTCTTCATTGAGCATCCTCTCTCGCGTGGTTACTATTGTAATTTCAAGAAGCGTTCGGGCGAGCCACTCACTGATGCAGATGTGAAACGCATCTGTACCCGTATGCAGGAGATCATTGATGCAGATATGCCCTTCCGCCGCACAGAATCCACTACTGAGGAGGCCATTCGGGTGTTCCGCGAACGGGGGTTTACTGACAAGGTGAAGCTGCTGGAGACCAGCGGACAAGCTTACACAGACTATTATACTTTGGGCGACACGGTGGATTACTATTATGGTCCGTTGGTTCCGTCGGCAGGTTATCTGAAAGTGTGGGGATTGGAGCGCTATCAGGATGGTATGCTGCTGCGTGTGCCCGACAGGCAGAACCCGCTTGTGCTGGCAGAGAAGGTGGATCAGCCCCGTACCTTCGAGGTGTTTGCAGAGAAGGTGCGTTGGGATGTCATCATGCGCCTCTCGAATGCAGGTGATGTGAATAAGGCTATCCTCCGCGGCTATGCCTCAGAACTGATCCAGGTGAGTGAGGCGCTACAGGAGAAGAAAATAGTGAAAATTGCCGAGGAGATTGACTCCCGTTTCCACAAGGGCGTCAAACTGGTGCTGATTACTGGTCCCTCCAGCTCTGGTAAATCCACATTCTGCAAGCGCCTGTCGATCCAGTTGCTTGCTTGTGGACTCAGACCTATCTCGTTCTCTACCGACGACTATTTCGTAAACCGCTTGGATACACCGAAGCTGCCTAACGGACAATATGACTTCGATAATATCGAGACCGTGGATTACAAATTGTTGGGTGATCATCTGGCGCGTCTGATGAAGGGCGAGATGGTGGAAGTGCCCGAATATAATTTCGTAACGGGTAAACGTGAGTATAACGGAAAACGGCTACAGCTTAAGAGCGACAGTGTGTTGATCATAGAAGGCATCCACGCCCTGAACCCGTTGCTCACAGCGGATGTTGACGATGCCCTGAAATACAAGATCTATATTTCTGCCCTGACCAGTATCTCGCTCGACGATCATAACTGGATTCCAACGCAGGATAATCGTCTGTTGCGTCGTATCATCCGCGATTACAACAAAGGCGCTTTCACAGCCCGTGAGACCATCAGTCAGTGGAAGAGCGTGTGTGAGGCCGAGGAGCAGTGGATTTTCCCCTTCCAGGAAACGGCCGATGTGATGTTCAACTCCGCACTCAACATCGAGTTTGCCGTGCTGCGCACCCATGCCGAGCTGATCCTCTCGTCGGTGCCAAAGAACTGTGCGGAATATGCTGAGGCTCATCGGCTGTTGAAGTTTATCCACTATTTCATTCCCATCAGTGATAAGGAGATACCGCCCACAAGTATCATGCGTGAGTTCGTCGGCGGTAGCAGCTTCAAGTATTAAAAACAATAATCCCTGCCAATTGGCAGGGATTATTGTTAGTATTTAGATAAGTTTCATTGTTCCCATCAGATAGACGAGACCGAAGCCAAGAATCATCGAGATGACACCCATGATGATACCCATCTTGGCCATCTCGTTCTGCTTCACATAGCCCGTTGCGAAGGCCAGCGCATTCGGCGGAGTAGAGATAGGCAGAATCATAGCTGACGATGCAGCGATGGCCACACCAATCAGAACGGTACCCGTACCACCGATAGGAGCGAGTTTGTCGCCCATGGCTCCGCAGACTACAGCCAGGATAGGCATGAGCAGGGCAGCCGTAGCCGAGTTCGAAATGAAGTTCGAAAGCAGATAACAGATAGCACCACCAAGAAGCAAGATGAGCAGTGGCGAGAACTCGCCGAAGGGAATGCTCTCCACAGCGTTGGCGGCCAAACCAGAGGCATTCAGGCCATAGCCGAGGGCGAAGCCACCGGCTACCATCCAGATAACACTCCAGTTAATCTGCTCCAGGTCGCGCTTGTTGATAACACCCGTGAGGGCGAAGACACAGAAAGGAATCAGAGCTACGGTGTTGGCATTGATACCTGTAAAGCGGTCGGACAACCAGAGCAGGATGGTAACGATAAACGTCACAACAACCACAGTTGAGTGGAAACCTTTCTCCATACCACCGTCAATCTTCAGTTCTACCGTCTTCTGGGTGAAGGGGAAGAACTTCAGCAGCAGGCGCCAGCTGATGAACAGCAGCACCACGACGAGTGGGAACATAAACATCATCCACTGACCGAAGCCAAGACCCATGTTCAGACCCTCGGGGTCGTTCAAATACTTCAGGGCGATGTTATTCGGCGGTGTCCCGATAGGCGTACCCATACCACCAAGGTTGGCTGCTACAGGAATAGACATGGCCAAGGCGATACGGCCTTTACCCTCGGGGGGCAACTGACGGAACACAGGAGTAAGGAATGTCAGCATCATAGCGGCAGTAGCCGTGTTCGACACAAACATCGAGAACAGACCTGTGACAAGCAGGAAACCCAGAAGCACCATCTCACTTCGAGTTCCGAAGGGCTTCAGCAGCACCTTGGCTAACTGGGCATCGAGACCCGTCTTTGTGGCAGCGATGGCTAACACGAATCCTCCGATAAACAGCATAATCACAGGATCGGCGAAGCAGGCCATCACACCCTTGTAGTTGAGCAACTTGCCCACCTCTTCCTCGTTTACCATTGGCGAGATACCACTGTCTGTACAGAATAGCAGCATCAGCACCATAATGGCGATCGACGTGGCCCATGAAGATACAATTTCCAAAATCCACATCAGCGTGGCAAAGGCAAAGATGGCGATGACACGCTGCTGGATCACCGTCAGGTTCTGAATACCGAACCATTCTGTCGGCATGTTCCAGAGTAAAAGAGTAACAAGCGCTACGAGCGCAATCTTGACGGCACGTTTGGCGTCTGGGTTATACTTCCGCTGGTGACGCATCTTGTGGTACGTCTCAACGAGATGAAAGCCTTCGTAAATGTGAAACATATAATCTAGATTTTTATTGAGTTCGTTAGAAAACCGTCCGCAAAGTTACGAAGTTTTTCCGAAATCACCTTCGGATATACGAATTATTTGGTGTATAAAATACGCATAAAACCCCCAAATTGTGCTTCTGTGCTATCTATTGGTCAACGATTGTTATGTGGACTTTGCAAAGTATGATAATAGATAGACTACGCCACCAGTAGGGACGTAGTCTATCCAATAGGTTAAGAATAAGGCAACTGACTTATTTCTTGAAAGCCTCGTCCAGATCAGGATATGAGGCTTTCTTTGCATCATCAAGATCCAGATATGCGCGCTCGGTGAAATGCAATAAACCAGCAACAAATGATGAAGGCCACTGGCGTACCATGCGGTTCATCTTCGTAACGGTATCGTTGTAAACCATACGGCTCATACGTACCTTCTCCTCATAGTCGCGCATACCGTCCATCGCCTCTTGGTAAAGCGAATTGGCTTTCAAGTCGGGGTAGGCTTCACCGATGGCAATCAGTCGGCCTAACACCTGTGAGATGGCACCCTGCTGTTCATTAATCTGCTCGGCAGTGGTAACGTTGCTTTGGCGACGCTCACGGATGGTATTGATCAGTGTCTCTGACTCATGACTTGCATATTGGGCTGCAGTCTTAGCGAGTGCCGTAATGGCATCCCAACGGGAATTCAACTGTACTGCAATCTGGCTCGTGGCGTTCTTACAAAGTTCATCCAGATGAACGAACTCTCGCTGAGTCGAGATGATATAGCCTGCTACAAGAATCGCAAGGGCTATAACGATGAAAAGAATAATTGTTGCCATAACCTTATGTTTTTATACTAGCGTACTTCCCAGATATCGTTGGTCTCAAGCAGTTCAGTGAAGTTGTGGTACTTCTTCTGGGCAGAAACCTCTTCTACCTGAGCATAGACTGCATCGTTGTAAGTAGGAGCATCCACGTCACGGATCACACCGAGAGCGATGGGGAAGCCATCGTTGTTACCCATCAGGGCGAGTTTCAGTTGCAGGGTGTTGTCCTCGCAGTGGGCATCGTGAACGAGTACGTCGTCGATGGTGTAGCCATCCTTGCCGATCTCTACTACCTTCAGACCAAAGCCCTGCTGTACAAGGCCGAACTCATTGTTCTCACCGAACACAAGTTTCTCACCGTGCTTTACGTAGATGGCGTTCTTCTTACGACCCTCGTTATTGTAAACCACATCGTGGCAGTGGTCGTTGAAGATCACACAGTTCTGCAGTACCTCAGTCACGCTGGCACCCTTGTGCTCATAGGCAGCCTTCAGCACCTCAACGGTTCCTTTGGCGTCGGTAGCCACGCAACGGGCGAAGAAATGTCCGCGGGCACCGAAACAAAGTTCGGCAGGACGGAATGGATCCTCTACGGTGCCGTAAGGAGATGACTTCGACACGAAGCCGCGGGGTGAGGTAGGTGAGTACTGACCCTTCGTCAAACCGTAGATACGGTTGTTCAAGAGAATCATGTTCAGATCGATGTTACGACGATTGGCGTGAATAAAGTGGTTACCACCGATAGCCAGACCGTCACCATCGCCAGATACCTGCCAAACGGTCAGGTTGGGGTTAGCCACCTTGGCGCCTGTAGCAATGGCAGCAGCACGACCGTGGATGGTGTTCATGCCGTAGGTAGCCATGTAGTGGGGCAGACGGCTCGAACAGCCGATACCGGAGATAACTGCGACGTTCTCAGGGGCTACGCCGATCTCGGCCATAGCCTTATGGAGTGAAGCCAGGAAAAAGTGGTCGCCACAACCAGGGCACCAACGGGGCTGGCCTTTCTTAAAATCTTGTGCTGTATAACTCATAACGGTTTACTTCTTTAAAATGTCCTCGAATGCGTTAACTAACTCTTCTACTACGAAGGGCTGACCCTTTACCTGGTTGAACTGGAACGGTACGAAGTTATCGACCTTCATACGCAGATAACCAGCGAGTTGACCCATATTCTGCTCGGCTACTACCACCTTCTTATATTTTGAGAGAACGGCAGCAGTGTTCTTGGGCAGCGGGTTCAGATACTTGAAGTGAGTCTGAGCCACCTTGTAGCCCTTCGCGCGGAGTTCATCCATCGCTGAGCGCAGGTGACCATAGGTAGAACCGAAGCCCACGATCAACAGATCGGCATCCTGTACGTCGCCATCCACCTCAAGGTCAGGCACCTGGATGTTGGCAATCTTCTGCTGGCGCAGACGTGTCATCAGGTCGTGGTTCTCAGGATTCGTAGAGATGGCACCGGTATTAGAGTCCTTCTCCAGACCGCCGAGGATATGAGCAAAGCCCTCACGGCCAGGCACAGCCCAGTAGCGGGTGCCGTTCTCAGCACGCATATATGGTGTCCACTTACCCTTCAGTTCCTCAGGAACGTATGGTGGATTGATAGGATCGAGTTTGGCGATCTCAGGGAGTTTGAACGCACCGGAACCGTTGGCCACGAAAGCATCGGTGAGCAGTACGACAGGCGTCATGTGCTCGAGGGCGATCTTACAAGCCTGATAGGCAGCATCGAAGCAGTCGGTAGGACTGGTAGCAGCCATCACTGGCATGGGGCTCTCACCGTTACGGCCGAAGAGAGCCTGCAGCAAGTCGGTCTGCTCCGACTTCGTGGGAAGACCTGTGGCAGGACCACCGCGCTGTACGTCGAGCACCACGAGGGGCAACTCCATAATCACTGCCAGGTTCATGGCCTCACTCTTCAGACAGATACCAGGACCAGAGGTCGAGGTGACACCCAGCGCACCGGCGAACGAAGCGCCGAGGGCTGAAGAACAACCGGCAATCTCGTCCTCACACTGAACGGTGACAACACCGCAAGACTTATGCTTAGAGAGTTCGTGGAGTACATCGGTAGCAGGGGTGATAGGATAAGAACCCAGGTAGAGTTTCAGACCGGCCTTCTCAGCGGCAGCGATGAAACCGTAGGCTGTAGCCTTGTTACCAGTGATATCCATATAGCGTCCAGGCTCCTTCTCCTTCGACTCTACACGATACACGTTTACGGTTGATGAGTGGGTGTTGTGTCCGTAGTCGTAACCAGCCTGGATTACCTTGATGTTGGCTTCGGCGATAGCAGGCTTCTTGGCGAACTTCTCGCGCAGGAAGTTGGCTACGAGATTCAGGTCGCGGTCGAAGAGCCAGCAGACAAGACCCAGGGCGAACATGTTACGGCACTTCATCATGCCTTTCTGATCCATACCTGAATCGGCCAGACAGTCCTTCACCATCGTGGTGAGCGGGCACTGGATGACGCGATCGGGATCGATATTCATCTCACCGAGGTAATCCTCTGTCTTGAACTGAGCCTTCTCCAGATCCTTAGGACCGAAGGAATCGGTATCGATGATGATGGTGGCACCCGGCTTGGCGTAACGGTACTGCGTCTTCAGCGCAGCAGCGTTCATAGCCACCAGCACGTCGCACTTGTCACCAGGGGTATAGACCTTACCGGCGCCGATGTGAACCTGGAAACCAGACACACCAGTGAGCGAGCCTTGCGGGGCGCGGATGTCAGCGGGATAATCGGGGAATGTCGAGATGCCGTTACCAACGGTGGCACTGACCGTAGAGAAGATGTTTCCGGCGAGTTGCATACCGTCGCCAGAGTCACCAGAGAAGCGGACA
>Ga0310696_10006607_pt1 | contig 13739 bp, 9 predicted proteins | sample AusTroGonzalo_MG_4_FD_203885 | JGI IMG/M metagenome (GOLD analysis project Ga0310696, IMG submission 203885) | Bovine rumen microbial communities from tropical cattle in Woodstock, Queensland, Australia - Gonzalo_02 (v2) (version 2) | ecosystem: Host-associated > Mammals > Digestive system >... | reverse complement strand
CGAGTACGACGAGAGCCTCACGGTCGAGGATAGCGTCACCTATCCGGTCGCATTCAACGGCAAGACACGTTTCACGGTCGACATGTCGAAGAGCGCCACTCCTGCAGAGGTCGAGGCTCAGATCCGCGGAATGGAGCAGACAGCCAAGTACGTGGGCGGAATGAACATAGTGAAGGTGATCGTGGTTCCCGGGAGAATGGTAAACATTGTCCTTAAATGAAACAGAAGAGCAGAATACTATCGACCCTCGAGGATTATGCAGTCATGACCATAGGCGTGCTGTTGGTGACAGTCGCCTGGGAATGCTTCATGATTCCTAATGGATTGTCGGCAGGTGGCCTCATGGGTCTTTGCGCCGTCATCGAATATGCTACCGGCGGAGCCATAATCGCATCCTATTCTTATGCGGTCATCAATGTCGCGCTCATCGTCGTGGCCGTGTTGGTTTTCGGTATAGGGTTCGGATTCCGTACAGTCTATTGCATCGCGGTGCAGGCCCTGGCCCTTAAGTTGTTCGCCGGCCTCGGTTTCTTGCAGGCTATTCCCGGCAACTTCTTCTACGTGCCCGAGAAGGTGATGATTCCCGTCATCTCCGGTGTGCTGGAAGCAGTGGGTATAGGCCTAACTATCCGCAAGGGCGGCAGTACGGGCGGCACCGACATCATCGCGCTCATCGTCAACAAATACTGGCCGATATCGCTCAGCTTCATGTTCCTCGTCACCGACTTTATCATCATCACATCTATCCTGTTCCTTCCTGGAAAGGCCTTCGGCGATATGGTATATGGCTACATCATGATGGCTACCTACGCCTGCGTGATCGACTACGTGGTCATTGGCGACAGGGGTGCCGTGCAGTTGCTGGTGTTCTCGTCGCGGCAGAAGGAGATTGCCGATTATATCATAAGCAAGATGGAGAGGGGAGTGACGGTGCTGAAAGCTATAGGCTGGTATACCAAGCAGGAGAAAGACGTGCTCTTGCTGCTTATGAGCAGGAATGAGGTGCCCGAAGTTACCAGGGTCATCAAATCCCTGGACGACAAGGCCTTCCTTACGGTAAATCCCGTCGGTAGCGTCTATGGCGAGGGTTTCGAGGAAATAAAGGCTGGATTATCTGGTAAAAAGAAAAAGAATAATGGCGATCAAAAGAACTAGTGTAGGCCTGACCATCAAGGAATATGCCCTGATAACCCTGGGCATATTGCTCTATGTGCTGGGATGGAGCATCTTCCTTGTTACCAACAACTTGGTCGGAGGCGGCGTGACCGGCCTCTCTGCAATCCTGCAGTATGCAACCCATGGAGTCATCAAGATAGGTTATTCCTACTTCGTGATCAATGTCGCATTGATTATCGCGGCGCTGTTCGTGCTCGGCTTCAGCTTCGGTTGGAAGACTATCTATGCCACCGTTCTGGCGTCCATAGGTCTGAACCTTTTCCAAGGCATCATCCCGGCGGATTTCATCCAGGCCATCTCCCTGGACAACGGGAAACTCATGAGTACCATCATGGGTGGTATCATGGTCGGTGTCGGAATCGGACTGACCATGGTAGCCGGAGGCAGCACCGGAGGTACGGATATCATCGCGCTTATGGTGAACAAGTACCGCAATGTTTCTCCGGGCAGGCTGATCCTTTACATGGATGTAGTGGTCATCCTGTCCTCTTTGCTGGTGCCTTCTTTCAAGCCCGACGGAAGCCTTGTCCCCTTTATCGAGAAACTGACGACCGTGGTATACGGTTTCATCCTCATAACCATCAACAGCACTGTGCTGGATCTTGTGATTACCGGTTCGCGTCAATCCGTGCAACTTTTCATACTGTCGAAGCATTATGCAAAGATTGCTGACGCCATCACCAAAGACCTTCATCGTGGCGTGACTGTCCTTGACGGTAAGGGTTGGTACACCAAAGAGCAAACGGAAGTGCTCATGGTGCTCACCAGAAAAACCGACCTGAACCTGCTTCTACGCTATATCAAGGCCATTGATCCTGAGGCTTTCCTCTCGGTTTCATCGGTAACCGGAGTGTACGGAAAAGGCTTCGATGAGATCAAAAAAAGGATGTAGGTAAAATGTGTAGGTAAAAACTTTTACCGAAATAATCATCATTTTTAGTTTTTACCCCCTGTTCAGGACTACCTGCGAACGGGGGATATTATTATATTGCAGGGTCAATGAGTTAACCAAATGAAAAGAATCATTACAGTTCATTTAGTATTACGGTTTGCTCCGCTGGTCCTTCTGGCCCTGCTCATCCTTTCTTCCGAAGCTCTCGACTACGGGAAAGGCAGGGCCATGAGGTTATGTTGTTACTTCCTTGCGGCCGCTGTCATCTATCTGGCGTATCCGCTTAGCCGCGAGGATGCCGTGCATTCCGTACGCTTTTGTGTAGTTAGTGGTGTTTATTATCTGGTCGCGAACATCTTTGCAACCAGGGCAGACTTGTACGAGCCGCTCTTCATTCTGCCCACAGCCATTCTTGTGGTGCTGTTGATAGCCAACTTCCTTTACGTAAAGTATAAGGATCCGGCGTCGCTGTTCCGCAAGGATGCACAATGGTGCAGCGCCGAAGAGGATTCCCGGGTGTTCTTTTCCTTGATAACCCTACTGCTGGTACTGTCGTTGGTTTTCATCAGCCATACGACCAGTTCGAAGGTCCCCATATATTGCATGATGGCTGCCATCGTTTCTTTGGACGTGGTGCTTCACTGCCGCGCCTACACCGGGCGGACCATGATACTCAGGCATAAGAAGGAGAAGCGGATCCAGAACATAATGATAGCCAGCGGGCATGGCAGCAGCCTGGTTTCGGAAGTCGAAACCGGTATCCTGGAGAAGTCCTACAGGAGGGTGGAGCAGCTGATGAAGGAAAAGAAACCTTATCTGAGCGACAAGTTCACCTTGGAAGAGATGTCAGATATACTCAAGATCAATAAAGTATATATAAGCAGGGCCGTCAACAAGTTTACTGGAAAGAACTTCCGCCAGTATGTCAACTGGCACAGGGTGCTCTATGCGGCCCAGTTGATGAAGGCGGATCCTTGGCTCAAGGTCATAGAACTGGCTTTCATGTCGGGATTCCACTCCCAGGTGACATTCAATCTTTCGTTCCGCATGTTCCTGGACGAAGCTCCTTCGGACATGCTGGTCCGGCTCAGGCTTTCAAAACCTCGTCCGTCAATTTCCAAGATTGAGGTAAAGCTGCCGTCAAGCACAATTCCTCTTTCTTCACCGGATGAACGAATCTGATGCTGTGAGCCTGGAGGCATATTCCTCCGTCGGGGTTTGAACGCGGTGCACCGTATTTGAGGTCACCTTTGATGGGGCAGCCCATATGGGAGAGCTGGCAGCGTATCTGATGGTGCCTTCCGGTCATCAGTTCGACTTCCAGCAGATGGTAGCGCTCCGTGTCGGCGATGTGGCGGTAGCGCAGCTTGGCGAGTTTTGCCTTGGGTCCGGGTTTCTTGGTAATGAAACTCTTGTTGAGCTTTTCGTTGCGTTCCATCCAGTCTTCCAGCACGCCTTCCTTCTGTGCCGGGGCGGCGCAGCAGAGCGCCAGGTAGGTCTTGTGGACCTCTCCGTCGCGGAACATGGCATTCAGCCTTTCGAGTGCTTTGGATGTCTTGGCAAAGATGCATAGCCCGCTGACAGGCCTGTCCAGGCGGTGGGTAACACCGAGAAAAACATTCCCCGGCTTGGAGTCGCGCTCCTTGATGAATGCCTTCAGAGTCTGGCTGAGAGGCTCATCCCCTGTTTTGTCCCCCTGTACTATCTCCCCGACCTTCTTGTCTATGACCAGAAGGTGGTTGTCTTCGTAGATGATGCGGGATGCTATGTCGGAATAATCCATCTGCGTGCAAAGATAATGACAATTTGTCACAATTGTTCCGGTGGCACAGCTTTCGTTATATGATATGGCGTCGGCGAAAGCTGACAGATTAACAGAAAAACGAATAAAAGAAATATATCATGGGAAAAATCATTGGAATCGACCTCGGAACAACCAACAGTTGCGTAGCGGTCATGGAAGGCAACCAGCCTACCGTAATCATCAATAACGAAGGTCAGCGTACCACTCCTTCGGTGGTCGCTTTCACCGACGACGGCGAGCGCAAGGTGGGTAATCCCGCTAAGCGCCAGGCCATCACCAATCCTAAGAATACCGTATTCTCCATCAAGAGGTTCATGGGCGAGACCTACGATCAGGTGGGTAAAGAGACTGCCCGCGTTCCTTACAGCGTGGTGAAAGGCGAGAACAATACTCCCCGCGTAGACATCAACGGACGTATGTATTCTCCTCAGGAGATCTCTGCAATCATCCTTCAGAAGATGAAGAAAACTGCCGAGGATTACCTCCGCCAGCCCGTTACCGAGGCTGTCATCACAGTTCCTGCATATTTCTCCGACTCCCAGCGTCAGGCTACCAAGGAGGCCGGTAAGATTGCAGGTCTCGATGTCAAGCGTATCATCAACGAGCCTACCGCTGCAGCTCTTGCATACGGTCTCGACAAGAAGAACAAGAACATGAAGGTCGCTGTGTACGACCTGGGTGGCGGTACCTTCGATATCTCCATCCTCGAGCTCGGCGACGGTGTGTTCGAGGTCAAGTCCACCAACGGTGACACCCACCTTGGCGGTGACGATTTCGACCAGGTCATCATCGACTGGCTCGCAGGCGAGTTCGCCGCAGAGAACAGCGGTCTGGACCTCAAGAAAGACCCTATGGCCCTCCAGCGTCTCAAGGAAGCAGCCGAAAAGGCAAAGATCGAGCTTTCCAACCAGACCAGCACCGAGATCAACCTTCCTTATATTACCGCAGTCGACGGCGTTCCCCGTCACCTCGTGAAGAGTCTTTCCCGCGCCAAGTTCGAGGCTCTCTGCGACAATCTGTTCCAGCGTAGCATCGAGCCTTGCCGCAAAGCTCTCCAGGATGCCCACCTCAGCACCTCCGACATCGACGAGGTCCTTCTCGTAGGCGGTAGCACCCGTATCCCTAAGATCCAGGAGCTCGTGAAGAACTTCTTCGGCAAGGAACCCAACAAGAGCGTCAATCCGGACGAGGTCGTCGCTATCGGTGCTTCCATCCAGGGCGGTGTGCTCGCAGGTGATGTGAAGGATGTACTCCTTCTGGACGTTACCCCTCTGAGCCTCGGTATCGAGACTCTCGGCGGAGTCATGACCAAGCTCATCGAAAGCAATACCACCATCCCCGTGCATAAGGAGCAGGTGTTCAGCACCGCTGCCGACAATCAGCCTTCCGTCGAGATCCGCGTCCTTCAGGGCGAGCGTCCGATGGCAAAGGACAACAAGCAGATCGGCATCTTCCATCTCGATGGCATTGCTCCCGCTCCCCGTGGAATTCCTCAGATCGAGGTTTCCTTCGATATCGATACCAACGGTATCCTGAGCGTATCAGCAAAGGATAAGAGTACCGGCAAGGAACAGCATATCCGCATCGAGGCATCCAGCGGCCTGAGCGAAGATGAGATCAAGCGCATGCGCGACGAGGCCAAGGCTAACGAAGATGCAGACAAGGCTGCCAAGGAGCGTGTAGACAAGATCAACAACGCCGATGCCCTCTGCTTCCAGGCCGAGAAGTTCCTTAAGGATAACGGGGACAAGGTTCCTGCAGATGTGAAGGCCGAGGTCGAAAGCAACCTGAATCCTCTCAAAGAGGCTGTGAAGAGCCAGAATCTGGAAGATATCGACAAGTACTCCGCTGCTCTCAGCAAGGCTTTCGAGAAGATGTACCAGGCAGGCCAGCAGGCAGGCCCTCAGGCCGGTCCTCAGGGTCCTCAGGGGCCTCAGGGTGGCCCTCAGGGTCCGGGCCCGGACTACGGTGGCGGCAATAATGCCCCCGACGAGCAGTAATACCGTACTTCATATATACAGAACAGGCCAGCGATCAAGCTGGCCTGTTCTGTATTATTCTTGTACGAGCCTTAGCGGACATTGCCATAGGTAATGGCCGTCTCCAGTGCTGAGAGAGTGTGGGGAAGGGGCTGCAGACTGTTCATAGGAGCCGGTTTCGGACCGTGGGCGGGCTCGGCGTTTGCCGTGCCGGCACCTGCGACGCTGTTGCGGGCACCGCCGCTGACGGTAGAGCCGCCACGGTTGGCTTCGCTGTTACGGTTGGTTCCGATAGTAGGTTTCATCGGCTGTGCGGCAGGCTGGGCTTTGCCCTGAGGCTGATAGCCGGGGTGACCCTTACCTTTATGCATGCCGGTGAAGGGCGATATCAGCGCGATTCCCAGAGGTTCGAAGATCAGCACGCCGTCATGGACGAAATCTACCCAAGGGGCGGATGCCAGGGTGCGCAGCCAGGTGCCATCTTCCTCGAACATATCCAAATTGATTATATATGAATAATCGGTGCCGTGCACGTCGTCCTTGGTCTGGTTGCCATTGTGCGAAGCGACCTCCAGGGTGAGCTTGACGGTACGGGCGTTGTTGGGACCCCAGTAGATTACTTCGCGGCCTTCCCTGAAGGAGTATGAAGGATCGTCCAGCCTGTCCTTGTAGTGGCATACGAGATCGTCGGTGAGTTCTGCCTCGATCTTGTCGTCTTTATGCAGGACTACGCAGTTGACCACTTCTCCCATACGGAAAGGATAGTTGAAGATGGGAGACTTGCTGGCGATGAAGGCGGCGCGGGCATGTGATGCGCTGGGAATATGGGGGAGATAGGTATTAACACCTACGTTCTCTGCTTCGATGATGTCGGTGCAGCGGCTCTGGAACTCATAGAGCTTACGGAGCCTGGAGACTTCCTGGATGGTGATGCCCATGCCTTCGTAAATGTCCTGATGGCCGAAGGCCCTATAGTCGTGCACGTTCGCAGTGAATGCGGGGAGGGCGATGGTATTGGGATTGGCAAAGATCATCCAGCGTTCTTTCCCGTCGGCATTGTAGAATGCGCCGTCGGTGCAGTCGCCCTCGATCCAGCCACGGCTGCAAACCTCCTTTACGAAGGTTCCGTCAGCCTCATAGAGGAGAGCTTTCAAGGTATAGTAGCGGTTGCCTGAGCCGTAGTACATGGCGTCGGGAGTGCCGGCGGGTACTACGCAGGGCTCGAGGCGGAGGAAGCGGCCGAATCCCCAGTTGATGTCGAGATTGCGGCAGGCTGCCTGGGTGCCGAAGTATCCCACGTGCATATCTACCACTTTTACATTGTTGCTATGCAGGCGTACGCCGACGGGGCCTTTATGCCAGGCGGCTACGCGGACGGGATCATCCTTCGGGTCATAAGGGATGACCGCACCGGGCTGGCGTATGGCCTGCCCGTCCCTGACGTCCGGACTCCACACGTGGTGGGTCAGGTCGGTCCCGAGGGCCCTGAAGCCGGAGGAGAAGTGGGAGATGCTGATGTAGCTGAAGGGTTTCAGAACCCTTCCATCATCGGAGATGATGCCGTAGAGGCCGTTCAGGCCGGACTTGGCAATACCCACTCCGTCGTAAAAATTGGGAGTCTGGTAGAACTGGGGAGGGAATATCTCCCTTCCCTGGTTGTCGTACACGCCCCAAAGGTCATCAACGTCGAATCCGGGAATCTGCACGTCGTATTTGGCATACATGAAGTAGCCGTTGCGGTCGATGGATACGTTGCGGCATTCCACGGGAATGATGATGCGGCCGTAACGGTCGCCGATTCCACGCAGTTTTACACCGTTGACCTTGCGCATCAGTTCGCAATAGCCATACTTGTCGAACTTGCCTATGTTATCGTAGATTGCAGGGAAGACCAATTCGCCATTGGTATTGATAAGGCCCCAGTGGCCGTCGATCTCGACCTCGGCATTTCCGTCGACGAAACGCTTGGCATCGTCGAAGCGTGGCTGGATTACCCAGTCTTTGCTTTTGGTCTGGTATCCGTACTTTTTGGTGCTGCGGTCTTTCGTCGGTTTGAGGTCCTGTGCGCCTGCTGTGAGGGACAGCGTCAAGGCGAGGATGCAGAGCAAAATATTCTTCATACACTTGAATTATTTACTTTCAAAATTACAAAAATATTTGTAAATTTGTATCCCGTGGTTGGTAGAATCATAAGTACCTATATTTCGCCCTATACAAACTCTATTTTTGCATGAGTAAAGTATCAGTCATAATGGGCAGTGCAAGCGATTGGGAGGTTATGTCACCCGCTTGCGCTACGCTCGAGGAATTTGGTATTCCTTACGAAAAGAGGGTTCTTAGCGCCCATCGTAATCCCGGCCCCCTTGCCGAGTACGTGGAGTCAGCCGAGGGCCGCGGCATAGAGATAATCATCGCGGGAGCAGGCGGTGCCGCCCATCTCCCCGGGGTCATTGCCGCGCTCACTACCATCCCGGTCATCGGTATCCCCGTCAAATCCAAAGCTCTCAACGGTCTGGACTCCTTGCTTTCCATTGTGCAAATGCCTTCGGGCATCCCCGTCGCAACCATGGCGATCGACGGCGCCCGCAATGCCGCACTCTACGCTGTAGCCATACTTGCGCTCAGCGACGAAGGCCTCCGGGTAAAACTCCAGGAATTCCGCAAAGCTCAGAGCGACAAGGTCTTGAATACTGTAATCTGATATAATGCCCACCCCCGCAACTGCGCCGGTGGGCATATACTTTTATGAAATGAGTAACAAGCGTTTATTCGTAGAAAAAAAAGCTTCATTCAGCGTGGAGGCGAAAAGCCTTCTCGCAGAGTTCAACGAAAACCTGTCCCTGAACCTTAGGTCGTTGCGTCTGATAAACGTATACGACCTTTTCGGTTTCTCCGACGAGCTGGTGGACAAATGCCGCTACAGCGTGTTCGGGGAGGTTGTTACCGACACCGTTACGGATTCTCTCGATCTTGACGGGAAAAAATATCTTGCCGTGGAATACATTCCGGGGCAATTCGACCAGCGGGCTTCTTCCGCTGTCGACTGTGTGCACCTGATCGACCCCGCTGCCGACATCCGCATCAAGAGCTCCCGCTTGCTGGTGTTCGACGATGACCTCGCTGCCGACGTGCTCGAAAAGATTGCACACTATTTCATCAATCCGGTGGAGAGCCGCCGCAAGGACCTTGGCGTGCTCAGCCTGAACGAAAAGGCGGATGTCAAGCCTCTGGAGGATCTCTCGGCTTTCCTCGATATGGAAGAGGGCGACTATGCAGCCTTCTGCCGCTCCCACGGCCTGGCCATGAATACCGACGACCTCCGCGAGGTCGTGCGTTATTTCAAGGCCGAGGGCCGCTGCCCTTCGGAAACGGAGCTCCGCATACTCGACACCTACTGGAGCGACCATTGCCGCCACACGACTTTTACCTCCGAGATAGAGGAGATTACCATAGATGAATCCTTCCTGCGTCCTGAACTGGAGGGAAGCCTCCGCCTTTTCGCCGACATGCGCGAAACCGTAGGCCGCAGCAAGAAACCATTCTGCCTGATGGAACTGGCCACCATCGGCGCACGTTACCTCAAGGCCAAGGGCAAACTGGACGACCTCGAGCAGAGCTCCGAGAACAACGCCTGTAGCATCTTCATAAATGCAGATGTCGACGGAGAAACCCAGAAATGGCTCCTCCAGTTCAAGAATGAGACACATAACCATCCTACGGAGATCGAGCCTTTCGGCGGTGCGGCGACCTGCCTGGGCGGGGCCATCCGCGACCCTCTCTCCGGCAGGGCATACGTATATCAGGCCATGCGCGTAACGGGCGCGGGCGATGTGTGCGCGGCGGTAGCTGACACCATCCCCGGGAAGCTTCCCCAGAAGATGATCAGCCGTAAGGCTGCGGGGGGATATTCCAGCTATGGCAACCAAATCGGCCTGGCGACTACCCACGTGCGCGAAATCTACTCCGAAGGCTATACCGCCAAACGTATGGAGATAGGTGCCGTGGTTGGTGCGGTCAAAGCTTCCGACGTGCGCAGGGAAGATCCCGTTCCGGGAGATGTTGTCCTGCTTCTCGGCGGTCGTACCGGCCGTGATGGCATAGGCGGTGCTACCGGTTCTTCAAAGGAGCACACCGAGGCTTCGCTCGAAACCTGCGGAAGCGAGGTCCAAAAGGGAAATGCCCCCGAAGAGCGCCAGCTGCAGAGGCTGTTCCGTCGCCCTGAAGCTACCCGCCTCATAAAGAAGAGCAACGACTTCGGAGCCGGGGGAGTGAGCGTGGCCATCGGCGAACTTGCCGACGGCCTGGACATCTGGCTCGACAGGGTTCCAGTGAAATATGCAGGCCTTAACGCAACCGAACTTGCAATCAGCGAGTCGCAGGAGCGTATGGCAGTGGTGATAGATGCAGCCGACGTGGAGGCTTTCAAGGCCCTCTGCGCAGCCGACAATATAGAAGTTACCCATGTCGCCAACGTTACCGACAGCGGCAGGATGCGTATGTTCTACGGGGATTCCAAGGTCTGCGACCTGGCCCGTACCTTCATCGACAGCGCCGGCGCCAAGCATTTCGCCAAGGCGGCCATATCTTCCGTCGAGGACCGCGACCCCTTCGTGCGGGTTCCCGAGGGGAACAGCCTGGAAGATAAGATGCTCTCGGTGATGGCCTCTCCCAACGTGGCCTCCCAGAAGGGCCTGGTGGAGATGTTCGACTCTACCATCGGCCGTTCCACCGTGCTCATGCCTTACGGCGGACGCCGCCAGGCAACCGAGACCCAGGTGAGCGTGCAGAAGCTCCCCGTCGGAGGATATACCGATACGGCCAGCGTGATGGCCTTTGGCTATAACCCCGACATCGCCTTGTGGAGCCCTTATCATTCAGCGGCTTATGCCGTGGTGGAGGCTTGCACCAAGGTGGTTTGCGCAGGTGCCGACTGGTCCGGTATGCGCTTCTCTTACCAGGAATATTTCGAAAGGATGACGAAGGATCCCCATACCTGGGGCAAGCCTCTTTCCGCCTTGCTGGGCGCCCTCAAGATGCAGGATGCCCTCGGACTCCCTTCCATCGGAGGAAAGGACTCCATGAGCGGAACCTTCGAACACATACATGTCCCTCCCACCCTCGTTGCCTTCGGCATCACGACCGTGAATGCCGGCAAAGTCATTTCGCCGGAATTCAAGAAGGCCGGCAACAAGATATACCTTATCCGTCATAAGGCCCTGGCCAACTACATGCCCGACACCGACGCCCTGGCAGCGAACTGGAACTATGTCCACTCCCGCATCGAAGCCGGCAGCATAGTTTCGGCATGGTCGCTCAGTTACGGCGGCGTGGCCGAAGCACTGGTAAAGATGAGCCTCGGTAATGCCCTGGGCGTCAAAGTGAATGTTCCGGAGGATGGACTCTTCAACCTCGGCTACGGATCGGTGCTCGTGGAGAGTACGGAAAGCCTCAATTACCCTGCAGCGGAACTTCTGGGAGAGGTAAGCGAGGGCGTTTTCTCCATCAACGGGCAGGAACTCTCGCTTGCCAAACTGGAGCAAGCCTACGAGGGCCGTTATGCCAAACTCTACCCTGCAAAGGTGAAGCCTTTCTTCGACGAGCCTGTTCCTGAAGTTGCCGAAGAGAAGCCTGCGGAAGATAATATGGTATGGCCGGGCGCTCCCGTCCAGACTCCTGTAGTTTGCCTGCCGGTATTCCCCGGTACCAACTGCGACTACGACACTGCCAAGGCCTTCCGTCTCGCGGGTGCCGAGGTCCGTCCCTTCATCTTCCGCAACCTTCGTCCGGAGGACGTGCTTGCCTCCATCGACGAGCTCTCTGAGCGCATCGGCGAAAGCCATATCCTGGCATTCAGCGGCGGTTTCTCCTCGGGCGACGAGCCCGACGGAAGCGGCAAGTTCATTGCCGACGTCATCAACAATGCCAAGGTGGGTGCCGCAATCACCGCCTTGCTCAAGCGCGGAGGCCTTATCCTGGGCATCTGCAACGGCTTCCAGGCTCTGGTCAAGAGTGGTCTGCTGCCTTATGGGAAACTGGGTTGCACTGGCCCCGATTCTCCTACACTTTTCCGTAACGACATCAACCGTCACATATCCTTGATAGCTACTACCGAAGTCGCTTCGGTGAACTCTCCCTGGCTGGCTTCGTTCAGCAAGGGCGACACTCACAGCATAGCCTTCAGCCACGGCGAAGGCAAGTTCGTGGTCAACGAGGACCTCGCCCGAGAGCTCTTTGCCAAAGGACAGGTTGCATTCCGTTATGCCGACAATCCCAACGGATCGTACTACGATATCGAGGGAATCCTAAGCCCGGACGGGCATATTCTCGGAAAGATGGGTCACAGTGAGCGCTATGAGAAGAATCTCTTCAAGAACATCAGCGGGGACAGGTACCAGCCCATTTTTGAAAACGCCGTAACTTATTTCCGTAAAAAATGATAAAAAAAGAACTAGTATTCGATGGGAACGAAAAGCAGGTCTATTCGACCGACGATCCCAATAAGGTCATTTTCCGATATAAGGATGTGACCCTCGCTTACGACAGCATCAAACGCGCCCGCTTCGATGGAAAGGGTGTGCTGAACAACAGCATTTCCGCCATCCTCCTGGGCTATTTGAACAGTTGCGGAATCAAGACCCACTTCATCGAGAAGGTAGGGGATCGCGAGCAGCTCTGCCGCAAGATCGAAATCATCCCTCTGGAAGTCACCTGGAGGAAGCGTATAGCGGGTACTTTGGCGACCTTGCTCGGAGTGGAGGACGGAACTCCTACCCCCAACATCATCGTGGACCTGCAGCTGAACAGCGACGAGCTTGGCGATCCTATCATCAATAAGCATCATGCAGTGGCCCTGGGCCTTGCCAGCTACGAGGAGATCGACGAGATGATTTCCGTTGTCCGCCATGCCGGAGACCTGCTTTCCGCGCTTCTGCACAAGGCCGGCATCGAGCTGGTCGACATGAAGCTCGAATTCGGCCGTGCATCCGACAACGGGGAGATCATCATCTCCGACGAAATCAGTCCGGATACCTGCCGTATGTGGGACGAGGCTACCGGCCGTCGCCTGGATAAAGACCGTTTCCGCCTGGATCTCAGCGATGTGGTGGCATCTTACCAGACAGTCCTCGACAGGATAGAACAGATAAAAGTTTCATAATATGGGAGTCCTTGCTGTTTACGGCGTCAAGAATGCGTCGACCCTCATCTATTACGGGCTTCACAACCTGCAGCACCGCGGCCAGGAAGGCGGTGGCATAATGACCTTCGACGAGCAGGGCCAGTCGTACCGTTATCGCGGTCTCGGCCTGCTGAACGAAGTGTTCAACGATACCATCATCGCCGGACTCAAAGGTCATATGGGAATAGGCAGCGTGAAGTATGCCAACGCTTCCAAAGGAGGCCCCGAGAACGTGGAGCCTCTGTACTTCCGCCACAATAGCGGGAACTTCGCCATTGCCGGGGAAGGCAATCTCGTGAATTCCAAGCAGATAGCCGATTATCTGGAGAAGCATGGGACCATCTTCCAGTCCGATACCGACAGCGAACTCCTCGCCCATCTTATCAAGAAGAACTCCAACGAAGATCGCATCGACCGCATAGTCAAGGCCCTGAATATGGTAGAAGGTGGATTCGCCTTCATCATCATGACCAAGAGCCGCATCTACGCCTGCCGCGACAAATACGGTATCAAGCCCCTCTGCATAGGAAAGCTTGGCGATGGTTTCGTGGTGGGCAGCGAATCCTGCGCCTTCGAGATCATGGGTGCCGAATTCATCCGCGACGTCAAACCCGGGGAAATCGTTTCCTTCGACTCCAACGGGCTGCGCAGCACCCTCTATTCCCGTTTCTCCCGTCACAGGATGTGTGCCATGGAATACATCTACTTTGC
>Ga0310696_10006606_pt1 | contig 13739 bp, 9 predicted proteins | sample AusTroGonzalo_MG_4_FD_203885 | JGI IMG/M metagenome (GOLD analysis project Ga0310696, IMG submission 203885) | Bovine rumen microbial communities from tropical cattle in Woodstock, Queensland, Australia - Gonzalo_02 (v2) (version 2) | ecosystem: Host-associated > Mammals > Digestive system >... | reverse complement strand
TTGGAGAAAACTTTGAATATAAACCTGCGGGTCTTGTCAACGACCTAATACCATCTGATGAATATATCACTGAGATACATATTGTAAAGACGAAGATTAAGTTTGACCTTGTTCAAAACAATATGTGTTTTGGAATGCAAGACTGTATGGATGGAATTGTTGCGCTTGCATTTGAGAATATTGACGAGTACGAAAACTATCCTGAAGATGGAAGATTATTTTTTATGTTTGGAGAATCTTTTGACGATGTTGAAAGAAAATTGGCAATAAAAAACATACTAATGATTAACTAACATGAAAAAATATTTTTACGAAAAAGACGATTTAGACGATTTTGTTGCTGACTGGTGGTATTATAATGTTAATAAAGCAGAAGAAGAGGAACATTATAAATGGTTTGGCTGTGAAGAATCATTTAAACGTGGTATGAAAAAAGGAATGGAATTAGTTTTAAAAGAATTTGGATTTATATTAAAAAAGAGTGGCTGAAAAGTCACTCTTTTATTTTATAATAATCAAAAGGTCTTCACGTATCGGGACAATTAAATTACCTGATGGATAATCATATTCATCATTTTTCAATTGTCCGAATTCAATGTTAAATTCCCCCAAGTAATTTCCCTCTTCTTTTGTATCGTGCTTTCTCCAATCATAGCAAATCACATATTGTTCAACGCAACCACCATTTTCTCTTGCCTTTATATATGCAGGCATTTTGGCAACCTTTGTTACCCCTGTCTCACGATTAACCATTGTGAAGGTAATTGTGCTATTCTGTATTAATTCGTGAAATTTGTTGTATGAATGGCGGCCGTCCTCAATAAGTTCCATACGAAGGGTAGGTAGTACACTGTCTTTTTTAATATAAAACTCCATATATCTTTATTTTTTAATAAAAAATTCTATCATTTATAAAAATGATAATATTTATTTATAATAAATAGTTTTAATATGAAAAAATTGACACAGGAAATATTTGAAGAAAAATGTAAAAAAAAGCACGGAAATAGGTATACATTTGAAAAAACTGAATATAAAGGATATAGAACTAAAATAACTGTATTTGATACTGTTCTAAATGAATATTTAACTTTTTATCCTGGAGATTTATTAAGTGATAAAATAAAAGGAATTAATAAAAAATATAACACAGAAAACATAATAAAATGGTCAAAAGAAATATTTGGTAATAATACTTACGATTATTCTAAAACAACTTGTAAATCATCTAGTGATAATATAATAATAACATGTAAATATCATGGCGACTTCACTAAAAAAGCGTATATTCACATTGACCAAAAACAAGGTTGTCCGTTATGCTCAAGAAATTATAGAGTTAAAGAACAAATAATTGATGAAGCAACAAAAATATATGGAAATGTTTATGATTATTCACTAATAACTGATGCTGGAAGAAATGAAAAAATAAAAATAATATGTAAAAAACATGGAATTTTTGAAAAATATGTTTATGAGTTTTTAGATGAAAAAAGAGGATGCCCAAAATGTTCTATAGAAGAAAAATATAAAAAAATAGATGAATTCATAAAAGATTCTGAAATAGAAAAAAGAAATATATCAATTATAGGAGATTTTAAAAATTCATCAACTAAAACAACATTTAGATGCGAAAAATGCGGATATGAATGGGTGGCGTTGCCTAGTAAAATACAATCAGGTAGAGGATGCCCAAAATGCTCAAAGCATATAAAACCCACTACAGACGAATTTATAAAAAAATCTAAAGAAATTCATAAAGAAGATTATGATTATAGTTTAGTGAACATAGATAATGCAACATATAAAATCAACTATCATGTTAATATTATATGTAAAAAACATGGTATATTTAGTCAATCTATTCATCTTCATATGAATGGTGGAGGATGCCCAATATGTAAAGAAAGTAATTTAGAAAAAGAAATAAGGCATTTTTTAGATGAGCAAAATATAAAATATGAAATGTATTGGAAAAATGAAAATATGAGAAATAAAAATCCACTTTCTTTAGATTTTTATTTGCCAGAGTATAACATGGCTATAGAATGCCAAGGAAAATTTCATTTTGAAATAATCAATGCGTTAGGCGGAGAAATTGCTTATAAAAGACAAAACGATAACGATATTATTAAACGTAATTTTTGCAAAAAAAATAATATAAAATTATTATATTATACAAATTTAAATTATGATAATTTTCTTGGAGAAAAATTATATAAAAGCAAAGAAGAATTATTAAAAGAAATAAAAGGAGAGTGAACACGCTCTCCTTTTTACATATTCATTGTACGTTCTAGGCGTCTTAACTCGCCTATTATTTTAGATAATTGTATCATTGTTATTTCGTGCTTTGATATGCCATTTCCAATTATATTTTCATATAGTTGTTGGAGTGTATCTGCACATACCCTAACAGTCTCTGCATCGTTAGGGTTTTTATATTCCTTTAACATACACTTACTATTTATACACTTATTAATTTCTTCAGTAATAATTTTAGAAAAAGTCATATTAACAATTATTTATATATAAATATATTTTAAAAATTCTTTTGGATTTATTTTTGTTTTTAAAAAAATTATTGTATATTTGCATGTGAATTGATGTTTCCTAAGTGAAACTTTAAATTCCAAGACTAACTAAATTTAAAATTTGATTCTTTATGGTAAAAGAAATTACAAGTGAAATGGTGAACACTTTCTTAAGTGGTCACGACCCAATGGAACACATCATAACAATTGAATGTGATTATTTAGACGATAGGGTTAACATTGTTTATGTTAACGAAGATGGTGAAAAACGAGTTAAAAGAGACGATTTCAAGCCTTTTGCGTGGGTTAAAAACAGTGCGTGCATAAGAATGTTCGGAGGTAATAGGGGCACGCTCAGAAGGAGAATGAAAGAGGTTGGAATCGGAGTTAAAGAACTTATCACTAAGACAGAAACTAGCCAAGATAGTGATAGGCTTTTAAATGGCTACAAGTATCTTTTCTACGCCACAAGGAGAATGCCTTATTCACGCTTCCTAAATTTCTTCACAGAGGCAGGAACTCCAGTTTATGAAAAGAAAAAAGACGATAGAGGTGGCGGTTCCAAAGAGTTTATGGTCATATCTCCTGTTGAGCAATATATGATTCAGACAGGTAGAAGATTGTTCAAGGGATATGAAAACTATGATGATTTAAAAAGATTGGTATTTGACCTTGAAACACAAGGTCTTAATCCACGTGTGCATGCGATTGACCAAATAGGTATTCGCACAAACAAGGGATTTGGAAAGATTATTACAATTACAGGTGAAGGTGAGGAAAGAAAAAGGAATGAATTAAAGGCAATAGATGAATTCTTAAGAATAATCGCAATGGAAAAGCCTGATGTAATTGCGGGGCATAACTCAGAAAACTTTGACTGGGATTTTTTGATTGTAAGATGCGAAATGTTGGGAACGACATTCGCTGACATGTCATCGAAATACTTCAAACACGCAATATATAAAAAGAAAAAAGAGTCAATTCTTAAACTTGGTGGTGAAATGGAATACTATAGACCAACAATTGCTTGGGGCTTCAGTGTTCTTGATTCACTTCACGCTGTGAGACGTGCGCAAGCACTTGATTCAAATATGAAATCAGCAAGTTTGAAATATGCTACCAAATATCTTGACTTGAAGAAGCCTAACAGAGTATATGTTCCAGGAAATATCATTACAAAGACTTGGAATGTAATGGAAGATAACTTTGCTTTCAGAGATACTGATGGAGATTGGTATGAAATAAAGGAAGGTAGAGGTTTATTAGATGGTTATTCAAGAACAAGCGGTAGGTATATCGTTGAAAGATACTTGTTGGATGACTTGTGGGAAACTGATAAGGTAGAGTTGAAACTTAATGAGTCAAACTTCCTTGTTTCAAAGATTCTTCCAACAACATTTACACGTGCTTGTACAATGGGTACGGCAGGTATTTGGAAACTTATAATGCTTGCGTGGTGTTATGAGAATAACTTGGCTGTTCCAGCTTCATCAGAGAATAAGAGATTCACTGGTGGACTTTCACGACTTATTAAGACAGGATATGCAGATAGAGTTGTGAAACTTGACTACAATTCCTTGTACCCATCAATTGAGTTGACTTGGTGGATTAAGACACCTTTGGATATATGCAGTATTATGTTGTATCTTCTCGAATATATTCTTACAAACCGTGAGAAATATAAAGACCTTAAGGGAGTTGCAGGAGATAAAGCGAAAGAACTTGAAAAGTTATTGAAAGATTTTGCTGGTACAGAGGAAGAAAAACAGAAACTTCTTGAAGAGATTCAAAAGTGGAAGGCTGAGAAGATGGGTAACGATAAGAAGCAGTTGCCTTTGAAGATTCTCGCAAACTCATTCTTTGGTAGTTATGGCTGTCCTATGGTGTTCCCATTTGGTGACTTGGATGCAGCAGAAAAGACTACTTGCATTGGTCGTATGTCATTGAGACTTATGATTTCTCACTTCACAAAGTTGGGTTATACACCTATTGTGGGTGATACCGATGGTTTCAACTTCCAAATGCCGCCAGAAGATAAGTTCAGATATACAGATGAGCATCCTTATATTGGTAAGGGTCTTGGACGTAACACTGAAAAGGGTAAGGCTTATACAAAAGTTGAGGCTGACGTTGCAGAGTTTGAGGACATATATCTTAATAGAGCATACAATGGTGGCGTTAATAAAATGGGTCTTGGTATTGATGAGTATTGTGATGCAACAATCAATTTCGCAAGAAAGAACTATGCTGATTTGATGCCAAATGGTAAGACAAAGAAAGTTGGTAATACTATTAAATCAAGAAAGATGTCTGGTTATTTGGAGAAATTCATTGATGATGGTGTTAACCTATTGCTTCATGGTAATGGTTCTAAGTTCTTGGAGAATTACTACGATTACATTTCAAAAATTTATAACTATCAGATTCCAATTAAGGATATTGCATCAAAGGGTAAGATTAAAAAAACCTTGAAAGAATACAAGGAAGATTGTAATACCCTTACAAAAGCAGGAAATAAGAAATCAAGACAGGCTTGGTATGAACTTGCTATATTGAATAATCTTGATGTTAATGTCAGTGATACAATATATTACATTAATACAGGTACAAAGAAGGGTCATTCTGACGTTAAGAAGGTGACGCACCAATTTATCAAAGGAGAAAATGGTGAAGAGGTTGAATTGACAAATAAACTTAAAACAACTCTTTATAAGAAAGAACTTGATAATTACAATGTCGCAACTGTTAAGGAATTATCAGCACAAATCAAAAAAGATATTGTAAAGAAATATATCATTCGTGAAGAAGACGAAATTATATTGAATTGTCAGCTCGTTCCTAATGACATTATTGAAGATGACAAAGATATTCTTTGCAGTGATGTTGATGGATTGGAATATAATTCTGAAAAATATATTGAGCAATTCAATAACAGAATCACTCCATTGTTGGTGTGCTTCCATCCTGATATAAGAAGTAAGATTCTTATCACAAATCCTGAAGATAGACAATATTTCACTGAGGAAGAAGCTAAGTTGGTTGCTGGTTATCCTAATAAAGAAGGAGACCAAGATACATACGAGGCTCTTATGACACCTGAAAAGAAAGAAATTGGATATTGGTTAAGAATTGGTGAGGTTCCGCCATTTGTCAAGGAATGTGACATTGATTGGGATGGCTTGGTGGCAAATTATCTTGAAGAGAAAAAGAAAGAAGATAATGAGATATTCCAAATGGAAAATGAGAAATATCTTAAAGCTCTTAATGGATTAACAAATAAGGATATTGAATTATTTGAAGAAGAGGGTGAATTACCAGAATCATTGCTTGATATTGTAACGCTTGATACTGATATGCATTTCTACTTCAAGAAAATACCGGCAATGACACCTTCAACAGGAGGCTTTGCTTTCGATGATATATCATATGACTATATTGATAGAAATCCTGAGGAATAAAAAAAGAGGTTAGAAAACTAACCTCTTTTTTTATTATATTACAGGAATATCTTCTTGTCTTACATTATTCATATAATTGTAATTACTTGCGCTAGAATCTTCATCAGTGTTGTAGTTGGTTATATATCCTGCTGCTTCAGCTGCTGCTTTTGCTTCCGTATCGCTTGGGCCATAGTATAAGCCGCAGTCCCAAACATTGCTCAAGTAAACGCCGTTTTGTAATGAATCAACAGAAGGCGTTGACCCACTAGGTGCTTCATCAAGACATACTATTCTAAGTGCGTTAGTGTCTGTAAACTCAGTTCTTGTTGGGTCTATGTAAGGTCCATCAAAAGTTTCTATGATAATATCATCGTCTGTCATTTCAGCGAACTTACCACGTGAAAGCCTTACATTAACCTCCATTTTTTTGTTTGAACCATCTTCTACCCACTTAGACTCTGTAGAACAAGTTTTGGCACTAGTCCACATTGAGAATATGCTACAAACTTGGTCGTTAAGTAAACGGTCTGCTTCCATAAATGAAGTTGCTGCACTTATAATACAAGCTCCTACATATGGCTGATAAGATGCGCCTTCTCCGCATTCTGGCATAGAAGAACCTGCTCCATAAAGAAGTTCGTAAATCTTATCTGATTTTTCATCAACACAATCAGTTTTTGCAGAAACCTCATCAACCTTTATATCAACATTCTTAATTGCTTGGTCTAATATATAGTCTGCATTATAGAATGAAATTGCTGTGTTAATATACTGGGCTGTATTGTTTGGTTCATAAGTATAACCTTCGCCACACTCTTCTCCAATAACGTGCCCTAACACTGCTTTTTCAACAACCTTTAATTCTTTTTTAACACATTCTGCTGTTTCTGATGCGCCAGAAAGTATAGAGCCATCAACAAATAATCCATTATTTCTGATTTCAATGATGTTTGGACTACCTTCATCAGGTTTGCCATCACCATTATGGTCATCAGTGATAAGAACCCTACCACTAAGTTTATCTTGGCCACCAGGTTCTGCTGATGGAGTCTTAGTGAGTTCTACAGCGCTCTTTTCAGTTGGGTTATAAGCGTCCCATTCGTTAAACAACTCTGATACACCAAATTGAACAGTGTGCTCTTCACCAGTAGCGTCCTTATAAGTAATTACAAGAGTTTTATTTGTTGCATCATAATGCAAATCTTCAAGAAGTGAAGCACCAACCAATTGTATTTCTGTTCCATCGCCATTTGAAGTAACAAGTTTAATCTTGTTTGTTCCTGGGTCATATGACAAATCTACACTTGCATAAAGTCCTTGGCCACACTTAATTATATTATTACCTTCTTGCAATTTAACATCAGCAGTTACAACATTTCCTGTTGTCTTTGTGAAGTCAATAGAAGAAGTATCATCAAATGTTAATGTAGCGTTTCTGATTGCCTCTTCAAGTTCTGCATCACCTTCTTGTCTTGATGCTGTTTCTGCTGTGAGCAAATCTCTTATTGCTTGGTCTTCAAGTGTTGAACGATTAACCTCTGCACCAAGTCTCTCTGAGATTGTTGTTTCAGCAACTTGTGCTCTGGATGCTTCTTGATTAATTTGTGATTGCAACTCAGCATCCCCTGAAATTCTTGCTGCTGTTTCATCAGCAATTGACTGATAAAGTTCATTATCTGCTGCTTGTGCTCTAAGTGTTTCGTTTACTATTGCTGAATTGAGTTCACCTTCCTTAGTTTGTGCTCTTGAAACTTCATTGTTAAGAGAGGTTTCAATTCTTGTTTCTGCTTCTCTTGCACGTGTAGTTTCAGTTTCAATCTTTGTATTAAGTTGTGAATCTGCACCTTGTCTATTTGCAACCTCATTATCAATTAAGTGTGAAAGAGTAGTGTCGCCACTTTCTCTAGTAAGCGCCTCAGCATTAATTGCACTTTGAAGAACAGTATCAGCAGAAATTGCGCGTGCGGTTTCAGCGTTGATTGAGTCAGCCAAAGCATCTGTAACATCTGTATTTGCTGGTACGTATAATGTACCATCATCCATAACTAAAATGTTATCATCATGGTCATCAGTAATAATTACAGAAGCCTTCAACACATCTTGCTCAGATGTTCCACTTGCAATTCTAACCTTTTCAAGTTGTACAGCGTGTGGGTGTCCGTCTTCAACTCTCCACTCATTGATTAAGTCGCCAACTGGAATTTCAACAGTCTTAATTTCATGACCATTTGTCAAATAGGTAATGACAATTGCTTCCTTGGTTGGGTTATACTCAATGCTGATGATTGATGACATACTATCAAGTTGTATTTCCTTGCTGCCATTTGTAGTTGTGAAGATAAGTTTATTTGCTGTCGCTTCATAAGCAAGGTCTACGCCCGCATATAAACCATCTGCGTTAAGTTTGATGATATTTTCTTTACCTTGTTCAACCTCTTCGCTTAAGTTAACACTGATAACAGGCTTTGTTGGGTCTGTTTTGTCAATATTAATCGACTCATCAACGTTAACAATGTCCTTAAGACTATTTGCTGAATCAGCACTAACAGCCTCAATTTCATTTTGAAGGGCATTGTCAGCATTTTCACGTTCGGTCTTTTCCTTATCAAACTCGTCTCTTATAGTGTTTCTAGGACCAAAGCCATCACCAATCTTTTCATCGATTGCATAAAGTCTACCATCATGTTCAGTGTCCTTTTCTGTTGAACGTGTGATTTCAGCATCAATCTTTTCATTAAGTGCAGTATCGGCTGATGTTGCGCGTTCAGTCTCTGCTTCAATCTTTTCGTCAAGAGATTCGAACTTAGCAGTTACATTTTCGTGAGGGTCAGACGTGAAACCTGTACCAATAGTATTGTCGATTCTCTGAATTTCAGATGTTCTGTCAGCAATTTCCTGGTCAACCTTCTCATTAAGTTCAACATCCTTCTCCTTAAGAGAATCAATTGCTCCCTTAACAGTACCTGTGCCATACTTGATGTTATCAGCAGTACCCTTAACGAACAACTCATGGTTCCTGTCAACCAAGATATTGTCTGGGTCATTATATATCTTAGCATCAGCAGAAAGGATGTCTTTACCCTGTCCTGTGCTACGATACTTAACTAAGTTGATATTGTGAGCTTCGTTATTAACATCCCACTCTTCAATGATGTCCCTAACAGGAATTCTAACAGTCTGATACTCTCCTTGTGCATCAATGTATCTGATAACTATTTCTTCATTAACTGGGTCATATGTAATGTCCTCAAGAATTTTTACACTGTTAAGTTGGAACTCAACAAACTTTGTATCTTCATCATTTCCATCAGAATATGTGTATTTCAACTTATTTTCAGCAACATTATAATCTAACATTGCATACGCATAAATTCCATCAGGACGTTTATAAATCAAGTTGCCAGTGCTTGTAGATACATTGCAATCAATGTTATCCAACGCATCCTTAACAGTAACACCTTCTTTATATTTAATATTATCAGCAGTACCTTTAACATAAAGGTATCTACCAGTTCTATCCTTATGAACAATGTTATCAGAAATATGGTCAGCAACTCTTACATCTGCTTCAAGAATGTCTTGCCAATCATAAACACCCTCATGTGATTCTGTATAAGAACTTACATGTTCTTTAAACAACATAATAGGAGTTGTAGAAGCACTTCCAACAACAGTCCATTCATCGATTAAGTTAACAACGTCAATTTCAACCTTTGAATTGTCAGCCAATTTCAATACAAGAGATTCCTTACTTCTATCGTACCAACCCTTCACTAAATGTTGGTCAGGTGGTAACTGAAACTCTTTTGTAACAATACCATTTGTGAATGTTATTGCAAAAGTTTCAGGGTCATAATTCATATCAACAAAAGCATATATACCCTTATCGTCAACGGTCTTGATGATATTAGGATTAACAACACCTCCAACGATTTCATAATCAGCAATCTTAACGTCACCACTTATAATTGTACCTCCTGATGTCTTTTCAGTAGATATATCAAGTGTATCGCTGTCTATTGGAATCAAAATCAAAGATTTAATAGCCTCTTCAATTTCTTCTCTCAACTCTTCGATTTCCTCTTCAGTCTTCTGGGTATCAATGAAAAACGTTCTATTTGACTGACTTGCAGTTCCATCGCCAACAGAACCAATTGCTAAAATAACATTTGGTCCTTTGGAATCATCGTCACTTTCATATAGCAATATCATAGGTTCTGCAAGAAGGGATGGTCTTTCAACTATCTGTTTTCCCAACACATAGTCATAAGCAGCCTCTCTAGTAGCAAATACCTCTTCGTGCTTTACAAATTGTAATCTATCGAATATATTTTCCATATTTTATTATATATCTTTTATCTTTTTATTAGAATGTTCCAAAATCAGCGTTTAATTTAATTTTGATAAAATGTTCCTCGTTACCATCCTTTGATTCAAATACCAAATTAGGTTCACCACCATTATTGACTGATAGGATATAAGGATTCTTTGAAACATCAATCAATTGTCCGTCAATTTCATTTTCTCTTGCAATAGCACGTGCAATCTCATTATTGATTGCTTCCCACTGCTCATTGTCAATTTGCTCTCTCAATCTTGCCTCTTCTTCGATTGCAGCCCACTGCTGATTATCAACCTCTTCACGTGCTGCTGCTTCCTGAGCAATAGCATTCCAAAGTTGATTATCAATCTCCTGACGAGCCTCTGCTTCCTCTGTGATTGCATCCCATAATTGATTATCAACATCAGTTCTAGCAGATGCTTCTTGCTCTATTGCTTCCCATAATTGATTATCAACATCAGTTCTTGCTGAAGCCTCTTGCTCTATTGCTGCCCAAAGTTGTTGGTCAACTTCCTCACGTGCTTGTGCTTCTTGGTTGATTGCATCCCAAAGTTGCGCTTCAACTTCTTGCGCCCTAATACTTTCAGCCTCAATCTCTTCTTGAAGAACTTCATCAGCAGCAATTCTTTCCTCACGCTCTGTGTCAATAGCACCGGATAACGCCTCATCAGCAGCAATTCTCTCATCACGTTCTTCTTCAATTAATGGAATAACCTTATCAAGAACTCTCTGTACAACGGTGTCATCAACGTTAACAAGTGCTTGGTTACAATCATCAGCCATATAAACTCTGTACTCGATGTTATATTGACAATGCTCGTTACCTTCCATTATAACAACAGTTTCACCTTCTGAAAGTGCTCTCTTTTCCCATTCCTTACCATTCCATACGTTTATATAATAAGCAATTCTCTTATATACGCTTTCGCTAAGTGCAGATTTTGTAGGATGATAAGCTGGGTTTGTTCCTGCAAAGTTAGATGCAGTCCAAACTGCCTTGCAATCAGGGAATAAGATGGTATTATAGTTATCTCCATCAATTGTTTCAGTTTCTAAATGGTTTTCTCCTGTATAATCCTTAACCAATCTTATGCTGTTTCTGTCACCTGGGCATAATGCTTCTTGAATAACTCCACAAACATCCCATTTAAATTTCTTAACGTAAATGTCTTGACCTTTATCATTATAAACGTGTGTTGTTGTCCAGAAGTTTGTTTCCTCTGTCTCATAGAACACATTACCTCTCTCATCAGCCCATCCTGTTGGTAAAATTCTCATACCAAAGTCATCAGTACCATCACAATTACCTAATGGCCTTGGATTTGGAGTAGAATCTTCAATATCAATTACTGAATCATTACCAAATTCATCATTACCATCCAATGTTTCACCAGTTATAATTTCGTCATCATCACCGCAATGTTGACCTGGTAGTGGAACTGTATTTTTACATTCGCAGTCCTCAGAACCTTTCCATCCGCATATTGACTTTAATTTCTTACCTGCATACTTACCAAGTATTTGGTGGCAAGCAGATGATGTGTGGTCTCTGTAATTGCAAGGCTCTATTGAATCAAGTAAGCAATCCCAATCAGCCTTTGTTGGTACTCTCCAACCTCTTCCTTCTTCGTCAAGTTTCTCTTGAATCTTTGCGATAGCATCAAAGTTGTACAAGTAACCAAATTCACTGACATACTCTTTTGTTATGTATCTATCTCCGCGAGTATGCGCATCTGGTAATTCTTCACCAATAGTCTTATCAATTAACTTAATGGCAGGTCTGTTTTTCTCTGTCTCGCTTATACCAAGAGGTGAATTAATTGTACCATTTCCTGTTAAACTACCATCAGTAGTAACACGTGTGAGAATATCTCCGCCAATAACAGCATCGATATTGTCAGTCGTAACTAATCCAGTGATAGGAACAGTAACGGTTGTTTTAACATCCTCATCAGTTAAAGTACTATAAGTGATGTAAATGTTAGCACCCTTACATTCACCAGATGGGTTTTCAAAAACAACTTCAAGGTCGTAAACTGAACCACTCAATATTGGGGTTAAGTCCGCAACCAAAGTATCGCCATTGTTTCTTGTAAGAACTACAGAATTGTTCTCTTTGTCAACTTCTGCGCTTTTAATGTCCACATCCTTTAAATTCAAAAAATTGCTGTCAATTTCATTAACAGTCAACTTACAATTTTTTGTTACATCTTCAGGATATGGAGAAATTAGTTTATAGTAATAGATTCCATTCATGTTTATTACCTATTATTTATTATCTTATTTAAAAATAAATATCATTTTTTTTCAACTTATTTATTTTTTATTTAATATTTATTACAAAAATGTATATATACCTTACAAATTTTATGAAACACCCAAAAGGTTATTGGAAAGTGAAGGAAAATATGATGGAAGAGGCAAGAAAATATTCCACGAAGGAAGAGTTTCAAAAAGGAAACTTAAGTGCTTTTCTGGCCGCATACAGATATGGTTATATAGACGAAATGGATTGGTTGACAAAACAAAAGCAACATAAGAAAGGATATTGGACTTATAAGCACATTGAAGAAGAGGCAATTAAGTATAACACAAAATCAGAATTCTTTAAGGGAAATCAGACAGCATATAGGGCTGCATTAAAAATGGGAGTAATAGATGACTTTTTCATTGACAATTATATAGAATATTAAAAAAAGAGCAACTTTAATTAGTTGCTCTTTTCGTATAATTAATTACCTCTCATTGCATCTATTCGGTTATTGATATAGTCGTCATATCTTCCTGCTTCCATGTCACGTTCATAGTTTTCCATATCGTGTAGTGCATCTGACATATTATTATCATATGCGTTCTTAGCGAACAGTTCTCTTATTGTGTTGTCGAATTGTATTTTCTGCCAGTCTTCTGGTGTGTTTTGTCCTGGAGGGCAGAACCATATTTCCACAGGTTCTACGTTTTCTATATGTCCCTTAGTGTCTGAGTAACCTCCTGGTGAGTCCCATGATGGTGGCTCGTCATATGAGTAGTCGTCTATAATCAAGTCAAGTGGAATATCGTCTGCCTCGAATCTCCATCCGTCTGGTGTATTTCCATAGAAGTCAGCCCAAGCGTCTCCAGTGTCCTCACTTGCAGATACGCTTATTTTAAATGGTTTTGATATGATACTAAGTAGCTTTTTCTTAGCTATTGCCATTATTCTCTGATTATCGGCATACATTCCGTTAATTCTTGTATAACTCTTATTTGGGTCAAAGTTAGGGATTTTTCCTACTACTCCAGCCTCATTGATAATTCTCTTTACAGACTCTTTTATTATCTTATGCAAGTCTGACTCTGTTAATCTTATAAGTTGTTTCATATTAATGTCTTTTTCCAATAAATATAGGTTTATTTTCAATTATTCCGTTTTCATAGAACTCA
>Ga0310696_10006605_pt1 | contig 13739 bp, 19 predicted proteins | sample AusTroGonzalo_MG_4_FD_203885 | JGI IMG/M metagenome (GOLD analysis project Ga0310696, IMG submission 203885) | Bovine rumen microbial communities from tropical cattle in Woodstock, Queensland, Australia - Gonzalo_02 (v2) (version 2) | ecosystem: Host-associated > Mammals > Digestive system >... | reverse complement strand
TCCTCATTAACCCGGACAAGTTTCAGGATATGGATGCGCTGAGAAAGACATTTCAGGGAGACCTTGACAACAAATACCACCCAGAAGGAACGGACTTGAGCCACATTGTTTATCACGAAATGGCACACCAGATGGATTCCTATCTCACAACGGTTCTGAGGGCAGACGATATCAAGAAGAGCTGGATAGACAGGAAAAACTTCTCAACGGTCGTTCTGGAAGAGGTCAGCGAAAACCTTGGCATGTCAAAAGGCGATGTAAAGAAAGCGGTTTCCAAGTACGCCGAAAAAAGAGCGTCGGAAGTCGACCCAACAGATGACAGAAGTCTGGAGATAACAGGATTCTACAACGGAGACGATGTGGAATTCTACGCGGAAGCGATCGGCGAATATATGAGCAGTAAAACGCCGAGACCGGTTGCAAGAGAGGTATGGAAGGTAACGCAAAAATACCTTAAGCAATACGAGAAACCGGAAAACGCATAGCGATGAGAAAGGCGGTGAAAACATGGATGCTGTAAGCGAATTCAGAAAGAGAAGAGCAGAACGGATTGCCGAAAAGAAATACGGAGCGGACAGAGAAGCGGTAGAGGCTTACAGAAAGCGCAGAGCCGCCAGACTTGATGCCAAGTGGGAAGAAAACGAGCACCCGAGAGATGAAAACGGAAAGTTTACATCCGGCGGTTTTGGAGCGTCCAAACGATCTAGAGCATATCACCACGACCCGAACGAAAAGGGTGGCGGAAACACAAAGAGCGGCTCGGAGTTTCCGAAAATAAAGGGCGTCACGCATGAAAAGAAAGAGGCTGGATTTGTAGTTCCTGTTTTTGATGAAGCAACATTTACAGAAAACTTTGAGGAAAAGAAAAAGATTGCAAGGGAAGCGGCTAAGAGGATTGTTCCGGAGATCAGAAAGACTTTTTCAACGAAAGTAAACGACATTAAGAGACCGGAAGTAAATGACGACACGATAGCTTACTTGAAAAAGAGTTTGGGAAATGTAACGCAGGAACAGATTGAAAAGGGACTTGAAGAAGCTGGCAAGATATACTCCTACTGGGAGAAGAACGAACCTGTGATTACAGAGACCGTTGTCGGCGCTGTAAAAGGCGTCGGCGGCACGATGTTCGGGCTGGATAATAGAATAAAGTTCGACAAGAGTCTTGCAAAGAAAGCTATTGCGGATGCGAACAACCCGTTGTTAGGGTACGATGGCAATGTTGAAAGGGCATCTGCAAATATTAAGGACGGCATAAGGTACACGGCTGTATTCGAGTCAGACAACTTCGTGGAAGGGTACAAAAAAGTCAAAGAAGCTCTCGAAAAGATGGGAATCCGAGAATACCGATGCAAGAACTTCTTCAAGCAGTATCGAGAGCAGGACGGCTCAGACGGGAAGATCGGAGAACAGAAGTCTGTGCAATGCGTTTTCGAGACGCCTGACGGAAAGAAGTTTGAGCTGCAGTTCCATACTCCTGAAAGCATGGCGGCAAAAGAGGTTAACCATCCGACATACAAGCAAAAGAAAGAACCGGAATCCGAATATGTCGAGTTCAATCAGCCGAGATCTCTCTTCATGAGAGACACGTCGAGTGTCGTACCAGACCCGGATGGCGTTTTTGACATTGAGGAACACAAAAGAGGAGAAACTGGTTACAAACAAGCTCCAAACAAAAAAGCTAACCCTTGACATGCACAACTATTAGTGCTATAATAACGATGGGAAGGGGGGGCATGAATATGGCTGAAATCAAGAAAGAAAGCAGCTATGTCGGACGGTTTTGCGACGACGGAGAACTGATTGGTGCGGGTAAGTTTATTTACGGCGCACTGATGCTCTACGGAAGGGACGGAAAGTTCCATTACGATTCACAACAGCAAAAGATGTACTACGAAGGAGAATTCGACGACATCTCCGACGAGGAGTTCGAAGAGTTCAAGAGGAAGATGGACGCGAAAGGCAAAAAGCAAGGAGGGGCAGAGGCTTGAGCGACAAGACGCGAAAGGCGCTGGAATTTGCGACTGAGAAGCACAGCGGACAGGTGGACAGAGCGGGGAAACCGTACATCGAGCACCCAAAAGCTGTAGCAAAGATGCTTCTGAAAGACGACGAGAAGGTCGTCGCACTTCTACACGACACGGTAGAGGACACTGATGCGACGATCGAGGAAATTCGCAGTAAGTTTGGCGACAAAATTGCGGATGCCGTAGATTGCCTGACCCACAAAGACGGTGTCCCGTACATGGAGTACGTGAAAGGAATCAAGCCAAATGAGTTAGCCCGGAAAGTGAAGATGGCCGATCTGACTCACAACATGGACGTGAGGCGATTACCGGAAGTGACCGAGGCTGACGAGAAGCGGATTAAGAAGTACAAGAAAGCTTACGATTACTTGATTTCCTGAGAAAAAACGGCAGAGCGAAGACCTGCTGTAAGACAACACAGGACGACGCTCTGCATCGGGGTGTCGTCCTATCCATTTTAAGGATGGTGCCACGATGAGAGACAAAAAGGCGGTAGAGGCATACCGCAGACGAAGAATGCATCGGCTCAGAGCGCGGTTCGATGCCGACGAAGATGAAAGAAACAGAAACGGTGTAAGCCACGGGAACACGAGACTCCCGTTCGGATTATGCCAAAGAGAGGGCATAGCGATAGACCCGAAGTGGTCGCCGAAGGACGCATGGAACGCTTTGGAGGGCGAGGGATATTCGGCGAAAGAGGCTTACAAAGAACTGAAAGAGACGGGACACGTTGCGAAGAAGAGCGCTAAAAAATCGTCAGTCAAGATGGAAGAAAAGCACTTCCCACCAGCGATGACAGGAAAAGCCTATAAGAAAAACACGATGGAGATGGCGAAATTCATCAACGACCATTGTGATGACCCGGACGTAATGGACTTTTTGGGATCTGCAATGGGCGAAGGAAGAAAAGAACCCACAAACGTGAGGTGCGTCAGATCAGCAAGTGGAGAAGGATGCCATATTGCGCCGGATATAACGATGACAACAGACGAAACTACTGGAGATCAGGTGGCGTTAATTAGCGGACTGGAAATACGCGTTCCGATGCTTTCACAGTTTAAGGACCAGAGCGAAAAAGAGCAAGCGATTCGATCGTTTTGCCACGAGTGGGCGCACTATCTGGACATGCTGGCGAGGGACGGAGAAGGGTTTGGGATGTTTACAGACAAGGACGAGAAACTGCAAGCCGTTCTTTCAGGAATCGAGATCGAAAGCATAAAAGGCAAGATCAGCGACGAGGTTATGGAGAAATTCCGCGTTTTCAATGAAAAAGAGGAAGAATATATAAAAGAGTCAAAAGAACAGAAAAAGAACGTCTGGCGGACGGTTGCGGAACAGATGTATGGTACGGACGAAGAAGAGTGGCCGGGGTGGATCGAGAAGAGAGAATGCGACTTTCAGGGCGAGGTTGTGTATTACTACGGAGCAAAAGCCGACAAATACGGGAGAACGGCTTGGAGCGACAGAGAGAACGTAAAGAAGTACGAACGTCTCCTGAAGAAAGCCAAAAAAGATGTTGCGGCTGAGTATGCGAAGAAAATGCGTGCGTTTGGAGACGGAGTTTCTAGCCTTCAGGGAATCTACGATGCCATGAGCTGTGGGAACCTGAAAGCAAACGACATTGTGAAGTACGGTCACAGAGAAAGCTACTTTTCCGGCGGAAGAAACAGGGCAACCGAAATGATCGCGGATTACATCGCTTTAAAAGCTACAAACAAAGAAATGGCGGATATGTTCGTAAGGAACTTTCCGGACATTGCGAAAGCGCTGGACGAGGCGGTAGTAAGGATTACGAAGAGATTAAGGGGAGGCACTTAATGTGAACAGAAAAGAATACGCTGAGAAAATGAAAGAGAAAACAATGCTTCGACTTCAAATGGAAGACCTGATACTCGAATGCACAGATGAGGGCGTAGAGCACTACTTCGACTTTGAGAGCGACAAGAAACTCAAAAAGAAGGTTCACGTTCTCAAGAAACTTGTCGACGGGGAAGATTTCCAGAATTTCATGCAAGATTATCTGGACATTCTAGAAAAGCTTCCGAGAGATGAGAACGGGAATCCGAAAGTTGCCATCGACTGGTAAAATTTAAAGAAATGTGAGGGAAAAGAAATGATAGGACCTATGCCGGAATTCTGGAAATCAAAATATTTCAAGGATGAACCTAAATACCATCTGACCGAGGACGCCCCCGATGAAATGAAGAAAGAGTTCGAGGAATTCTTCTCGGATTGGGACCTTGGGCAGAGAGAGCATAAGGAGATGAAGAATCCTGTCTACACATGGACGGGCGAGATCGTGGATAAGGGACGCTCGGATGCAGTGGACGCATTCAGAGAGCGCAGAGACGAAAGACTAAAGCGGAAAGCGAAGAAGATATTGGTTTGATAAAGGAGAATGGCTATGACGGCGATCGACAAATACGTCAAACGCCGTGCAAAAAGGCTTGCAGAGAGAGGAATTAAACTTTCCAGAGAGGATGGAGTGTATCGAAGAGACGATGACGAGGAAAAGAACAGGAACAGCAACGCAGGCGGGCACGGCAATACAAGGCTTCCTTTTGGACTATGTCAGAGGGAAGGAATTGAAATAGACCCGAAGTGGACACCGGCGGATGCGTGGGAAGCCCTAGAGGGTAAAGGATACAGTGCCAAAGAAGCTTATGCCGAGTTGAAAGAGACGGGGAAGGTCAGCAAAAAAGGAAGTTCAGCAAAGACGAAGTCGCAGAGAATGCAGACTTCAGGGCTTCCGTACAAGATGAAGACGGGATCTGGACTTAAGAAACTCACGGCTTTCAACACGGAATTCCAAAAAATGGAGTTGGAAGAGCATGTTTCGGACTTTGTGGCGAATGCCGGTGATATATCGTTCTTCGGAAAGCCGGTATCGGACTTTGACATACTCAAATCTAAAGCTGGCGGCGGAGACTACCTGAAGACGTGGAAAAATGTAAGAACAGGGGAAATTACCAAGGTGAGGCTCCGAATACCAGACCTGAATAAAGTTCCTGAGCAGTACAAAAACTCGGAAGCCACTGTGTTTGCACACGAATTAATCCACTACGTCAATCTGTGCAGAAGAAACAGCAACCAATATGATGACTATACGGATTTGGATGAAGGGCTTACACAAGCGGTAAGAAACGCGAGGTCAAAGGGAGTCGGAAGCGAGGTCAGATCGTTTCTGGAAGAAGCCAGTAAAAGATGGGCGAAAACCAGAGACGAATACACCGAGGAAACAAACAGGATTGGGAAAGAAATCAATGGTAAGTGGATGGAGCGCACAAAAGAGCTCGGAACACCGGGGCAACTTCCGTCGAATGAGTACGCGCAGTACAAAAAAGAGAGGGACGAATTCATAAACAAGCGGAACGAAGAGTTTTCGTGGATAAAGCATTCCTTTGAAGACGGGGCGGCATCACTGTCAAACATGTACGATGCGCTTACGTTTGGAAGACTCGGAGACGAGAAGGTTGCGTGGTACGGGCACACAAGTTCCTACTTCAGAGGAAACGCAAATAGTGTAAAGAACGAAATGCTTTCCATCTACGTTGAGCTTCATATGGCTAAGGACAAGAAATATTTGAAGATGTTCAGGGAAGATCAACCGGAGCTTGCAAGCGCTCTGGACAGCACCATTAGAACGCTTCTTAAAGAAACGTATATAGAGGGTTATTAGAATGATCGAAAAATACACAAAGGGGATTATCCGGCTCGGCGGCGTGAGCCCCGAAGAGGAAGAACTGCAATTCAAGAAAGACTACTGCGAGAATATCCTGATGGATTTGGATGACGATTTCGTTCGGGATTTCTATGACAGAGAAAGTGACAGAATGATCGACCTGAAGATCAAAGTCCTAGAGGGGCTGATTCAGGGGAAGAAACCGAAAGACTTTGGGAATAACTACTACAAGATTCTTGAGAAATACCCGAAGAACAGCGGAATAGTTTGGAGATGACGATGGAAACAAAAGAAAAGATCAGAGAGATCGACCGGCAGATGACCGCTCTCAGACAAGAGCGGTACGCTCTGGAAAAAGAGCTGATAAAGGAACGACAAGAGAAGCTCCGTGTGGCTGTTGGTTTGTGCTATAAAGACCTGAACGGGAACCTGCTGAGAATTATCGATGTTCCACAGGTAAACCTGACGAAGACAGGGCATGATTTTAATCCGTACCAGATCCCGGTTCTGAAGCTCCCGCTTAAAAGCAACTTCGAGTATGACCTGATTGGGATAGAGGATGATACGATGGCGACACGCGCTGTGGACAGCGAAGATGTTGTGGCATATCTGGACTCCGGCTTTGAGAGAATTCCGCCGGAGAAGTTCGAAAAGGAACTGGAGAGAAGATTCGAGAAAATACGCCAGCTTGGCAATAAGGGGTGACCTCTATGGACGCAGTACAAAAATACCGTCATAGACGAGCTGAGCGCCTTGGTCTGGAAGAACCGAGGGACAGCATAAAGGAATACAGGCGGAGAAGAGCCGAAAGAATGGCTTCACGCTTTGATGATGACGACGAAGACAACGGGAATCACGGGAATACCAAGATTCCGTTCGGTTTATGCCAGAGAGAGGGAATAACGGTACAGCCGGGGTGGACACCGAAAGACGCGTGGAACGCTCTCGAGGGGAAAGGATACTCGGCGAGCGAAACCTATAAGAAGCTGAAAGAGACCGGGAGCACAAAAGGAACGTCTTCGGGCGCATCCTCGAAAAGTTCGGGACGTTCTATAAAGAGGGAAAGAATCCCGGATACATTCAAGTCGGGGGTCGGGAAAAAGATTCTGGACTCGTTCGAAACTGAGTTTTCAAAGATGGACGCAGACGAGCCGGTAAAGGAACTTCTGTCGGACTTTGGGCGGATCGCTATGGACGGAGCGTCATATCAAGACGGTCTGAAAGTCGAAGAGTCTGATGATGTTTTCGACTATTCCACTGGATACAGACCCATGCTCGGGGAAGGGAAAGTTACGGAGCAGAGCATCAGAATCCCTGATTTGAGCAAACTTCCGGAAGAGAGCAGACGAGCGCACGCCTCGTCAATCGCCCACGAAATTGTACACTTCCTGAACTCATGCCATAGACCGGCAGACGATGATTATTTTGAGAAACCGTGCCATACAGCGTCAAATAAGGAGTTGGACGACGAGTTGCAGAGAGTGACCTACGAAGACATATTTGACTTTAGTGGGAAAAAACGAGACGGCGAGTACGGGTTCAGCGATGAAGTAACAGAGGTTCTGAAAAAGAATTTCAGTGAGTTCAATAAACTTAAAACATCGTATCTGGAAGAAACGAGAAGAAACCACGACAAGATCGTTTCGGAATACAATCAGATGGCAATAGACATGGGAGTAGGAAAGGGGCAATTTGCTTACTGCTCACTTCCACCAGAGTTGAAGAAAGAAATGAACGACAAGGTAGACGGGTACGAGGCGAGGCGCGAGAAAGAATTCGGGAAAAACTATCTGGAATTCGGCGGAGACGGAGCGTCTTCGTTCTCAAATATGTACGAAGCGCTTGCACGAGGCGCGAATTTTGCTCAAGAACTTTGCTACGCCGGGCACGGATGGCAATATTATGAGGGACAACCTTGGAGAGTTGGAGACGAGGTACTGTCTATTTACGTTCAACTCCAATTGGCAGAGGACAAATCGTACCTGAATCTATTTAAGAAAGACCAACCGAGGCTTGCAAAACTGCTGGACGAAGAGATTGCGCAACTCGTTGGGCATAAGAGGTAAAGTCAAAATGGACATCGAACAAAAGAAGAAAGACCTGAAGAGGTGGAAAAAAAGTCTGAGCGAACTCCCGGAAGATGCACCGGAAGAAGTTGTAAAGACGGAAAAGAAGCGCTATGCAAACACGATTCGGTTCGTGCTCTGCAGAGGAGATAATTACTGGCAGAGGTTTTACGACCCGGCAAGCGACAGAATGCTTGACAAAAAAATCCGCATTCTGGAAGACGCGTATCTTGGGAGACTCGGTAAAGAAGACGCCGACAAGATCAACAGCATCCTCGAAAAGAAACCGAAAGACGGAGAGATGGTAATCATATAACGCTGTGAGGGGGCAAGAAAATGGATATTGAAGCCAGAACAAGAGAATTGGAAATCTGGAAGAAAGCCCTTAATGCTCTTCCGAAAGGGACTAAGAGAAACGTTGTCAATGAAGAGAAGAGAAAATACGCCAACCGAATCCGGTTTGCGCTCTGCAAAAAAGGAAACGCGTGGATGAACTACTACGACGCATCAAGCGAAAAGATTCTCGACAAGAAGATAAAAATCCTAGAGGGCGTGTATCTCGGCGAGATCGGGAAGAAAGACGCAGACAAGATTAAAGGCATTCTGGAAAAGAAGCCGAAAGACGGAGAAGCCTTAAAATTATAAGGTCGGTGCACGATGCACCGGCCTTTTCGTTTGGAGAGTGATGCACAATGGACGCCGTAAAAGCTTACAGACGGCGAAGGAAGATGCGACTGGATGCAAGGGGCATTCGAATAGACGATGAGTGGAAAACCATAAAGGGAACTCACGTCCTGATAGATGATGGCGGTCAGATAACAAAGGGACCGGAACGGCTGAAAAATCTGTCGAAAGGGAATAGCGGGGACTCGAAGAAGAAACGGCAGTTCGAAGCTATTCAAAAGGCGAACCCCGCAAAGGACGATTACCACACGTGGATCAGGTCGGAGAGCGATATCAAGTCGTTCGAAGAGGTCGCCGAAGAGATGATGGACACCGCCCCGGATGTAACGCCGGAAATGGTGGAGACCGCCAAGAAGACAGGGAAAATAAAAGTTTACAGTAGCCACAACATCGAATGCGGAACATTTGTCACACCGTCGAAGATGATCGCAAAAGATTACGCGGGGAGCGGAACGGTGAAAGAGACGGAAGTTTCCGTTGACGATGTCGCGTGGATAGACGGCGAACAGGGGCAGTTCGTAGGGAAGACCGAAAACGGGTCGGAACGCTACAAGACTCTTCCGAAATTTGGAAAAGAAATCGGAATCGGGAAAGAGATGCGCCCTCTGCATACAGATTATGAATACGAAGAGGGCGATGACTGGCAGGACTTCACGGAAAAGAATATGGCTAAGCTGAAGCCGATCTACAAAGAACACGGTATAGATGCCTGTCAGGAAGAGTGGTATAAGTTCCGAATGGCGAGAACGACAAAAGACCTGAAAGAGACGAGCAAAGACGCCGCAGACGAAACAATCTACAATAATGTCAGGCAAAGCCTGTACGATGGATGGTTCAGAAATGCGGACAGTTCATATAAGCCGGTATTGTCAGAACTGATAACAAAAAGCCCGGAAATGCGGAACGCCGCGATGAACCTCGCTTATGACAATTACAAGTGGAACTGCAAGTCGGAAAACAAAGAGCCTCTTTCGTTTGAAGAGTTTCTTGTCACGCCGATCAAACTGTACAGAGGTGAGCGCGGACAGAAGCATGTAGAAGATGACGTGTTCGATGCTTATACATTCGACAGGAAAACGGCAGAGGACTTTTCGCGTTCTTCGGAGCACGCCGGTGAATCGAGGGTAATAGAAATCGAGGTCAGACCGATCGATACTTTTGGAAGCATGAGGTCTGTCGGTGAATCCGAAATATGGGTCCCAGCGAAGCTGTCGCCCGTTGGATATAGGTCAAAGAAACGGAAAGCAGGGTGAACCGATGGATGCCGTGAAAGCTTACAGATACCGCAGACAGAAAAGGCTCGATGCGAGGGGCGTCAAGCAGAAAACCGTTCGAGATAAGAACGGGAAAAGATTCTACAGCTACGACTGTGTCGTAATAACCCCGAAAGGGCGCGAGGACGCAAAGGACGTAGAGTGGATAACAACAGAGAACGGAACACATATCCCTCTGAAAGACGGAGAGGCTGTAGGCGGACCGTTAAAGGGCGAAGACTTCTCAGACGCGAAAACGACCGGCGGCAACGCCGGGCCGGGGAATGCGAAAAGGAGAGGGCAGAAAGATATCGACAGCTCGTGGCTTGAAGACGATGGGTCGGTCAGAAGAGAATACCTCTACGAATTCAACAAGAAAGCCGAGGCGAGCATCAAAGAAGAAACCGGGATGAGTGATGAAGAAGTCGGAAAACTACATTATTGTTTCCTTGACTTCTTCGGTGGGGACTTTGAGGCTTACGCAAACGGCGAGAAGAAAGAACAGGAAAAGACCATAAACGAGGGGCTCAGGCGGATGGGCGCGTTCGATGGTGAGATATACAGAGGGATGCACTTCAACGAGTGGCAGAAAGAGGATTTTGTAAAATTCAGGGATGCCGAGGTTGGAGACGAAATCCAGATGCGGACAATATCTAGTTGGACAAGTGATAAGAAGGTCGCGGACTCGTTCGGCGGAATAAAGAACATGGCTCAGGACAGCGTTGTCATGATCTGCAAAAACAACAAATCCGGAGTTGGCGTACAGCATATCAGCAAATTCGCGAAAGGTGAATCTGAGGTACTTGCCCCGAGTGATGCGAAATGGAAAGTAACGAAGAAACGATCTGCGAGCAAATACGATTTTCTGAAAGAATACCTTGAGAGCAATCCGAAGTATTCGAGCACCTATAAAAAGGCGTGGATGGACACGATGGAAATGAAGAAGGAACGTCTTGAACAAATGACGGTTATCATACTAGAGGTAGAAGAAATCTGACTCTGGTAAAAAATGGAGGTAGCAACATGCCAAGAAAGAAGACCGAACCGGCGTCAGGGGAGACGATACCGGTAAAACAGAATACGGCAAAGAAACGGTCGAAAGAGCCGAAAGACAAGTCTGAAGCCGTGAGGAAGCCGAGAAAAAAGAAGGAAACGAAGCCGGAAAAGGAAGAGAAGATCGAGACTGTGGAAGCGGAACTTGTGCAAGAAAGTAACAAGAAAAAACACAGGTATGGAGTTAATAACAATTTGATTCCAAATTCGGAACGAAGCCCGAACGAAGCCCGAGAAAACGGGAGAAAGGGCGGAATAAAATCCGGGGAAACCCGGAGAGCCAAAAAGAACCTCAGAGAGTTCGGACAGGCATTCCTTATGCAACAGACCTCACCGGTGTTCCAAAGCCTTATGGAGACCCACGATGTTGATTCGGACGACTTCACAAACTTGGCAGCTCTGTTCGTCCGAGTTTACAATAAGGCGATGAGTACCGGAGACCTTAACGCGGCTCGACAGGTGATCGAGTGGGCTGGCATGGCACCGCTTCAGGAAATGCGAGAGAACGAGGCTATCGCGAAAATGTCGCAAGTGATGCAACTGGCTCAGGGGATGAACGAAGAGGACGATGACGACAACGAAGATGTCGTATTTTATATCCCGGAGAACAACCGGGCGGTTATAAGAGACGAAACCTAAAAAGGTGGGATGAACATGGACGATGCAGTCCGCAGATTCCGCTCGCGAAGAGCAGACAGGATGGGTCTGATTAGAGAAGACAACAAAGACGCGGTAACCAGATACCGAGAACGGCGCAACCTCAGGTTGAAAAAGCGGTTTGATGAAGAGAATCACGGCAACACGCATATTCCTTTCGGTCTCTGTGAACGAGAGGGGATTGAGGTGCAACCAGACTGGGCTCCAAAGGATGCTTGGGATGCCTTGAAAGGAAAAGGTTATGACCCGGACGCGGTCTACAAAGAGTTGGAAGAGACGGGGAAAACACCAAAATCACCGAGTTCACCCACTAAGACCGCTATGACAAAGGAAAGCGCCGAACACGTGATCGGCGAATACAGGAACACAGTAAAATCACAGACCAAGCTTGAAAAGGACAGGGAAAAGGCAAAAAACGCACTGCGTAACGTACAACACGACAAACGCTTTGCCGAACAGCAACTCGAATATCTCAGGCAGAAGGCGCAAGAGATTCTGGACAAGTATGGCTCAGAAGAGAACATGCCGGAAGAGAAAACGATCAGTTATTTAACTGGCATGATGTCGGTCCATGACGAGTATCTCAACTACAAAGAGCTGGCGGACAAGGAAGAAAAGGCACTGTCTGACTACGAAAAGAAAATTGCAAAATGTGAAGACAAGTTCAAGGATCTGGATAAACGGTACGAAGAGAGCCGGACGGAAGAGGCGAAAAAGAAGAACGAAGAGGCAAAGGAACGGTACTATGAGGCTTTAAAAGTTGCCAGACCGACCTATGACGACTGTCAGGACAAGCAAGAGGTCGTAGACCGCCTTAAGGCAAACAAATACTTCAAGAACAACGAGGATGTTGCTGTTGACATAATCGGGTTTGAGGAAGCAAAGGCGCTTGCGAAGAATCTGGACGGATTTTTCGAGAAAGTACCGCAAATGATCGGAAGAGTGGGAGCTGTTTCGGTTTATGGTCTCCCAAATGATGTTTATGGTCAAAGCGATTGGGCGGGAGTGCAACTCGCTTCCAAATACTTCAGGGACTTGCGAAAATTCAAAATGGAATACGATGATTCGGAAAGGATTGGATTTCACCCGAAAGGCACAACTTGGGAATCGGTCGTCTTCCACGAATACACGCACCAGATAGACAACGTTATGTCAAAAAAAGGATGGTCTTTTTCAAAAGCCGTAACGGACGAGGCGATAGAAACGCTGAAGAAGTCCGGAAGCAAGTTGTTCGATGGCGTTGAAGAAAGCGCCAAAAAGAGCAAGTACAAGTGGATGACACAAGAAGAACTGATAAAAGATGCCGAAAGAATGCGAGTCAAGACCGCCGTCTCAGAATATGCCTTCAAATGGAAAGGCGAAGAGTGGGAAGACGATTCGGAGTTTCTCGCGGAAGCCTATTCCGAATACCTTACCAGCAAGAGCCCGAGAGAGGTGGCAACGGTTGTAGGCAAGATTGTTGATCGGTATATCAAAGACTTGGAGGGCAAAAAATGACAGGAGCCGCACCGCAGTTTACAAAAAGCAAATATTTCGTAGCCAAGCCAAAGTGGCACATGAAGCTCGGAGCGTCCGAAGAAGACAAACGGGCTCTGGAGTCGTATATGAATCCGGATTACGATGTTATTATAGATCACCCGGAGATGGAGAACCCGTATTATACGTGGTCCGGAAAGGTTATCGACAAGGGATGAGAAAGAAGCTTCACATAACCGTGGCGATGAGCACGGAATTCGAAGAAGGGAATTGGTACGACGACCTCGAATTCATCGATCGCGACATTAGGTGCGAGTTGGGATGCGCGACATTGGATTACGACATCGAGAGTATCGAGATAAGAGAGGAACGGAAATGAACAGAGTAGAATTCAAAACAGAGTTCGATAAATATATCGGATATACCCTCAGCATCCTGATGAATCAGGCGGCAAAGACGGGAGAACCGGAAAGCAAAGAAGCGTTTCGGTTAGCCATAGGCATGATACGGATTCTCAGCGAAGATTACGCGAAGTTGGCTGACAATTACGAGGATTTTCTGGAAGCGTTAGAGAAAAGAGAGAGAATCGCCCGTGAGCAGATACGTTAAATTTGAGAAAGGAACGAACATGTGCATCTGTGAACGCGAAGAGTGGTACGAGGGCAGCCGTATCTACTACCTTAACCAGTGGGACCACGGGTACGACTTCCATGAGATCAAAATCAAGTATTGTCCGATGTGTGGGAAGAAGTTAGAGACGGAAGAGGACGACGAGCCGATATTTTTCAATAGCCTTCGAGACGAGGTCGAAAAGATTGTTATTTCGAGACCGGACCCGCTTGTG
>Ga0310696_10006604_pt1 | contig 13740 bp, 15 predicted proteins | sample AusTroGonzalo_MG_4_FD_203885 | JGI IMG/M metagenome (GOLD analysis project Ga0310696, IMG submission 203885) | Bovine rumen microbial communities from tropical cattle in Woodstock, Queensland, Australia - Gonzalo_02 (v2) (version 2) | ecosystem: Host-associated > Mammals > Digestive system >... | reverse complement strand
GTTCCGCCGAAATATAAAAACAAACATCGATCTATGCATAATAAAATTGAATTAAAAGCGTTATCCATACAAAAAGCCAGATATATGTGGAACGAGTTTCATGACGGTAATTACAAGTCATTAAACGAATACGCTAAGCAAATAGGTGTGTCTAGGGTTTCTGTATATAATTGGTTTAAAAAATATATACCAAAATTTAAAGAGTGTTGCATATGCCGAACTGTAGGTTTTTCTTCAAATAAGGATTTTGTAGATGTTTATGAATAATCGTGCATGTATACACGGGGTGTAGCTCAGTCTGGTAGAGCGCTTGCCTTGGGCGCAAGTTGTCGTCGGTTCAAATCCGGCTACCCCGATTACGTTTCGGTAGCTCAGCTGGATTTAGAGTGCCGCTCTCCGAAGGCGGAGGTCGCGGGTCCGAATCCCGCCCGGAACATTAGATCTTTCTACCACTCCCTTTCGGGGATCTGGTTGCTCCGTGGACCGCGAACCGGCCACGGTTGCGTAAAGCGGTAGGGCCCCGCTAATAGGGCCTGTATGTTTAAAATGGTGGACCCATCCTCGTTCTGTGAGATGGTAACACCTAACACCTAATGCGCCGGCGAGATTTTTATTTTGGACAGGTAGCTCAATTTGGTGAGAGCAGGTGACTCATAACCATCAGGTTGCCGGATCATGCCCGGCCCTGTCCACTCATTTTGCGCCCGGTGTGCCGCCTGTACAGCGCAGTGCGGCGACGCGCCGGTTCCGTTATAGTTGGCAGCTTTGCGCCGAGTTCTGATTCAACACTTGGCGTGGGGTAGGGTGCGGACGGTGTGGCCACCGGGGGAGTTGGATTTAGCCCGGTGAGCGAACCTCATGCCGACGAACCGACACACAATGCCGACGCTGTGTCGGGTAACGGATTTTCTAACAGAGAGTTACGCTAATTGGTAAGCGACCACGATGCTATCGTGGCGTCCTTCGGGACATGCAAGTTCGAGTCTTGCACTTTCTTCTAACGGTGCACACAGCAATCCAAACGGATAATAGAAACTTCTGAAAAAAGTGACTTAGCCGGTCCGAACCCGGCGCTGCACCGTGCTTTTGATAAACTCCGTCCGGAGAGGTTTACAAGATGGACATCTGTAGTTTTAGCGTATGGAAGTTCCGTTATATCGAGGGGTTCCTCCAGGATATGCGGTCCTATGACGTGCTTACTACGAAGTACGTCAACCCGAAGACATTCGTCACGACATGGATCAAGTACGACCTAGACAAGAACATTGCTACGATCGAGACCGACAATCGCACCATGGAGTGCAAGCTCTCGGAACTGGAGAATACTCTAAAGGATCTGGGCATGTACAAGGAGAGGCCGGAAAATGACCGGCACTCACTGGCGGGTCCGCAGAAGAAGGCGGATGATTGATGCGCCGATGTAGCTCAATTGGTAGAGCGCCATACTTGTAATGTGGATGTTGCCAGTTCGATTCTGGCCTTCGGCTTACGGCCTCGTCGAATAATGGTTTAGTTCGCGTCCCTCTCAAGGACGAAATTCGGGTTCGATTCCCGACGAGGCTACTATAGGAAAATTAATGGAGATTGACATGAAAAAGAAGGAAGATTTCGTCGAGGAGACGATGGAGCAGAAGCACAACCGCTGGGACAAGCAGACCAAGACGGCGCGTTCGTTCGCCAAGCAGTGTGGCGTTAACTTGAAGAAGATTTCGAAAGAACGGGAGAAGAACGAAGCAGAGAAGCGAATGCGCACTCGCACCCAGTTTTTCTAGGATTTGGCGGGGTGGCCGAGCGGTTGATAGCGGCGGTCTTGAAAACCGTTGATGGTTCATAGCCATCCGTGGGTTCGAATCCCACCCCCGCTTCTTTTTGGTGAGCCTACGCTAGTGCATCACAGTAGGGGCCGTCTGGTTGCATCCAGACGGCCTTTTTGCTATATTTCGGTACATGGACACATGTGGTATTGTATTACTATTAATATTTAGTGCATTACTGGCATATATATTCATGTACACGATTCGCCGTGATTCGCGTACTGACAAGTTGTATGACCGATGGCTTAGCCTTTTCCGACTGGTGAAAGGATGGGATGGTTACGATGCGGAACCTATCGATCCCAAGACGCTGGAAAACGCCCGTCAGATAATACATGACTTGGAATGGCAAACTTGCCAGACCGGTGACTGGGAGTTATTTCCTACTTCGAGGGGCACTATTCAGTTCGAGCGCACCGGATTATTCGGTAATAACTATTATGAGGTGGAAGTATATTCAGACCACTTTGTACATTATAGTCACGTATCTGGCGAAGATGTCGAAATTATGCTGACTGGCGCCAAGTCGGTAGTTGACTTGATGCGTGCGGACATGAAGTGGCACTGGTTGAAGTGGCGTTATTGGTTTCCAAAGAAAGTGAGGAATAGGAAATGAGGATAAAGTACAAGGACGTAGACATTGAATGCACCGTCGACGAGTTCGAGGAAATGGTTGCTAGGGGACTGCTTGGTGAGCCACCGAAATTCGACCAGAACGACTTCGTGAAGAAGTGGAACGAGCTCGACCAGGACAAGGAACGTCCTATGGAGAGCCCGTTCGACGTTGTGATGGTGTACGGGGTTAATTTGCCCAACGGCGGGTACCAGCCGGTGTGGCCGAACAAGACAACCACCGGACAGAAACCGATGTGGCCGAACAAGACAACCACCGGACAGAACCTGACGTACACTGCGGACAATCACACCGGTACCACGATTGAGCCTACGCAGACAGACTCGACCAATGCGACAATACAATTTGATGGATCTAAAGAAGAAAATCCAATCAAAGTAAATAGTTTGGATTGGAACGATTTGACCAAGGCAAAATGATGAAGGTACTTTCGCTTTTTGATGGAATTGCATGCGGCCATGTGGCACTGGAACGATTGGGAATACCCGTAGACCGATACGTGGCATACGAGATCGAACCGAGCGCTATGAAGATCGCGCTTCACAACTATCCAGATATAGAAGAACGCGGGGACGTGTTCAAGGCCGACTTCACCGAGTTCAAGGACTTCGACTTGCTTATCGGTGGGTCACCGTGCTTTACTAAGGGACATTTAGTCCTTACGAAGGATGGTTACAAACCTATAGAGGATATCAAGGTCGGCGATCTTGTTTATACACATAAAGGCCGATTTAAACCAGTTACCGCAGTTGGACATAAAATATCTAATGACGTATACCGAGTTATGTCACAAGGCACGGAAGACTTCGTGGTAACCGGCAATCATCCGTTCTTTGTGTCGAAAATGTCGCGTGTCTGGAACAATGAACGTAGATCGTATGATCGCACGTTTGCGGAACCAGACTGGGTATGCGTACAAGATATGGTTAAAGGTGACTTTATGGTGTCACCTATCATAATGACCGAAGAAAACCCGCTGGGGTTGACCGAAGAGGATTGTTGGCTTCTTGGTCGATACCTTGCTGATGGACACATTCGGTTTGACAAGAGAAACGATCGTGAAAATTCATACAACTATGCTGTGGTGTATTCAATTGGATCAAAAAAAGTTGATGATTTCTTGGCTCATGTCAAATCTTATCATGTTACTCATTATCCACATGGGAAATCGGTTGAACGGTGCTTGTTATGCAGCCAAGTTTGGGTAAATCGCATTATACAGCTTAATCTTGGTAGAAACTGTTATGAAAAGCAAGTTCCAACATCGTTGCTGATGCTTCCAAAGAACTTGTGCGTGGCATTAGTTGAAGGATTTATGAGTGGCGATGGATCAATTGATAAAACATGGGGGAATTACCACGCGTGTACTACAAGTAAGCGGCTTGCGTATTCTATGGCAATGCTGATACAGAAAGCGTATGGTGTCAATTGTGGCGTTAGCGCGATTGCTTCTCGCGGGACTAAGGGCGTCATAGAAGGACGCACGGTAAATCTGAATCCACAGTGGTCGTTAACCTTTAATAAAATAGTTAAAAAGCAAGCAGTTGCTCATATTGACTATGATTCCATCTACACGCCATTCCGTAGTAAGAAAAAAGAAAATCAAAGTACGGTATACAATATATCCGTCGCAGATGACGAATCGTATGTATGCAACAACCGCATAGTCCACAACTGCACCAACTGGTCCATCGCCAAGGCTGGGCACGGACGCGAGACTACCAACTCGGGCATTGGCTGGGAGTTGTTCAGCCAGTATGTACGCGCATGGAAGGAGTCCGGCGTCAAGTACTACCTCTACGAGAACAACGCATCCATGTCCAAGGAGATCCGCAAGGCCATTTCCGACACGTTCGGTCACGAGCCTCTGGAGATCAACTCGGCACTGGTGTCTGCCCAGACCAGGAAGCGCCTTTACTGGACTAACATTCCGGGAGCGTGCGTGCCGGAGGATCGCGGAATAACGCTGTCCAGTATATTGGAACATGGATTCGTGGATCGCGACAAGTCGCTCTGCTTGGCTCGCCGTTACGCGGGTTTCCAGGGTACGCTGGCCTACCTCTGCCGTAGGTATTTCGGCAAGTCAATGGGGCAAGCCGCGTTCGAGGGCGGTGACATTTCCGATCTGAAGGAACTTTACAAGTCCAACGACAGGTTCTCCGACGAGGAAGGGCTGGCTACCGGTTGCACAATTCGCCCGTTAACCATCAAGGAGTGCGAACGGTTGCAGACGTTGCCGGACGGATATACGGAGAAGTCCGGATGCAGTCGTATCCAGTGCATCGAGGCGATCGGCAACGGGTGGACGGTCAACGTCATCGAGCATCTCATGTCCGGACTGAAGGATGCCGACATGTCGCCTACCGCTGACACGGCGAAGCCCGGCCTCCGCTACATAGAGTCCAACATGGCGTGTGTCGGCAACGTGCTTCCGGATGAAATCAAGGGAGTGAGCAAGTGCGCCGACTGCGGTAAGCCAATGAATTACGGCATGGCTAATCTGCTTATTGACAGTGTCGAGCATATTAGGCTAGTTTGTGACGACTGCGTTGCCAGGTGGAAGCGCAAGGCGCAGATCAACCATATACTGGATATTGCCGGCGTCAAGTCGGTATCCGAACTCAAGAAATGGATAGATGAGGCGGTGTAGCATGACTATATTGATGACGACCATAATAATAATCCAAGCCGTATGTATCGTGTTTCTGGTCCGCGCACTCCGCAAGAAAGTCCGGTGCGACGGTGACGAATATTCGGAATGGGAAGATGCTAGACAAGCGGCTGTAGATGATTTCGACTTCGCCAAGTCGGTTCGGGTAATGAAGTATCTTGGCTGGAAGTGGGAAGGCCAAGAAGGCATGCGCGTTCCCAATGAAAGAGAGGTACGGGACTTTGTCTTGTCGAGTATCCACGATGCTATAGTCGGAATAACGAAGAACAATGCCGAGTGGTACCATGTGGAAGGTGGCGGATACGAGATCATCGCCAGATATTATGACAAAAAACCTATTATATGCATCCGGTTCATAGTCGAATCTAGCGGGGATATCTACTGATGATCGGCGTTATAGTTTTCGTTGTGATTGTTGTATTGTGCTCAGCAGGGGGGACCTGACATGGATATAGACGAAGAATATTCCCCGTTCTACTTCGGACGTGACTACGGCGAGATTCCGATCAAGGCATGTAACGCATGGATTTCCTCGGTATCTGTCCGAGGCATGGTTGGATGCGGCGATTTCGATATCGACTTGTTGGGCAAGCCGGCGGTGACTGGCCCGATGGGGTACGGCAAGACAGTGCTGATGAACCTCATATGGTCGGTATACGACCTCGTCTCTACCGGACGCCCGACAATTTTGTACGGACTCTTTCATAGTTTTGGCGATAGTCAAACACACGTGTTCGACTCTGTCACGCTGACCTTGTACGACGGCAGTGTATATACCATATGTTACGACCCTGATAATCCGGAGAACTACCATTTCACGTATCCGGACGGGGACGTTATCCTCGAAAGGGCGGCTGTATTGGAAGAAAATCCTCCTTCCATACCGCCGCGTGAGGACATGTCTTGCGTAGAGCTCCGTGCCGGTCGTAGCAGTAAGCCCAGTGAGGTGATATACGGACTGATCGAGCTCGCCGACGGACGGGTTGACCGGGATTTCATTAACCACTGGCATGGGTTCATGGCGGAGAGCGATGACCATGATGCGAGGTTTGACGGAATTCCGTACGAGGAGTCGACTTCCGGGGACAGTACTGGCCGTCCAGACCGGGTCCGCAGGGTGACCGACTGGATGAAACGCAAGCATTTCAGTTTCGGCGAGGTGCAACTGCTAATGCAGCTCGTGGCCATGTCATGCCGCTTCGGCGTCTTGCTGATCGACAATGCGGAGATGGGTCTCCACCCGGCGATACAGATCGCTTATATGGCGCTCGTAACGGAATGTTACCGGCGCGGTACCCAGGTGTTGTTCGTTACCAACTCGCCCGAGATGTTCGACCGGAAGTGGAGGCAGTCCAACGACCTTTGGGATATAACGCATCCCCGAACTGACGAAGAATACTAGTTATTGGCATAAAATGGCTCATAAAGGCGTACGGCGGTTGCCGTGCGCCTTTTTCGCTCATATAAACTATGGTAAGAATTTTATTCGAAGGGTATTCTACCATGATCGACAAGGCAAAGCTTTTCAACCAGACCGTGGGCCGTCTGGCAGATGTTTACAAGGACAGTCCGGCCCAGCTGGAAGCCATGAACTCCGTAGTCAGTGCATGCAGGGCGCTCATGGAGGAAACCGCGTTCGATACTGACATCATCACGAAGCCGAAACGCGCCGAGGACCTCAAGATGAAGCCTCAGGACGTCAAGGCCGGTACCGGTACGCCCGCCAAGGAAATGGCTCCTTCCGTGAGTCCGCGTTCCCTCAAGGGTGCGGAGAATACCATGGTCAAGGCCGCCAAGCAAGACCCGGTGGAAGTCAAGAAGTGGAGCGACGACAAGCTCGATACCGCTATCCGTGACGGCGCTATCCAGAAGTTCGGCAACTTTACCGACGATCCGATGAAGATGCTCGATGACGCTGTCAGCGGCAAGCTCGACAAGGATGTCGAGAAGCTCGACAAGCAGATCGCCAAGGACGAGGACAAGCGCGCCAAGAAGGAAGGCAAAGCTTTCGTGAAGAACATGGAGAAGCTCGATTCCTTGAAGCGCCAGACCAACGACTACGCTCGCAAGGAAGAAGAAGCCAAGGGTGCCGTCGACGAACGCAAGGCCGAACAGGACCAGCTCGCCGCCGCTCGTGACACGCTCAAGGCCGCCGGCAACGACAAGGCAGCCGAACTCATCCAGAAGGGCATGGATCAGGGCAAGATCGGTCGCGGTCTGTCCAACCTGAAGGACAAGGCCAAGGAAAAGCTGTTCGGCTGGCTCAAGAAGAGGAGCGAGGCCGCCAAGAACAAGCTGGATGACGCTATCAACAAGAAGGACACCACCGGCATCTCCGAAGCCATGGGTGAACTGGAAGACATCAAGGTCATCTGCGAGGCTTCCGACATCGATATCGAAAGCATTCTCGGCTAGTTGTAAATAAAAATTTACATAAAAGCACCGAATTATCGGTGCTTTTTTCTTATTTTACCTATTGACAACCGTTTATTTTTATCTATATTGTAGGTATCAACAGAGAGGTAACTTATGTACAAGAATTTCTTCGGGCGCCAGTGGATCGGTCAGGAAATGATCGACTACATCAAGAGCCTTCCCAAGCTCTACCGAGTAACCTACGAGACTCTCGTCGGTGGCAGAACGCTGTCGTTCCCCATTCGTGATGAGGATGGTAACATACTCGCCGATGACAATGATTTCCACGCAAGAAACGTGGTATCGCTTACCGTGCACTACCAGCGCATGGGCGGCTCCGAGTACATCGGCGTGTTCGGCAAGCTCGACGGCGACGACCTTGAATTGTTCAAGAAGGCGTTCGCACGTCTGGAAAGGGATTATCCCAAGTCGACCAGTACCGTGTCTGCGAAGAGTCTCCACGAGATGCAACTGCAACTCCGAGAGGAGATCGAGCGCATCACCAGGACCGGTTCGCCCCACGAGGGCACGAACATGCTGATCAATCTCAACGGAGCAAGCCAGTTGTTCCGTGACCGCATAGTGCCTCTCCTTCTTAGGCTCGGGGACAACTGCGTACCGGTGACGGTTTCCATAGACATGACCAATGCAACCGAGGAACAGATTGGTGCTACCCTTACGGAGTTGGCCATGTACGAGATGGAACGCGACGCTGAGCTTGTGGAAGATGTTGACGATGTAATGTAGTTGTGCTATATTTCCTTATAAGAATTTTATAAGGAATATGAAATGTCTACGGTAGATTTCATAGCAGTACTACAGAAAATCAAGGAGAAGGCCGGCTCGTCGACTACTCAGCAGATGGTTGATTACATTGACGGGCAGATTGACTTACTCAAGTCAATGAACGGAATAGAAACGGCAAGCATATCGATTTCGCCGACACAATGCGATCCCAAAATTTTTATCGATGCATTGGGTGAAAGTGCTAGTGCGGTAGCGCCTAATCCGTCTATAAAGTCTAATGGCATATACACCAATACTCAGGGGCCGACCGTGTCGCCGATGTACACGCAACAGCCACGTTTTCATGGTGCCGAGTTCACTGCCGATGATCTGTAGGAGGACGCCATGGAAAACGAGAAGCAAGGCACGATAGATTGGCAAGGCTGGGTAGACGCTTTCCGCGGCATGTTGCCTCCAGGCACTTCCGCCGCTGAAGCCGACGAGCTACTGGCTTGCGTAAAGTATACTTTGCGCAAGCTCGGTAATAGTATCTTATAGAATGTATCTCTGTTGATGGCCGTCCACGCACGAGGCGTGGGCGGCCTTTTCCGATTGTGGAGGTGAATATGACAGCCGACGAATTCTTCGGTACTACCCTGTTCGACATGCGTAGGAGCATAGCCAGCAGGGCGAAGTGCAAGACTCAGGACGCAATACCGGCGGCGCATTGCTTGCGAAGAAAAGTAGATACCCTTCCAGGAAAGAACCGCGATGACAAGCTGAACGCGATCCTTGCCGAGACTGGCATACCGAAAGACGGAACATCCGAGAATCTCATGGACGCATGCATAACCATGTGGTGGGACGAGTTGAAGTCTGCGATCGAACCATATGATCGGGCCGCCCATGAGACTCACCCACGTTCCATACCGGTGAGGCGTAAGTACAAAAAGGCCAAGGAATATTGGGCGAAGTACATGTTCACCAAGAAGACCGAGTTCGATGACATACTGAACCGCTACAAGTGCAAGGACGTGAACTTCCCTTATCTTACCGTTGTCGGGAGCATAACCGAGGTTCAGCTTGCTGCTAGACGGATATCAGAGTGGCCCCTGAAATCGAATGTATTCGATATCAACGACGAGGACGAGTTCGAGGATCTTTGAAATGGCCTAATTTATAGTCTATGAAGATTTGCGGAATTGACCCTTCTATAAAGTCAAGCGGTCAAGTTGTAATGACGCTTGACGACAATACTCTGGACGTGACAGATATCCAGTTTTACGGCTACACCACGACCAAGATGTATGCCGTAGACGAGGGTAATGTCCATATATCCTATCTAGGCAACTATGAGTCCTATGCGGCACGTTGTATGCCGGACAGACAGGAGCAGACTTACTCACTGATTGCCGACCGGCTGAACGGCGTTTCATACATAGGCATGGAAGATTATGCCACTTCCAAGGCGAAGAAGGATAGCGGTAGCATATTACAGATAGCCGAGTTCTGCGGGGGAGTGCGCTATATGGCCTATACTATGGGCATAGGCATAATCAATTATGGTATCATGCAGATCAAGCGGTTCGCTACCGGTAACGGAGGCGCCGGAAAACCCGAAATGTGCATATCGTTCGCCAATGAGTACCCCGGTTTGTATCCAGCTGACATATTCGCAAAGCTGAAACAGTATGAGTCGCCGCACAACGACCTGTGCGACGCGTTCTGGATGTGCGAAATCCTCCGTACCAGCATGAAATTCGAGAAGTTCGGCCCGGAAGCCATAGGAGACACTAAGCTGGCATTCCTTACCACTACGGTGACCAAGGGTGCATTGTCTCTGATAGAGTCGCCCTTGATGAAGAAAGGGGTGCCGTTCGAGGCTGTTAAGAAGAAAAAACGAAAGAAAAAGGCCGATACGAAGAAGGTCGAGTAGCATATTTCCTTAGTTTTTGCTATATTTTTACCGAAACGTCGAATATTTTCCCATGTGACAATATTTGTCAGTGGTATGGAACTATATTTGATGTCGAGGTAAAATTATGAATCTTTCAATGCGTTCTTTTTCTATCGCGCAGGAACTCTGCGTAAACGAATACACAGTCTTCAAGGACAAGGTACAGACCGTCGACGTCCGCGAGCCGGTAAACCATGTGTTTTGCTGTGACATCAGCGGATCCATGTGGGACGAGCTTCCGCAGATGCGTCAGCAACTCAAGAATAGGCTATCTAGTATTGTCGAGGACGAGGACACGATTACCATTATCGCGTTCGCCGATGCCGATGACTGCGTCGTCCTTAAGGAATACGTCCACTGCACGAACGCTGGTGAGCTGAACGAGCTTCACAAGGCAATCGACCGCTATCTCCAGCCACAGGGATGTACCGACTTCCTCGAACCGGTGGAACGAACAATCAAGCTGATCCACAAGGGCGAACGCTACAACTTCGTGTTCCTTTCCGACGGCGGTCACAACTGCGGTCCGTTTTCTTCCGTCATCAAGGCGCTGAAGACACTCCAGCCGGACATTTCGAATTCGACTATCATCGAGTACGGCTACTACGCCGATTCCGAGCGTCTTTCCGAGATGGCAGAGGTGCTCGGCGGTTCCAAGATCCCCGCAGCTGAATTCGACCAGTACGTTCCTATCATGGAGAACGTGTTCAAGGGTGGCCCGTGTACGCCAAAGATCGAGATCCAGTTACCGCATGACACCAAGAAGCTGGTCAAGCCTATAGCCGTATACATCAACAAGGAATCGTCCCAGGTATGCGTCACCAGTATCGAGGATGACGGAACGCTCCGCGTACCGACAAGCGTTGACACGTTCTGGACGATTTCACGCAAATGTCTTTCAATAGAGACCGGCAAGCCGTCCGAAATGACTCCGTTCTACGGTATCGCCTACGTGCTTGCCGATAAGCTCGAATACGACTTGGTTGAAGACATGCTAGCCTATATCGGCGACGAGAAGTTCATCAATGCCTATCAAGGTGCATTCGGCAAGCAGAAGCTGTTCGCCTTCCAGAACGAACTTTCCTATGCGACGTTCGACCCGGAAGCCCGTGGCGAAATTAATCCGACATACAAGCCTATCAATGACGGATACTGCGTTATCGACTTCTTCAACGAAATCGCCGCCGACAAGGGAAATCTTATCCGAGTCGCGTCCGACGACTTCAAATATTCTCGTACCGGTGCCAAGTCGGTTGATAAGGTCGTCCTCACCGATGAAGAGAAGCAAGCTCTCGCCAATGCTTCGTCGGCGTCTGCCGCGCAAGCCATACTGGACAAGGCAAATGAACGTCAAGTCAAGGTCAAGAAGATTGACAAGGGTTACCCGATTACCGATTTCGTCTGGAACGAAAAACGGGCCAATCTTGGTGGACTCTTCAACATCGACGTTGAACTCACGCTTCCGGAAAACGACCTCGGACTTACTACAGTCAACTCGAACATCTTCCGTAACTACACGATCATCAAGGACGGCATCATCAACGTGCCAGTGCTTCCGCTAATCCTCACTGCCGATAGCTTCGATGCCATTGATAAGCATTACGGCATCAAGGTGAACGTGCAAGAGTTTCTCGACAACGGCATGGTAAAGTGTCTCGTAGACATATCCGCATTGCCGGTGATTAACAAGAAGAAGGTCAAGGGTTGCAAGAAGTCAGAGATGACTCGACTCGCGCTGAACCTTACCGACTGCAAGTTCTGTCTTAAGTACCTCAAGACGCTCTTGCCGTCGGACAAGGCTCCGGTTGCCCCCAGTGGATACACTCCGGAACAATCCGAATACCTCGCATCGCTCGGCATCACCGACAAGGGTTACTCGCCGGCGAAGGAAGTGGTCAAGGACGGAGACTTCTACATGGCTACCACGCTCAACTCCGACTTCAAGGGATTCTCGTCTATCCCGAAGATTTCCGACGTTAGCAGCCGACTGGCAGAGGGCAAGAAGCTCACCCCGTCTATGGAATACATGAACGCTGTCATCAAGCGCGTCGATAAGTACATCAGTGATTCCGATCCCAGTGGTCAGAGGCGTGATGCTGTAGTCGAGCAGATGATTGCCGACATGGAAGACGACAAGGAAATGTTCTCCCGTCAGCTTGCTCAGATGAAGTTCGTGTTGCTTGTGTCCCGTAAGTGGTTCGAGGGGTCGTCTAACTTTGACGATAATACTGATACGATCAAGTCCCAGTATGGTATTGATATGACGATCGAATATCGCTTCGGAGACACGAAACAGAACCTCTAAGGATAAACTGTGCGGTAGTGCCGGGTAGGCACTATCGCCATTTTTATACATATGAACGACTTGAACGAAAAGGGGAAAACACCCCCATATAAAGACATTGTTGAGTACTACCCGGACGGAAGTATTCGTGGTTGCCATTACATGGCCGATTGGATTAAGGATACAAGTACTCCGATACTCAACCTTACCCACAATGACCTTGACGGAGCTGTAGCCGGTATAGTCATCCGGAACGTGTATCCAAATTCCGTACAGGTTCCGGTAAACTACAAGGGCGGTCCGGACTATGTCAACGCCATGAAATGCATCGCCGATAAGAAGCACTACAAGGCTATCATATTTAGCGACTTCTGTCCAGATGACGAAATGCTTGACGCGGTTCACAAGGCTGGTAAATGCTACTTAGTTATCGACCATCACCAGACTGCCACGGTGCGCGACAACGACCCGTACGGCACGTATTACGTGAAGCAGGGGAAGTGTGGCGCACTTCTGTGCTATGAGTACTTTACCAAGGAAATCGGCCTCGTCAGCGGTCTGGAAAACCTTGAATGGATCTGCGAAGTAGCCAATGACCATGATCTCTGGTTACGCAAGATACTTCCATTGTCAGATGATCTGAACACGATAATGTATGAATACGGGTTCGATCGGTTCATCGACAAGTTCATCGACGGATTGCCACGCGAGGGTCTTTCCGACGATGACAAGGAAATTCTGGCTAATCATGAATACGAGGTAGACCAGTACATCGCCGGTTGCGTCCAGAAGGACTTGCCCCATAACGGACACTATATCGAGGCCGACAAGTTCAATTCTGACATCAACAAGCGCATGACACCAATGTACGACTGGCTCGTGATGGCTGGCACCGAAGGTGTTGACAAGGGTCTTACCAAGCTGTCGTTCCGTACCAGGAGAACGGACATCAATATTGGCGCCACGTTGAAGTCGATCGGACGAGGTGGCGGAGGCCACTCTGCCGCCGCCGGTCAGACTATTCCTACCGACGAACGAGACGAGTTCATACTGATGGTAGGCGACATGCTGTTCGGAAAATAAAGAAAAACCCAAGCCTCACGGCTTGGGTTTTTGGTTAACAATCATACACTAACGATACTTATTATACGGATCGTCTATTGTGTCTGGCTGGTGAGCCTCATCGAAGTCGGAATAGGCATCCTCTGGAGTCTTGTCTTCCGGAGCCATAGTTCCGTA
>Ga0310696_10006603_pt1 | contig 13740 bp, 9 predicted proteins | sample AusTroGonzalo_MG_4_FD_203885 | JGI IMG/M metagenome (GOLD analysis project Ga0310696, IMG submission 203885) | Bovine rumen microbial communities from tropical cattle in Woodstock, Queensland, Australia - Gonzalo_02 (v2) (version 2) | ecosystem: Host-associated > Mammals > Digestive system >... | reverse complement strand
TATGAAAAAGTTTACTTTGCAAGATATTAACTTTGAAAAATTATTTGAAAATAAATCTTCTCAAGAAGAAAATCAGGATTCTGCCTGGCAAAACAGCCAAGAGTCCAAAACGGAAGAAAAAACTCAAACTTCCGATTTATATAATTTAAAAGCGGAAATTGTTATAGACCAAATAGAAAACAATGTTTTAACCGCAAATAATTTTATCATAAATGCTGATATTAAAGATTTTGAGCCTTCCCTTGCCAAAGCGCAAGGCACCTTAAGTTTTTCTTCAAAAGAAGGCGAAATTAGGGATATTGATAAACTAATGGCCTCTTCTAAAATGCTTAAGGTTATGTTTACTTCCGTAAAGATTGTACAAAAGGCTTTTAATTTTGCAAAACTTGACAATACAACCATTACTAATGGTATAATTAAATATAGTCTTATAAATGCTTCATATACACTTAAAGATGGTGTACTTGGCATTGTTAAGAGCGATATAGACTCGGATTTATCTGTTGTTAAAGCAACAGGCAGCGCCGATTTGCTTAAAGATTCTTTGGATGTCAAAGTTCAGGCCCAAATTGGAAAAACCGGTTCTTCCGGTTTTAAACCGATTGTAATCAATGTGAAAGGTTCTTTAAGCGATCCCAGTTATAAGGTTGATGTTCTTTCTTCTCTTTCCTCAATAGTCAGTGGAACGGGAGATACAAAGGAAGAATCCGGCACTCTTGATAAAAATATTACCGGCGCAAAAGAAGTAGTAAAAAGTATAGGCAGTTTATTCAAAAAAAGTAAATAGGAGGAAGAAATGGCAATATCTTCTTTTTCAATTTTAAAAAACATCGGCTCTATCAAAATAGACGAAGGCAACGAAATTAGATTTTCTGTTGATTCTTATAAACAGAGCCGATACCTTTCCGTCCGCAAGTATCTTAAATCAGATACTTACAGCGGGCCGACAAAAGCAGGCATTACGCTTACTTCTGAAGTTGTAATTAAAATAGCAAAAGCATTGGAATCTTTGCCAAGCGATATTAACACAATTTCTGATGGAGAACTTGGTAAATATGCAAGAAGGCAAGGTCTTGCTATTGTTTTAAGAGTAAGTTCTTTTAACACTTCAAAAGGTATTGATATACGCCAATGGCAAGAAGATGAAACCTATACCGGTTGGACAAAAAAAGGTATTCGTCTTCCTTTGGAAAAACTTTCCGAAATCAAGGAACTCTTTAAATTATCCGCCCAGTATTTTGAGGAGAACAAATAATTATTTAAACTATGAGCACAAATAGCAATTCGGCACCTTCATCAAAACCCAGCCAAACACCGCCGCCACCGCCGACAACTAAATCCAGTCATATTTTGGATTTAATCGGTCAAGAACTTGGCGGATGTGTAATTTTGGAAAAAATTGCCGAAGGCGGCATGGGAACTGCCTTTAAAGCCAAACATAAGGCTTTAGACAGAATTGTCTGCGTAAAAGTTTTAAGCCCTGCTTTGACTAATGATAAAAAGGCAGTTGGCTTATTTTTGACGGAGGCCCGTGCTATTGCCGAAATTGACCATCCTAATATTGTGTTCGTTTATAATGTGGGCAAAGAAAAGGGCTATCATTATATTGTTATGTCCTTTATAGAAGGGGAAAGTTTATCTTCTATTGTCAGAAGACGCCCCAATTTGCCTTTGTCTTTCATCATAGATGCATTCTGCGGTATTTTGCAAGGTTTAGATGCAGCCCATCAAAAAGGTATTATCCATAGAGATATAAAACCTTCAAATATTTTAATTAACAAAAAACTTGAACCAAAAATTATAGACTTTGGTATTGCCAAAAAAATAGATAAAGACAAAGGCGTTGCCAAAACAACCGAACTTGCCGGAACTGCCTATTTTATTTCGCCGGAACAAGCCTTGGGCAAACCAATAGATGCCCGCACCGATTTATATGCTCTTGGGGCAAGTTTATTTTATGTTTTAACTGGTAAATATCCTTTTACGGGTAAGAACTCAATGGATATTATCCAAAAACATATCAATACTCCTCTTCCGGATATTTTAACTTACAGAAGCAATATCCCGCCTTGGCTTGTTACGGCGGTTAATAAATTGATGGCTAAAAATCCCGATGACAGATTCCAAAGTGCGCAAGAAGCCTTACTTTTCTTTAAGAAATCAAGAGAAGATGAAAAACTTGCCCTTAATCGCGGTTTAAATATTTCTGAAGAAGTTGCTTTGCATTTAAGTAATCCTGATGAACCCGGTAAACCTGTTATACAAGACAGGTCAAAACATCCGCCTGTAAGACGTTATAGTTCTGATGCCGTTCCTGTAAAAAGAGTAAACGCTGATCATACTTTTATGCCGGTAATTGATAATACTAAGAGGGAAATCAAAAATGTCAGAAAAAGCACCCTGACAACGCCTTCAAAATCTTATATAAAAACTTTAAAAGCTTTTATTAAAAAGAGTGTTTTTTCTGTTGCTCTTGTCGGGTTATTATTGATTTCTGCCGCTGCAATATTTTTAAAACTGGGAGAGGCTGTTTCTGCCTTTAATACTGCTAATCTAATTGAAACAAATAATGTCTTAACTTTATTAACAAAGGCTTTTGTTTCTTCTCAGTTTATATCACAAAACACCTTAGTTCTTGCAATAGCAATAATATTTTTTGCTTTACTTTGTATAATAATGTTTGTTCCTCTTATTAAGAAAGCCGTTCCTATAATTTTTGTTATTGCTGTAGTTTCTTTTATCACCGGTGTTTTTGATTTAACTCAAACTACGGCAGTTATTTCTTTTACAGGTAAAGCCGCATTTTTAATATATTCTTTCTTATGTGCCGCTTTAGCAGTTAAGTTAAATGAAAAAACTTCTCTGCCTTTGATTTTTAAACTGATATCAATTACCTTGTTCATTTTAGGGTTTATATTGATATATAATTTTGCTGCACCCGAAAATAGTTTAGCAGGTCCTTTAAGCGTTAAAATCTTCTATATTCTTTTTGCTTTAGGAGCGGCTGCTTGTGTCGGGTTACTTTTCAATAATAGTGCTTTTATGCGCTTCTTAACGCCGTTTTTATTTGTTGCGGCTTTAAGTGCGGTTTTCCTATATCAGGTAAGCGGCAATTATTATTATTTAAAAGACCAATTGGAAAATAAAACTTTCTTCCCCAAAGTTCTTGCAATGCAGCAACAATATAATGAGCAAATAATAGTACCGCCATTTTTAGATTCTGATAATATTGATAATCACCCCGTGGCCGAAGATGGCAAAAGAAAGCCTTCCAAAGAAAAGGTTGATGCCGAAAAGGAAAAATTTACTATTACTTTTGAAGAACAACCCGAAGAACTACTTTATAAAATATATAATTCCAAAAATTTAGAGCCTCATTTTATAGATAATATTTTATGGCGTTATGCTATTAAAACGCCCTTTGATAGTTTAAAAGATTACCGCAAAAACGGGGAAGTTATGCTTATAATAGTTTCCCTAATCTTATATGGTTTTCTTACTTATATAATAGAAGTCTTTATTTATAAAGAGGAAAAATGGACTTTGATATAGAACTTGCTGCTTATAGCGATATAGGCAAAATAAGAGAAAAGAATGAAGATAGTGTTCTTATTGCTCCGGAACTTTGCCTTGGTGCCGTTGCAGATGGTATGGGCGGGCATAACAGCGGGGAAATAGCAAGTAATATAGCAGTTAGCATTTTGCGCCAAACACTTTCGGATTTAAAAGAAAGAAAAATAACTATTCCCACTAATTTTGAACCGACCTTGCCGCTTATTTGTCGCAAGGTTTTATATGCCGCCTGGATAGCAAACACTAAAATTTTTCACATGGCGGAAGAAAATTTTAAAATGCGCGGTATGGGCACAACTTTAAGTGCTATTTATTTTGAAGACAACCATAATTGTTCTGCCGTTCATATCGGCGATAGCAGAATTTATCTTTACAGAAACAATATTTTTTCCCAAATTTCAAAAGATCATTCCTTTGTTATGGAACAGGTACAAAAGGGGGTTTTAACCAAAGAAGAAGCAGAAAAATCCCGCATACAAAACATTTTAACCAAGGCATTAGGTTTAAAAGAAGGTGTTTTATGTGATGCTATTTTGCTTCAACCGCATATTGGCGATACTTATGTGCTTTGTTCTGACGGCGTAAACAAAGGCCTTAGCGATGATAAAATCGCGCAAATCGTTAAAAAGAATCTATCTTCTGGCAAACTCGCCCAGGAAATTGTAAAAGTTTCCGCAAATAATGACGGCAAGGATAATGTTTCCTGCGTTGTTATTAAAATTGTTGCTTCAAAAGAAAAATCTTTCTTCAAAAGTTTTTTTGACTCTTTTAAGACGTTAAAATAATTAGCAATCAAATAAAGAGATTGACAAAAATAAAAAATAATGCTAAATTAGCAGTAAGAGGCATTAAGTGCCAACTATAATTTTTTTAGGAGGATAAAAAAATGGCTAGTATTAAAATTAAACCTTTAGGCGATAGAGTAATTATAAGTCCCATTGAACCTAAAGAAGTTGTAAGAGGGGGCATTATTATCCCCGATAGCGCAAAAGAAAAACCTATGGAAGGCAAAGTTGTTGCCGTAGGTCCTGGCGCATTAAATAAAAAAGGGGAAAGATTACCTATGGATGTTAAAGTAGGCGATAAAGTGCTTTATGGCAAATACAGCGGCACTGAAATTAAAATTGAAGACGCAAAATATTTAATTATGCACCAAGACGAAATTCTTGGTATTTTGGGGTAAAAAAGGAGTATAAATTATTATGGCAAAACAAATTATTTTTTCAGAAGACGCAAGAAGTAAAATGAAAACCGGCATTGAAAAAGTTGCCTCCGCAGTGCGTGTAACTTTAGGGCCTAAAGGAAGAAGCGTAGTTTTGGATAAAAAATTCGGTTCACCTTTAATTATTGATGACGGCGTAACCATTGCAAAAGATATTGAACTTGAAGATAAATTTGAAAATATGGGCGCACAACTTATCCGCGAAGTCGCCTCAAAAACAAATGATATTGCAGGCGACGGAACAACAACAGCCACCGTTCTTGCAAGCGCTTTACTTAATGAAGGTATCAAAAACATTACTGCCGGCGCAAACCCGACATTTGTTAAAAAAGGTATTGAAAAAGCCGTTGTTGCAGTAAAAGAAGAACTTAAAAAAATGCAAAAACCTGTTAAAACCAAACAGGAAAAAGCGCAAATTGCAACAATTTCCGCTAACGATAAAGTTATCGGCGATTTAATTGCCGAAGCCATGGATAAAGTCGGTTTTGAAGGTGTTATTACCGTTGAAGAAGGTAAAACCGCCGATACCACTTTGGAAGTTGTGGAAGGTATGCAATTTGACAGAGGGTATATCTCACCTTATTTTGTAACCGATTCCGAAAGAATGGAATGTGTTTTGGAAGATTGCGCAATTATCATTACCGATAAAAAAGTATCTTCCATGAATGACCTTTTGCCTTTGCTTGAAAAAATCGTTCAAAGCGGGCGCCAATTCTTAATTATTGCCGAAGATGTTGACGGCGAAGCCCTTGCCACTTTAGTTGTTAACCGCTTAAGAGGCACTTTGAAAGGTTGCGCAGTTAAAGCCCCCGGATTTGGCGACAGAAGAAAAGAAATGCTTGCCGATATTGCAGTTTTAACCGGCGGTGAAGTTATCAGCGAAGAACGCGGCCTTAAACTTGAAACCGCAACTCCCGAAATGCTCGGCAAAGCAAAACGCGTTATTATTACAAAAGAAAACACCACTATCGTTAACGGATCTGGCAAAAAAGGCGCAGTTGAAGAAAGGGCCGCCCAAATCCGCAAACAAATTGAAATGTCTAACTCTGATTACGACAAAGAAAAACTTCACGAACGCTTGGCAAAATTAAGCGGCGGTGTAGCAGTTATCAATGTCGGTGCTGCAACAGAAACCGAACTTAAAGCCAAAAAAGCAAAAGTTGAAGATGCTAAAAACGCAACTAAAGCAGGTGTTGAAGAAGGTTTAGTTCCCGGCGGCGGCACAGCACTCTTACGCTGCGAAAAGGCACTTGCCAATCTTAAAGCCGCAAACGAAGATGAACAAACCGGTATCAATATCGTCAGAAAGGCTTTAAGCGCTCCCTTAAGACAAATTGCCGAAAACTCCGGCCTTGACGGCGCAGTTGTAATTGAAAAAGTTCGCACTTTAAAAGGTAATGAAGGTTTCAATGCCGAAACCGATACCTATGAAGACTTGCTTAAAGCAGGTGTTGTTGACCCGGTTAAAGTGGTCCGCACCGCTTTAGAAAATGCTGCTTCAATTGCAGGCACCGTTCTTTTGACCGAAGCGCTTATTGCAGATAAGCCGGAAAAGAAAGATGAGCACGTCCACGCTCCTATGGGCGGTATGGGCGGAATGGGAATGATGTAATTTCCTTTTATTCCAAGAAAAAGACCTTCTGGTAAAGAAGGTCTTTTTTTTCGGTTTTTTCTAGATTTTATTTTATTTTAATTATTAGTTAACTTGGGAGATTAAAGATTTACAATAAATATATTATAAATATCTAAATAAATAGACAAGCAAAAAAATCAAAAAAAGCAAAAAAACCTCTTGACTATTTACAAAATATAGGTTATACTTATATTAGTTAGACAAGGGGTGTACTATGTATATATGGCACACTTTTATTTAAAAAAGCGAATAAAAAATTAAATAATTTCCTTTGTCTAAAGTAGCAAAAAAGAATTTGCAGAACGTAGAAACATCGGCGGAAATCTTATTTTTTAAAAAGGTTTTTGACCGGTTTTTATTAAAAAAAAAGGAGTCTAAAAATGCCAAAAAAATATAATAATAAAAAAGGCTTTACCCTTATAGAAATACTTGTGGCAGTTATAATTGTGGGTATTCTTGCATCAATTTTAGTTCCCACCTACCAAAAGTATATCTTAAAATCACGCGCGGCAGAAGCCTTAAATTTGCTTGAGATGGTTAAAACCCGCCAACACATAGAGTTGGCTAAATCTCCGACAAAAACATATGTTCCCAATGCTGCCAGTCTAGCGCCTTTAACAGCAGGTGCTACGGAAGCAGCCCAAGGGGTGGACTTGATTGTCAATAGTGATTACACCGTAACATTAAACTCAAGCAGCCAATGTGCTATTGTTATTTACAAACAAGGCACGGCAGATGAATTTACATTTGCTGCTTCTTATGAAAGACCAGGTGTAGCCTGCGTAGGTACTGTTTGTAATAGTTTCACTTCTGTTACCACAAATGATATAGACTCCGTCTGCGTTCTTGAAACTCATCAACAAGTTGCACCGCCTCCTGACCAGGGGTGCGACAAAACTTGTCCGGATTTTGCTCCCTTAAATGCTGATATTTGCGGTTGTGTTTGTACCAATACAGGCAATTTAATGAATGATCTCCCACCATATTGTCCGGAACCTTCTTGTCAAGATGATTTTACAGGTTGTCCTGGGGATAAAATTTTAACACCGATACCGACAAATCTTTGTAATTGTGCCTGCCCGCCGACAAAACCTATTGAAGGCGCAAATGATACTTGTCTTGATTGTAATGATGCCTGTCCGACTAATATGTCATTTATTTGGAGTCCCACAAGAAGAAGATGTGAAAGTGTCTGTCCTACCGGCACAATTTTAGATTCTAGTTCAAGTCCTTCTAATCCGCAATGTATTTCTTGTGCACAGGCAACAGGCGGGGCAAGTCCTTTATGGGTAGCAAATAGCACAATCACTCCTTCTGAAAATACTGGCCTTTGTGTAGTATCAAATGGCGGTCATTGTGAACCCTGCCCTAGTGATAGACCTATCTGGGATGGTTCAATGTGTATTTCCTGTAATGAATTGCATGCTTATGCAGCAAGCAAAACTTCTAGCGTAACTTCCGGCGGATCATCAACAGGATATACCTATACTGAAGTTGTTCACATAATTAAAGACCAAGCCACTTCTGCCGCACCTAAATCCGGTGGCACTAAAGCCGGCGGAGATGATAAAATAACCGGCGGACTTGGAGATGATAAATTAAAAGACGGCGACGATAAACAAAATAATTATATTGTAGTGGAAAAAAATGCCGCAACAGCCGGTGTTAAATCTACAAGTGGCACCTCTACTGTTTATGATAATCTTATCGCCACTTACGGCTCCGGTCAGTATTGGTATAATGGAATGTGCAGACATTGTTATGAAATTCCTGAATTTTCTGATAGACCCGTCTATGATGAAGCAACAGACACTTGTGTTTCTTGTATAGAAAAATACCCTGCCAAAGTCAAATGTTCTGCTGCCAATACCAGCAGCAATAACGGCGGTAATAGCAGTTATTATGGCGGCGGGCATGAATTTGGCGGCCTGCAATATTCCACCTCCTTGCCTACAAGGTTTAACGACTATATGACAGATTTTAGAGCCAATATTGATAAATATGCTCTAGATTCCGGTGCTTTGCTTGCCGTTCAATGGGGTGTAGGTTGGATTGATGAATTTGGTCATGAAATGACTTTAGAAGATGTGACCCATATGTTAGAAAACTGTCAGGGTTGCAAATGTGGTATGTCCGGAACTTGCAGTTCCTGCTATGGCCACCAGACTTATAATACCTATACTAATGAAATTCCACCTTGTGATGCTAACCATGCGGGCGACCATGCAACTGCAAGTTGTAGCGTATGTAATCATACAATGCAACCAAATCCAATGGTTGAAAATGATTGTTTTGGTGGCGACATCGTAGAAACTTCAGGCAGTTGTGAATGTCGTTTTGAATCAGGAGAGTATAGATGGCTTTGTTCGCCTGTTGGTTGTGATTTTGGCGGTTATATTAATGCAACAGGGTTAGGTGATTGTGTTGGTCAAGGTTGTCAAGTTCTTCCTGTCGGAAGTGGTGGCTTCCAATCATATTATATTTCCGGTAACTATGTGTGTAATATCCGTGAAATGACTATTCCCGGTAATAGTTCAGAGCCTCCTTCAACTTTTGATACCACACCGCAAGGTTCTTGTGAAGATACTTGGTATGGTGCTACGGAATATGTTCCTGCCAAACCTATATGGAACAGCACTACGCATCAATGTGAGGCATGTCCTTCGCCGACATTAAATGCGTGCTCTTCTACTAATGGCCAGCAAGGGCAATTTTCTCTTTCCAACGTTTATTATTGGAATGGAGGCAATACTTGTGCGCATATAGGAGGTCTCACCGTGTCTAGTGTAGAAGGATATCAGATGCCCCATTGCTTTAGTTCTGGTGACGGCACACTTTATAAATATATATACTGCGGCGGACAAGGTGGTGGAAATAGCATGGTAATAAATGGGTGTAATGGTCAATTTTATTTTAAAGACAATGCTACTAAACAGCACTTTTTATCCAAATACCAAAATGGATATCCTACAAATATGCTGCATGTCAAAGGTGAGTCCGGCATAGATACTTCTGTGATTAACTTCTTAGATGCTTTGACATCTCCTCAGACTATTAATGGTGTTACTATGTTTGAACCGCGTAGTAAGAAATTTTATGCAATTACCAAACTTGGATTAGCACCTGTTGATTCTTTCTTTCAATATGTTGTAGTAGAATAAATTGCTAAAGAGTTTATAAGACTTATAAAAGTCTTTGAAAAATTAAAAAAGCCCTCTTTCTGAGGGCTTTTTTAATGCTGTCATTTCCGAGTGCCACCCCAAAATGTCATTCCCGAATGTCTTTATCGGGAATCTCCACTTTATAAACAAATTTCATCATACAAATCATTCCAAGAAGGATTTTGTTTATTTATTAAATCTTCTTTCCAACTTCTATTCCATTTTTTTAATTGTTTTTCTCTTTCAATGGCTTGTATAATATTTGAATATTGTTCATAATAGACGAGTTTATTTAAGTTGTAGGTGTTTGAAAATCCTTTTACCATTTTATGTTTATGTTCATAAATGCGCCTAACTAAATTATTAGTAACGCCGATATATAAAACTTTATTATTAGTGTTAGTAATGATATAAATATAGCCCATGATTATATTGTATCATAAGGACAAGATGCCCGATTAAAACCTTCGGGCATGACGAAAAAAGGAATGTCATTTCCAAGAGTCACCCCATGTCGTCATTCCCGAATGCAATCTCAAAATGTCATTCCCGAGTGTCCTTATCGGGAATCTACTTCAATTATTTTTAAAAGTATAAGATGCCCGATTAAAACTTTCGGGCATGACGAAAAAGGAGTGTCATTTCCAAGAATTACTACATGCCGTCATTCCCGAATGTCACCCCATGCTGTCATTCCCGAATGTCTTTATCGGGAATCTCCTCAAAATCATTAAAATAAATAACATAAAATTAAAATATAAAAACTAAACCTAAACCTAGGACTTTAGTCCTATATCCTTCTAGGTCCAAATACCTATTGAAAAAATCAAAAACTAAATATATAATTTTAATGTAAGGTTGTATATTTATTTATGGAGGTAGTATGAAAAAACTAGTCACACTTTTAGCAGTATTGTCTTTTGCAGTTGGCTTAAACGCCAATAACCTAAAGGAAGAAATCTACAATTCTAACCCAGAGCAATTTGACAAATTAGTTCAAACTTTAAACACAATTCAAAAAGAACAATCGGAAAAATTGGCCCAAGCCTATGAACAAAAACAAATCAACAAGGCTATTAAAACAATTTTTTCTAATAAAGAAATTTTAAGAAACTTCAATTCTGCCGTTATTAAAGATGGCCAAATCGTAAAACTCAGCAATGCAAAAGATGCTGACGGCATTTCTTTCTGGCATGAACATAGTTCCTCTCTTCAAGATACTCCGCCTGCAAATACTTGTCGCGTTTATGACCCTTCTTGGGGTAATATAACTTATGATACTCCTTGCGGTATGTTAAAATATCAAATGACATCTACTTCTACTTATGCAAATGCTGATATTAGAGTTGTAGGAACAATGTTATGTCCCGCTGCCGATGACGTGATTAACACTATAAATGCAATAGATCCTAATGTCGCATTAACTACTACTACTGGTTTAGATCCTATTTGTATATATGACACTTTGGGTTATTCTTTAACCAAACCTATGTTTACAACTTTCCAATTAGTAGAGATAATTCCCGCTTTTGCCGGATACTGGTATAATTATGAGTTTAAAACACCCAATGGCATTGCAGATGTTCCCTTAGCACATGTTAATGATACAATGAATGCTTATTCTTTTTATCCTCAAACAGAACTTACTTATGATTCCAATCCTATTTCAACTTTAAGAAGTGGCAATTATATACAAATTTTGAGTATTACATATCGTGATTCTGCAAATAATGTATATGTTATTCTCAAATGGTTTAACCTCAGAGTTGAAAACTACTACTTAGGCGATGTTAGCGTCAATGACCATAATCAACCTGCTGGTGTTAATATCGGTTTTAACAATCGCGAAATTACAATAAACTTAGCAGAAACTATAGACCCCTCAAATAAAGTTTATGAACTTTATGACATTTCCGGCAGAATGGTAGATAGACAAAACCTTTTAGGCCACCAAACAACCATTAGCATGCCTAATGTTTCAAGCGGTATATATGTTATCAGAGTGCAAGGCAAAAACCTTTCCGCAACTCAGAAAATCGCCTATAACAAATAAACTTTGAAACATTAAAACTTTAATTTAACAAAAACACCCCGTTAACCCCGGGGTGTTTTTTTACGGATGTAACTTTCTTTTTTATATTCTTTTAATTTTATATAATTTAATTCTAAGGAGAGGTGTGTGAGTGGTTGAAACAGCAGGTCTCGAAAACCTGTATACCGCAAGGTATCGAGGGTTCAAATCCCTCCCTCTCCGTAAAAAATTTAGCCGCCTTATGGCGGCTTAATTTTTTACTGATGGAACAACAGCAACTGCTTGCTGTTGTATAGGGATTTGAAGCCCGCAGTGTTATGCGAGTTTTGCCGTTAGGCAAAGGTGAGCATCACGAGGGCAGGCCCGAGCAAAATTTTCGTCAGGAAATTTATGCAGGGCAAATCCCTTTACCTCTTTTGTGGAGTTTTAAATTTATATAGAGTGGAACAACAGCAACTGCTTGCTGTTGTGTAGGGATTTGAAGCCCGCAGTGTTATGCGAGTTTTGCCGTTAGGCAAAGGTGAGCATCACGAGGGCAGGCCCGAGCAAAATTTTCGTCAGGAAATTTATGCAGGGCAAATCCCTTTACCGCTTTTGTGGAGTTTTAAATTTATATAGAGTGGAACAACAGCAACTGCTTGCTGTTGTATAGGGATTTGAAAGGCAGAGCGGTTAGGTGTGGAGTAATAAGGGAATAGAAAAATATACTAAAAGAAAATAATATTATTTATCAATAAAAAAACACGCTGCTTAAAAACAGCGTGTTTTTTCTAGAAAAATTATTTTCTAATTACCTTGTTTTTTTTGGTCAACAAGTTCTTTTACTGCGCCGACAGCGCCTAAAATACCGCTTGCTTCATAAGGCATAAAGACAAGTTTATTATTTTTGCCTTCTGTTATTTGTTGCAAGGCTTCAATATATTTAAGAGAAATCAAGTAATTTGCCGGGTTAGAATAATTTCTGACATTATCGGCAACGATTCTGATAGCATTTGTTTCACCTTCTGCAACTTTCATTTTTGCTTCGGCGATACCTTCTGCTTCCAAGATTCTTGCTCTCTTTTCACCTTCTGCTTTATTGATAGCGGCTTCTTTCATACCTTCTGCCTGCAAGATTTGAGATCTCTTTTGGCCTTCTGCTTCCAAAATCATAGCGCGTTTTTCCTGTTCGGCTTTTTTCTGTTTTTCCATAGCCTCTCTCATGGCAGGCGGCGGGGTAATATCCTGAAGTTCAACGCGGTTTACTTTTACGCCCCATTTGTTAGAGGCTTCGTCAAGAATAACTCTAAGTTTCGCGTTAATAGTATCGCGGGAAGATAAAGTTTCATCCAAAGTAAGTTCACCGATAACGTTTCTCAGTGATGTCTGTGTCAATTTTTCAATAGCCAAAGGCAAAGAAGAAATTTCATAACTTGCCGCTTTGGAATCAACTACTTGGAAGTATAACAAAGCGTTGATTTGAACGGTAACGTTATCTCTTGTAATAACGGACTGGCTGGGGAAGTCATAAACGTTTTCTCTCATATCAATTCTGTCAACCATTCTTATTGCGTAATAAGCATGGGGACCGCTGTCGTAGTTAACTTTCCAAGCAATCAATCTGGGAGAATCTACTAAAGGTATAATAAAGTTTAAACCCGGTTTTAAGGTTCTAAGATACCTACCGAATCTCTCAATAATCATTTCTTCTGATTGAGAAATAATCCTAATGGCTTTTGCCACAAAGACTATTGTTACGAATATAAATACAACAAGCATTGCTATTAACATCTTTTTACTGCCTCCTTTTTTATTTAATATTTTGTTAATTTAATACTTAACATTTTTTACATCTACATCATTTATTTTTATACCAAATTTTTCTGTTTCTTTCCGTAAAATTTTTAAAAGTGTAGCCGCATTTACATCCTGCAAGTCTAAATCTCCTAAAGTGTGATCTATAGTCCTTTCAAAAGCCATAGGTAAAGATGCTATATTATAAACAAGCATAAGAGGATCAACCACATTATAAGAAACGATAACATCAAGTTCTATTTTATAGTTATTTTTTGTGACAACAGAGTGTTTTAATAAGTAAAAAAAATTTTCGGATAATGGAATAGTTTCAGTTTTTCTTATT
>Ga0310696_10006602_pt1 | contig 13740 bp, 7 predicted proteins | sample AusTroGonzalo_MG_4_FD_203885 | JGI IMG/M metagenome (GOLD analysis project Ga0310696, IMG submission 203885) | Bovine rumen microbial communities from tropical cattle in Woodstock, Queensland, Australia - Gonzalo_02 (v2) (version 2) | ecosystem: Host-associated > Mammals > Digestive system >... | reverse complement strand
TGGCCGGGCCTTCCCTCCTGAAGTCTTTTGGCCTTATTTTCAGCAATATCGCCTTCTGGGTGATTCTTTTCTTCTTCGCATCCACTTCGTTGCCGGGCTGGGCCACTAAAAACTGGCTCCCTACGCTTTTCGCCCAGCATATTGACGGCGGCATGGCGGTGGCGGGTCCCGTGGCAACCATTACCATTGCGGCGGCATCTTTCATCGGCGTGATGGTGGGTGGACCGCTCAGCGACCGCTGGGTCAAGCGGAACCTTAAGGGGCGTATCTATACCAGCGCCATCGGTCTTACTATGATGATTCCCGCCCTGGTGCTTATGGGACTGGGCAAGGGGCTGGTGCCAGCTGTTGCTTCGGGGCTCATTTTCGGTCTGGGATATGGGATGTTCGATACCAACAATATGCCCATACTTTGCCAGTTCGTGCCGTCCCGACTACGTGCTACCGCCTACGGTTTTATGAATATGGTAGGGGTGGCTATGGGCGCTCTGTGTACGCAGTTGCTGGGCAAAATTCCCAGCCTGGGGCTCTCTTTTGCCCTCCTTGGTGGTATCACTGCCCTTGCCTTGGTGTTGCAACTTACTCTTCTGAAACCTCAAACCGATGATATGCAATAAGATATGGAAAAGATAATCGGACTCATAAACGCGCCTTTCACGCCCATGAAAGAGAACGGGGATATCAACCTGGACCCCATTCCGCAGTATGCCAGCATGCTGGCCAAGAATGGCCTCAAGGGCGTTTTCATCAATGGATCTTCCGGAGAAGGGTATTTGCTCACCACGGAGGAACGCAAGGCCCTGGCCGAAGCCTGGGTGAAGGCTGTCCCGGAAGGTTTCAAGGTCATCGTGCACGTGGGCAGCTGCTGTCTGCGTGAAAGCGTGGAACTGGCTCGCCATGCGGCCGGGCTGAACGTCTGGGGTATCGGAGCAATGGCCCCTCCGTTCCCCAAAATCGGCCGGGTTGAGGAACTGGTGAAGTATTGCGAGACCATTGCCGCGGCCGCGCCGGATCTTCCGTTCTACTTTTATCACATTCCGGCGTTTAATGGTTGTTTGGTGTCCATGGTGGAGTTCCTGAAGGCCGTGGACGGTCGCATTCCCAATTTTGCCGGCATCAAATATACCTTCGAGAGCCTCTACGAGTACAACCAGTGTCGGTTATACAAGGACGGAAAGTTTGACCTGTTGCACGGCCAGGACGAGACTTATCTGCCTTCGCTGGCCCAGGGCGGCGCTCAAGGCGGCATTTGTGGCACCACCAACTACAATGGCCGGGTGCAGGTGGCCATCGGCCAGGCCTGGGCGGCTGGAGATTTGGAGAGGGCCCGCGAACTCCAGAACTATTCTCAGGAAGTCATCAACGTAATCTGCGATTTTCGCGGCAATATCGTTGGAGGTAAACGTATCATGAAACTCATTGGCCTGGACCTGGGACCCAATCGTGTACCCTGGCGCAATATCACCCCCGAGGAAGAAGCTCGGCTGAAAGCCCGCTTGGAGGCCATCGGCTTTTTCCAGCGTTGTAATGTCTTATGAGAAAATTTGCCTGGCTGGCTTTGCTGCTGAACGCCTGTACACCTATGTTGAAAGATCTTCCCCCCATCCCCGATTCCGCCTATGCCGTTGGCGTCTCGGCTCCATTCTGTGGCCTCCTTCAGGATGCGCTGATAGTGGCTGGTGGGGCCAATTTCCCCGATAAACCTCTGCTGGAAGGAGGTTCCAAGCGGGTATACGCCGATATCTGGGCTTTTTCCGATAGCCGATGGCAACACGCCGGCAGCCTGCCGGACTCTACGGCTTATGGCGCCACGTTCCAGGTACCGGATGCCCTGGTTTTTGCAGGCGGAAATTGTAACGGCGTTACTACGGACAAAGTGTACGAAGTGCGGCTGGAAGCGGGCGTGGCTTGTGTTCGATCTATTCCGGATCTGCCGGTTCCCATGGAGCAGTGCGGCTGGGCACAGGAGGGTGAAAAGCTCTTTCTGGTGGGGCAGGAAGGCGTTTTTTCCTGCCGGGCCGGAGAATACCAGTGGGAGAAATTGGCCTCACTGCCGGAACCCCTGGTACAGCCCGTGGCCTATGCAAGGGAAGGGGAGTTGTATGTATGGGGCGGCTTCAATCCCCAGACCTTGGAAGTGAGTGAGAGGGGTTGGTGCCTTTTCAACGGTCAGTGGCGGGAAGCCCCTTCCATCCCGGATAGTGGCACTTTTGTGGGGGCTACCGGTGTAGTGTTGCCGGACGGCCGTCTGGCTGTGGTAGGCGGCGTGAATCGCAGCATCTTTGCCAAGGCTCTCCATAACGGTCCCGAAGACCGTATTCCTTATCTTTCCCACGAACCTGCATGGTACCGGTTCCGCCGGGAAATCTTTATCTTTGACGGTTGCACGTGGACCCGGGCGGCCTCCTCAGACGCCTGCGCTCTGGCCGGACCTGGTGTGGCTGCTTTCGACGGCGGCCTCTATGTGGCCGGTGGTGAGCAAAAGCCCGGTGTTCGCAGTCCCAGAATCTTTCAAATCCATTTGTAATGCGTAGTTTAGCACTCCTGTCGGCTCTTCTGGTCCTGGCATCTTGCACACAGACGGTGCCGCCCACCTTGCTGCCGCTGCCCAAGGAAGTGCAGTGGGAAAAGGGTTATGTAAAGGCCGAGACAACCCCCGTGGCCGTAAGGCTGGTAGCGGCCATCCCGGAGGCTGCCAACCAGGAAGAGGCCTATCGGCTGATTGTAGAAAAGGACAGCATCCGGGTGGAGGCGGTGACGGAGCACGGCGTATGGAACGGATGGCAGACGTTGCTCCAGCTGGAGCAGAAAGGCCGTATCCCGCGTTGCCGCATCACCGATTGGCCCTCTTTCCGCGTGCGTGGCTGGATGATGGACGTGGGACGCACCTATGTGTCCCTGGAGGAATTGTACCGGGAGGTGGACATTTTCTCGCAATTCAAACTGAATGTGCTGCATTTGCACCTCACGGAAAGGGAAGCCTGGCGCCTGGAAAGTAAGAAGTATCCGCAGCTCAATGCGGCTCAAAGCATGACGCGGATGCCGGGTCTGTTCTATACGCAGGATCAACTGCGCGATCTGGACGACTATTGTCGCCAGCGGGGTGTAACCCTGGTGCCGGAACTTGACATGCCCGGGCACAGCGATGCTTTTGAACGGGCCATGGGATTCGGTATGCAAACGCCTCAGGGAAAGCAGGTTGTAAAGGACTTGCTGGACGAAGCCATGGAGGTGTTCTCCTCCGAATACATCCATTTGGGCACCGATGAAGTGGATTTCACAGACCCTGGTTTTGTCCCGGAAATGGTGGCTCACGTGCGTTCGCGCGGCCGTAAAGCGCTGTCGTGGGACCCCGGTTATCCGTATGGTCCGGGTGAAATTGACGGCATGCAGCTTTGGACTTCGCGGGCTCATCCGCAGGAAGGAACAGTGGCCGTGGACAGTCGCCTGCACTATATCAATCACTACGACCTTTTCGGCGATATCATCGGCCTGCAAACCAGCCGCATTGGCGATATGGATGAAGAAACGGCCGAAATGAAGGGCGCCGTACTGTGCCTGTGGAACGACGAGTGCTATGAGGAAGAAACCATGCTGCGCGGCAACAATCTCTACGCGAACGCATTGGCTCTGGCCGACAGATCCTGGCGGGGCGGAGGACACCAATATTATAAGGAGTTCGGGACCGTTTTACCGGCCTATGGTCCGGCACGGGAAGATTTCCTGGACTTCGAAAACCGGCTGCTCTTCTTTAAGGAAACCCTGCTGAAGGATGTTCCCGTCCCATATGTAAAGCAGGGGGATGCCCGCTGGGAGTTGTCTCCGGTTTACCCCAATGAGGGTAATCTGGAGGCGGTTTTTCCGCCGGAGCAGGGTCAGTGGGAAACGGCACGTACGGTAACGGGTTCCGGTATTTATCTACGACATGTCTGGGGCCCTTCCGTGGTGGCAGGCGCCGTTCCTAATCCTCCAATAAACAGCACGGTCTATGCTCGTACGCGTGTGTACAGTGAAAAGGAGCAGGAGGTAAGGCTGCTTTTTGAAACGCAGAATTGCAGCCGCTCGGAACGGGATGTTCCTCCGCCTCCCGGCGCCTGGGACTGGAGGCACAGCAGGCTATGGATCAACGGCTCGGAAGTGTTGGCTCCAGCTTCTACCATTTTTTTAAATAAAGGTTGGAATACGGTGCTGGTGAAGCTGCCGGTAGGTTTTTTCACTACCGGGCGCTATCGCCTGGTGAAGTGGATGTTCACCTGTGCTTTCACCACTTTGGACGGGAAAAACGCGGCCGATATCCGCTATTTCCAGGACGATACAGTGCGGGTGCATCACCGGCAGGTCCCGGTAGTGGCCGGTAAACCGGTGGCCATCGCTACAGTACAAGTGCCGGAGGGCTTCGACTCTCAGTGGTCGTTCCAACCGCAGGGTTTGCCTGCAGGTGCACTCCAGAGCGCCCAGATAAAGGACGGACAACTCTTCGTGACCCTGGATGCCGCTAAGATCACAGACCTTTCCCAACCCTTTACCATCGGCCTGAAAGCAAATGGTTATGAGGTTTTGGCCGATGGGGAACAGGAGCAACGGTCGGCCATCTCCGTGCGTACGGCCGGGGACGACGGAGTATCGGCCTATCGTATTCCGGGCCTGGTAACTACGCACCGGGGCACGTTAGTGGCCACTTACGACATCCGGCACAACAATTCGAAAGACTTGCAGGAAGACGTGGACGTGGGAATCAGCCGCTCTACCGACGGCGGGCTCACCTGGGGCCCTATGATTGTAGCTCTGGATATGGGCGAATTCGGCGGCTTGCCGCAGGACCTGAACGGCGTGGGCGACCCTTGCATCCTGGTAGACGAGGTAACGGGAGACCTGCTTCTCTTTGCCGCCTGGACGCACGGTGGGGAGGCGGGCAGTGCTGCCTGGTGGAGTGCCGGACAAGGGTTTGAACCGGCCGATACGCCGCAGCTCATGATGACCCGCTCCACCGACGACGGCCTCACCTGGAGCCTGCCGGTAAACCTGACACGGCAGGTGAAACAGGCGCCCTGGCGCTTTACCTTCCAGGGTCCTGGGCGGGGCATTACCATGGCCGATGGCACCCTGGTGGTACCATTCCAGCACCAGGAAGCGGACCGTACGCCTGCGGCAGGAATAATGTATTCAAAGGACCGTGGTGCCACGTGGCACGTACACGAATACGCCAAAATCAACACCACAGAGAGCCAGGTGGCCGAAATAGAGCCCGGCGTACTTATGCTGAACATGCGTGATAACCGGCGCACCGGCCGGGCCGTCTATGTTACACGGGATCTGGGTCACAGCTGGGAACCGCATGCTTCCGACGGCAAGCTCGTAGAGCCGGTGTGTATGGCCAGCCTCCTGAAAGCAGGCAATCTCCTGCTCTTCTCCAATCCGGCCCATCCAGATCAGCGTCGGAATATCACTGTACGCGTAAGCGAGGACGGCGGTGTTACCTGGCCCCGTCAGCTCCTGTTGGACGAAGGTACCGGCTGGGGTTATTCCTGCCTTAGCATGATCGACCCCGAAACCGTGGGTATCCTGTACGAAAGCTCGCAGGCCCACATGACTTTCCAGTCTATAAAAATGAAAGATATTCGCTAACCTATGAAAAAGATTTTATTACTTCTCGTAGCTGCAGGACTGGTTTTCTCCTGCCGGAACAACACATCTTCCGTGATTCAGTTGCCTGTGCCTGAAAGGCCCGCCGGGCAGCAGGATATGCTGCAGTTTGCGGCCGATCCCATTGCCGATGTAGGCATCGGTGTAGTGGGTCTGGGAATGCGCGGCAGCAGTGCCGTGCAGCGGCTTTCCTACGTGCCGGGCTGCCATATTGCGGCCGTGTGCGACGTGGAGGAAGACCGCACGCAGAACAGCGTGGATTATCTGGCCGGAAAGGGTATATCGGCCCAGGGATATAGCGGATCCGAAGAGGCCTACAAAGCGCTGTGCGAGGATCCTTCGGTGAATCTGGTGTATATCTGCACCGACTGGGTGCACCATGTACCCGTGGCGCTCTATGCCATGGAACAGGGGAAGCACGTGGCTATTGAAGTACCGTCGGCCGAAAGCCTAGAGGCCTGCTGGGACCTTGTGAACACCTCTGAGCGCACCCGCCGGCACTGCATGATCCTGGAAAACTGCTGCTACGACTTTTTCGAGCTAACCGCCCTTACGATGGCCCAGGCGGGCGTTTTCGGAGAGATTATCCACGCCGAGGGCGCCTACAACCACAATCTGGACCCGTTCTGGAAAGAGTATTGGAACAACTGGCGGCTGGACTTCAACCGGACGCATCGCGGCGACCTCTATCCTACGCACGGATTCGGTCCCATCTGCCAGGCGCTGAATATCCATCGCGGCGATAAACTCACCACGCTGGTGGCCATGGACACCAAGCCTTTCAACGGTCCCAAACACGTGGAGGCTGCCACCGGTGAACCCTGCACCGATTTCCAGCACGGCGACGTCACCACCACGCTGCTTCGCACGGCCAAGGGCAAGACTATCCTTCTGGAGCATGATGTGATGACACCGCGCCCTTATAGCCGTATGTATCAGTTGGTGGGTACGGACGGTTACGCCGAGAAATACCCCGTCCAAGGCATCTGCCTGCGGAAGGAAGGCGCAGAAAAAGTGGATTACCAGAACCTGGCCGGCGAGAAAACCTACAGGGGAGAGGAGTTACAAACGCTGATGGCACAATATAACAATCCCATCCTCACACCCGAACTGGTGGCCCTTGCCAAGGAAGTGGGCGGCCATGGCGGCATGGACTTCCTCATGGATTATCGGCTCATTTACTGCCTGAACAAAGGACTGCCGCTGGATATGGATGTGTACGACCTGGCCGAATGGTGCTGCGTCACGGAACTCTCCCGCATTTCGCTGGAGAATGGCAGTATGCCGGTGGAAGTTCCGGACTTCACCCGCGGGGCCTGGGACCGCATCAAGGGTTTCAGTTATGCGTTTTAACTAAGTGGCAGGCTCCGGAAAGGGGCATTCGTCGAAGAAAACAGGGCACTGGTCGAAAAGCGGCCGTGCCCTGTTTGACTTTCACATAATTTTGTTGTCGAAACAAAGCGGAAAACAAAAAAGACAACAAAATATGAAGAAGCTTATTACATTGGTAGTGCTGACGCTCGTGACTGTGAGCGCATGGGCCCAGAAGACAACGGTTAAAGGCGTAGTGCTGGATTCCCTTTCCCGGGAAGGTGAGCCCGCCGCTATTCTGCAATTCTTCCGCACTCCGGATCTGGAAAAGGCAGTTGCCTTCACCACCACCGACGAAAACGGCGCTTTCTCCCATACCTTTACGGTAAAAGGAGACTACGTGATGCTATTCAGCAACATGGGTCGCATGGAAGTGCGTAAAAACTTCACTGTAAAGGCCCAGAACGACGAAATTGACCTGGGCGAAATCCTGGTTCGCGACAATGCCGAAATGCTCAAAGCCGGTCAGGTGACGGCCATGCGCACACTGGTGAAGATGGAAGTGGACAAGATGACCTACAATGTAGAAGACGATGTAGATTCCAAGACCTCCACCGTGCTGGATATGCTCCGCAAAGTCCCTATGGTGAGCGTGGACGGTCAGGACAACATCAGCGTGAACGGCAGCAGCAGTTTTGTGGTGTACGTGGACGGCAAGCCCAATCAGATGATGAGCCAGAACGCTTCTACTATCTTTAAGGTAATGCCTGCCAGCAGTATCAAGAATATAGAGGTGGTGACCAATCCCGGCGTGAAATACGATGCCGAAGGCGTTGGCGGTGTGCTGAACATCACCACCAACAAGGAAGCCACCGGCGGCGCTTCTGTGGCCGATGGTTTCTACGGCACAGTGATGGCCACGGCCTCCAATCGTGGTGGCGGTGGTGGCGTGACGGCCAGCATGCAGAAAGGTAAGTTTGCCATGAGCCTCAATGCCAACGGCATGTATAACTCCATGAACGGCACCCAGAGCGAGATGGAACGCGTGCAGGACAGCGGTTTCACTACCCGCACCGAGACCACTTCCAATATGAAGATGCCCATGGCCATGGTGAATGCCAGCGCCAGTTATGAGATTGACACTTTGAATCTGGTAAGCGCCAGCCTGGGTGTGATGCACTTTGGCATGCGTAACGAAAGCGGCATCACCAACACGTTCTTCACCGTTCCCGGGGCCACCGGCTTCGGCTACACGGGCACCACTTCCGGTGTGAACAACCGCACCAATATATCGGCCAGCGCCGACTACCAGCATCTTTGGGCCAATGCGCCGGGCCGCAGCTTCGTGCTCAGTTACCAGTTTAACGGTGCTCCTGGCGTGAACAATACCGTAAATACCTTTGACGGCTCTTCTGTACCCGGATTCGACCTCACTGACCGTAAGAGCAACGGCCTCACGGGCTCTTACGACCACACGGTCCAGGCCGATTTCACTACCCCGCTGGGCACCGCCCTTACCCTTTCCACTGGCGCCAAGTTCATCGGCCGTCACAATTCCTCTGACCAGACCGATTATCTGTGGAATGGCTCGGCCTTCGTTCAGAGCGGAAGCCTGCAGTACGACTTCTACAACCGTATTGGTGCGGCTTATGCCGAACTTGACGGCAAATTTGGCAGCTTCGGCGTGAAGGGCGGTTTGCGCTATGAGCACACCTGGCAGAACTATGCTTCTTCGGCCCTGGCTCAGTCCTACAGCGTGCAGTACGGCAACCTGGTACCCACGGCCAGCGTGCAGTGGAGCCCCAGCGCCACGCAGAATATCGGCCTTAGCTACAACATGCGTATCAGCCGGCCGGGTATCTCTTACCTGAATCCTTATGTAGACACCTCCGATCCCACCGCCCGCAGCTACGGTAACACCGACCTTGACACCGAACGCGGCCACAATGTCTCCCTGGTGTACAACTTTTATAATCCTAAGGTGATGGTGAGCGCCACCCTGCGTCACAGCTATACCGGAAACGGTATCTCGGCCTTCAGTTTTTACGACGACAACAACCTGCTGAACACCACCTACGGCAACATTGTGCAGAATAGTAATACGGGCCTGAACGCCTATGTGATGTGGAATCCTACCAACAAGACCCGCATCATGCTGAATGGCGGGGTAGGGTATTCCGACATCCGCAGCGAGGTGCTGAATCAGCAGAACAGCGGTTGGGACTATCGGATCATGGCCGGCGTGCAGCAGACGCTGCCTTGGGATCTGCGACTGAGCGCCAATGTGATGACCATGGGCCGTCGTATCTCCCTGCAGGGCTACTCCACGGGCATGTCCATGGGTATGCTGGGCCTCACCAAGAGCTTCCTGGACGACCGCCTGAGCCTGTCCCTGAACGGAATGCTGCCCATGGGCAAGGACCTCAAGATGCATATGAATTCCTATACGACGGGCACCGGCTTCACTTCCACCAGCTCCACCACCATTCCTGCCGCTGCCGTTACTTTCCAGATCAGCTGGAGCTTCGGCAAGCAAGGGAACTACCGGACCAAGAAAGCCCGCCGCGGTATCGAAAACGAGGATCAGCTGAACAGCAGCACCACTGCCGAAAGTATGAGTTCCGTACTAATGCAATAATTTTCCTATCTTTGTAGAGTATGCAAACGAAGAACCGCAGGAATCTGATTATCAACACCGCCCAGATTGTGGTCTGGGTGGGTGTTTTTTTGGTACCGGCCTTGGTTAGCGGTACCATGACGGGCTCGCTGGCGCAGGCTTGGAAGGTGTTTGTGGTGGGCGTCAAAATGCTGCTGGCTCCGTTTATTCTGTACAGCCTTAATTATTACCTCTTGGTCCCCAAGTTGTTACACGGTGGTCGGCAAAAATGGTTCTATCTGCTGAATATTGTGCTTATCTTGGGCTGGACGCTGGTTCGCCAGTTGCCGCGCGGGCCCGGGAACATGCCCCCGGAAGTGGTGGAGCAGTTCGGCCAGCGGAATATGTGGGCCCTGTATGTGGGCGGCGTCCTGGTCGGTGTCTTCGCACTGTCCTTGATGGTGGTGGTGGCAATGGGCCTTCGGCACGTGATGCGCGCCAATGAGAGCATGGAAGCCGAACTAACCTGGCTCAAGCACCAGTTGAATCCGCATTTCCTCTTCAATACACTCAATAATATTTCTTCACTCACGCAAATCGACCCTGATAAAGCGCAGGAAAGCATAGGCCAGCTGAGCGACCTTTTGCGCTATGCGCTCTACGACAGCGAGGCCGACAAAGTGCCTCTGACTGCAGAGATGGAGTTTATGGACAATTACATAGACCTGATGGCCCTGCGTTGCAACGAACTCACGAAAGTGGAGAAAACACTGGAGCGTCCGCAGCAGTCGGTGGAAGTGGCGCCGCTACTGTTCATCTCGCTGGTGGAGAATGCCTTCAAGCACGGGGTGAATGCCCGCTATCCGTCGTTTGTGCGCATCGCGATGCATTATGCCGATGGCAAACTGCTGTTTCGCTGCGAGAATTCGCTCTTCGAGAAGCAGGGGAGTGACCATATTGGCTCCGGGATCGGCCTGGAGAACATGAAACGCCGCTTGGAACTGCTCTATCCCGGCAAATACAAGTATGAACAGCAGGCCGATGGCAATACTTATACGGTTGAAGTGATTTTGTCAATCAAATGAAAACCTTACGCTGCATCATAGTGGACGATGAACCCCTGGCCGTGAAAATGCTGGAGGCGTTTGTGGCTCGTACCCCGCAGTTGGAGCTGGTGGCATCGTTCAACGACCCTGTGGAGGCTTTATCGGCCATCCGTTCATCGGCCCCTGAACTGGTGTTCCTGGATATTCAGATGCCGGATTTGGACGGGATGGAACTGTCCAGGATGCTGCCGGCCGATACCCGCGTGATCTTTACCACAGCCTTTAAGCAGTACGCTTTCGAAAGTTATGAGGTTAGCGCCCTGGATTTCCTGCTGAAACCTATCCGCTACCAGAAGTTCCTGGAGGCCGTACAGAAAGCACAGGAGTGGTTCGCGCTTAAAGACGCTGCCGCGACCCAGGCCCCTTCGGAGAAAACTGCGGTCTTCTTGAAAGTGGAAGGCGTGCTCCGCAAGGTGGAACTGGCCGATATCCTTTATGTTGAAGGTATGAAGGACTATGTGATGTTCCATTTGGCCAGCTCCCGCGAACCCCTGGTGACGCACATGACCATGAAAGCTGTCGAGGAACTTCTTCCTGCGCAGGATTTCATGCGGATCCACCGTTCCTTCATTGTGGCATTGTCTCATATCAGTTCCGTGAGCGCCGGAGGAGACCTCAAAGTGGGCCCGGCTCTGCTCCATGTGTCCGATGCTTATCGTGAAGCTTTTGATGCCTACTTAGCTGCGTGGAGGTAAGTGTTTGATTGTTAGAGAGTAATAAAAAATCGATTGGTCTTTATCGGCCAATCGATTTTTTGTAATCGGCTGAAAATCAGCCTTTTGTCTCCACGCGCTTATTTCACGGCGATTTCCTTGACGGGCTCGGCGGGCAGGCACACCGGGTTCACGGGCCAGTTCTGGGCCTTGGCCTGCTTGAAGGCGGCGGTGGCGCGGATATCGGCCACGGAAGCGCCGAAGTGGGCGGTGTAGTTGCCGGCGGCCATTTCCCAGGCGCTGGTGGTTTCGTTGAAGGAGGCCAGGGTGTAAGGATCTACGGTGAGGGTGAGCACCTGGCTTTCACCGGGGGCCAGTTCCTTGGTCTTGGCAAAGGCCTTGAGTTCGCAGGCGGGTTTCACCAGGCCGCCGTCGGGGGCGGTGATGTACAGCTGAACGGCTTCCTTGCCGGCCACCTTACCGGTGTTGGTCACGGTGATGCTGGCGGTTACGCTGCCGTCCTTGGCCACTTTCACCACGGGCTTGCTGTAAGCGAAGGTGGTGTAGCTGAGGCCGTAGCCGAAAGGATAGCTCACGTTCTTGCCGGCAGTGGTGAAGTAGCGGTAACCTACCCAGATGCCTTCGGCGTAGTTGGTGTAGTCGATGTCCTTGCGGAGTACGCGGGGAGTGAAGCCACCGCCCATGAGGGCTGCGAGGTCGATGGAGTTGCCACCCTTATAGTCGTACGGGAAGTTGGCGGAGGAGGGGATGTCCAGATAAGCTACCGGGAAGGTCATAGGGAGCTTGCCGGAAGGATTGGCCTTGCCGGTGAGGACATCGGCCACGGCGTAACCACCTTCCTGACCGGGAGTCCAGGCCAGCAGGATGGCATCCGGGATGTTCTTCCAGGAAGCGGTCTCGATGACACCGCCGATGTTCAGCACAACCACCAGTTTCTTGCCGGCAGCGTGGTAGACGTCGGCCAGGGTCTGGAGCATTTCGCGCTCCTGACCGGTGAGGGTCCAGTCGCCGTCGGCGGCCTTGCGGTCGTCGCCTTCGCCGGCGTTACGGGAAATGGTGAATACGGCAATGTCGGTGGCCTTTTCCTTCTTCTGGATGAAGCTGCGGGAAACTTCCATCTCCGGAACCACGGGGTCTCCCAGGAGGATGCCCAGGCCGTTGCCTTCGGTGTTGTTGCGAAGCTTGGTCTTGGTGAAGGCGATATACTGCTGGTACCAGGTTTCGATATCGCTGTCCACCTCCAGGCCGTTTACGCGCAGGCCTTCGGCCACATTGCGGGTGTAGGCCTTGTTCACGTTGCCGGAGCCGGTGCCGCCGGCGATGAAGTCATAGGAACCGGTGCCGTAGAGGGCCACCTTCTTGGTGCACTTGCAGAAAGGCAGGGCACCGTTGTTCTCCAGGAGCACCAGGCCTTCCGGAGTGGCTTCGCGAACCAGCTGGGCGTGACCGGCGAGGTCGGGCTTGTTGCTGAATTTGTAGCCCTGGAAGCGGGGCGTGCGGACGATGTATTCCAGCATGCGGCGCACGTTGCGGTCAAGATCGGCCACGGGCAGGGAACCGTCTTTCACGGCGGCTACGATACGGTCGATTTCGTTCTGCATACCGGGTTCCATGAGGTCGTTGCCGGCGATGACAGCCTTCACGGTGCCTTCCTTGTTGCCCCAGTCGGTCATTACGATGCCGTTGAAGCCCCATTCATCGCGCAGGATGGTGGTGAGCAGGCCGTGGCTCTGCTGGGTGAATTCACCGTTGAGCTTGTTGTAGGAGCTCATCACTGTCCAGGGATCGGACTCCTTCACAGAAATTTCGAAGCTCTTAAGGTACATTTCACGCAGGGCGCGAGCGTTAACACGGCTGTCGTTCTGCATACGGTTCACTTCCTGGTCGTTGGCGGCGAAGTGCTTGATGGAAACGCCCACGCCGTTGCTCTGGATACCTCTCACATAAGCGGCGCTCATCTTGCCGGCCAGATAAGGATCCTCGGAGAAATACTCGAAGTTACGGCCGCAGAGGGGGTTGCGGTGCAGGTTCTGACCGGGGGCCAGGAGAACATCGGCGCCGTATTCCTTCACTTCTTCACCCATGGCAGTGGTGAGTTTCTGTACAAGGTCTGTGTTGAAGGTGGAAGCCAGCACGGTACCTACAGGGAAACCGGTGCAATAGAAGGTCTGGTCCGTACCGGGACGGGTGGGGTTGATGCGCAGACCGGCAGGGCCGTCGGCCAGCACGGTGTTAGGGATACCCAGCCGATCGATGGCACGGGTGGTACCGGCAGCGCCGGAAACCAGGGAAGCGTCGGAGGCGGTGAGGGAACCGGCGGTCATGGAGCCCCAGCCGCCACCTACTACCAACGTGGCTTTCTCTTCCAGGGTCATGGCCTTGAGGACATCGTCGATGTTGTCCTTGTTCA
>Ga0310696_10006601_pt1 | contig 13743 bp, 6 predicted proteins | sample AusTroGonzalo_MG_4_FD_203885 | JGI IMG/M metagenome (GOLD analysis project Ga0310696, IMG submission 203885) | Bovine rumen microbial communities from tropical cattle in Woodstock, Queensland, Australia - Gonzalo_02 (v2) (version 2) | ecosystem: Host-associated > Mammals > Digestive system >... | reverse complement strand
TGTTCGCGTCGCCGTAGCGGTCGCTGTCCAGGGTGCCGACCTGGACCCATTCGCCCTTGCGCGGATCCACGGCCTTGAACACCCGCTTATTGTTCATCGAGCAGCCGTACAGGGTGCCGTCCATTTCCACCACAGAAACCACGCCGCCCGGATAGTTCGGGGCGTCCACATACGTCCAGTTCTTGAAGTCGGGGGAGTACCAGTAGCCCTTTCGGTGGGAGACGAACAGGAAATAGTCGTCCTGGTAGATGAGGACGACGGGTTCGCCGCCCCGGTAGGCCCTTTCCTGGCCGATGATGATGTCCAGCGGATTGCAGAAGGTGTTCCCCGGCTGGGCAAAGGCGCCGATACCCAGGAGGAGCGCCGCGGCCGCGGCGAGGAGTCGTTTGGTTTTCATCAGATTGACGGTTAATCGGTTATCGGATATAAATATCGGTAAAAAAACGGAAAACCGTATGGATTTTTTCCTAAATTTGTAAAAAATACATAAAGCCCGATATGAAACGAATCCTTGTCACCCTGGCGGCCGCCCTCCTGGCCGTCTCCCTCTCCGCCCAGATCCTGCCCGGAGAGCAGGCTCCGCCCGCCAACCCGGGCCAGCGCAATTTCGGTGGGATGCGCCCCGCCAACCAGAACCGGGACACTACCGGCATGGCCGCGATGATGCGGGCCCGCATGGCCGAGATGAACCGCATCCGCACGCTCTCCTTCGACGAACTGTCGATGAGCGACCCGTACATCTATCCCGATCCGGTCACGAAGACCTACTACCTGACCTCCTCCGGCGGCCGGATGTACAAGAGCAAGGACCTCAAGACCTGGGAAGGCCCCTACAACATCATCGACATCAAGGGGCTGTGGCTGGAAAGGGCCGGATTCGCCGCGGCGGCGGAAATCCACAAGATCGGCGACTATTACTACTACGCCGGCACCTGGAGCGACCACAGCGACCTCATCCAGCAGGTCCCGCGCCGCTACAACGTCCCGCACAACCAGACCTATCTGCTCCGCTCCGACAAGCCGGAAGGACCGTACAAGTCCTTCGCCATCACGCCGGGCTATGACTACCAGCCCCGCGAATGGGACTGCATCGACGGCACCCTGTACGAGGAGGACGGCAAGGTCTACATGATCTTCGTCCACGAGTGGACCCAGATCATCGACGGTACCATGGACTACATCGAACTGGCTCCGGACCTCTCCTATACGAAGTCCCCGCATCCGGTCACGATGTTCCGCGCCAGCGAGCTTCCATGCTGTGGCGAGATGAACGGCCTGGGCGAGGCGACTTTCGGCATGAAGATGCCCGGCTGGGTGACCGACGGCCCGCAGATGTTCCGCACGCAGACGGGCAAGCTGGGCATGCTCTGGTCCACCTGGGGCAAGGAGCGCTACCTGCAGGCGGTGTGCTACTCGCAATCCGGGACCATCGCCGGTCCGTGGGTGCAGGAACCGGAGCCGTTCCTGGCGAACAACTCCGGTCACGGGATGCTTTTCCGTACGTTCGAAGGCAAACTCGTCTATATCGTCCATCACGTGGAGGGCAACGGCCCCCGCAAGCCCCAGATGTGGAGCGTGGACGATTCCGGCGACAAGCTGGTCCTGCTGGACCGCTGGTATCCGGAATAGGAGAGATTCCCGGTCCAGCCGGGAATGACTTACTCCATCAATTTCTTGTATTTGAAGCGCTTGGGCTCCACATCGCCCAGGCGCATCTTTTTGTTGGCCTCGTATTCGGAATAGTTGCCGTCGAAGAAGACAACCTGCGAGTCGCCCTCGAAGGCGAGGATGTGCGTGGCGATACGGTCCAGGAACCAGCGGTCGTGGCTCACCACGACGGCGCAGCCGGCGAATCCGTCCAAACCTTCTTCCAGGGCGCGGATGGTGTTGACATCCACATCGTTGGTCGGTTCGTCCAGGAGCAGCACATTGCCTTCGTCTTTCAAGGTGAGGGCCAGATGCAGGCGGTTCCGTTCGCCGCCGGAGAGGACGCCGCACAGCTTTTCCTGGTCGGCGCCGGAGAAATTGAACCGGGACACCCAGGAGCGGGCGTTGATGTCGCGGTTCCCGAGCCGCACCCATTCGGAATTGCCGGCAATGGTCTCGTAGACGGTCTTGTCCGGGTCGATGGACTTGTGCTGCTGGTCCACGTAGGCGATCTTCACGGTCTCGCCGATCTCGATGGTGCCGCTGTCGGGCTGTTCGATGCCCATGATCAGGCGGAAGAGGGTGGTCTTGCCGGCGCCGTTCGGGCCGATGACGCCCACGATGCCGGCCGGCGGGAGCTCGAAGGTCAGGAGCTCGAACAGGACCTTGCCGTCGTAGGCCTTGGAGACGTCGTTGAACCGGATGACCTTGTTGCCCAGGTGCGGTCCGTTGGGGATGTAGATCTCGAGGTTCGCCTCCTTCTGCTTGACATCGGCGGAAGCGAGTTTCTCGTAGGCGCCCAGACGGGCCTTCTGCTTGGCCTGGCGGGCCTTCGGGGCCATCCGGACCCATTCCAGCTCGCGTTCCAGCGTCTTCCGGCGCTTGGATTCCTGCTTTTCCTCCATCGCGAGGCGCTTCGTTTTCTGGTCCAGCCAGGAGGAATAGTTGCCCTTCCAGGGAATGCCCTCGCCGCGGTCCAGTTCCAGGATCCAGCCGGCGACATTGTCCAGGAAGTAGCGGTCATGTGTGACGGCGATAACCGTGCCCTTATACTGCTGCAAGTGCGCTTCCAGCCACTGGATGGATTCGGTGTCCAGGTGGTTCGTGGGCTCGTCCAGCAGGAGGACGTCCGGTTGCTGCAGGAGGAGGCGGCACAGCGCCACACGGCGCCTTTCGCCGCCGGAAAGCGTACGGACCTTCGCGTCCGAGGGCGGGCACTGGAGGGCGTCCATCGCCCGTTCCAGCTTCGCGTCGATCTCCCAGCCGTCCAGGTGCTCGATAAGTTCGGTCAGTTCCCCCTGGCGCTCGATGAGGCGGTTCATCTCGTCGTCGTCCATGGGCTCCATGAACTTCATCGAGATGTCGTTGTACTCCGCGAGGACGTCCATCACGTCCTGCACGCCCTCCTGGACCACCTCGATGACGGTCTTGTCCGGGTCCATCTCCGGCTCCTGCGCCAGGTATCCCACGGTGTATCCCGGGGCCCACACGACCTCACCCTTGAAGGATTTCTCCACGCCGGCGATGATCTTGAGGAGCGTCGACTTACCGGATCCGTTCAGGCCGATGATGCCGATTTTGGCGCCGTAGAAGAAGGACAGGTAGATGTCCTTGAGAATGACCTTGTTGTTGTGCGGGAGGACTTTTCCCACCCCGTTCATCGAGAAAATGATCTTTTCGTCAGCCATGGCTCTGTTTTTGCTGGTTGCTATCTCCACAAAGATAAGGAAAATATTGATGAAACTGAAAGATTCCCTTCCCCTGAAGATTGCCCTCATGGGCGTCCTCGCCCTTCTGATGCTCATTCCGCTGGCCATGATCCAGAGCCAGATCCACGACCGGCAGGTGGCGGCCGACACCAGCCGGGACGAAGTCTCGGCCAGCTGGGGCCGTGCCCAGACCCTCACCGGTCCGGTCCTGCAGCTCACCTACGAATATAAGGTCGAGGACAAGGAGCAGAAAAACACCGTCAAGGAAGCGACAGAGGCTGTGTTCCCGCGGAAGTTGTCCTATGATATCGACTCCCGGACGCAGATACTCCATCGTTCCATCTATGACATTATGGTCTATGGAGCTGATGTGGTTGTAACGGGCGATTTCGTCATTCCGGCAAGCTATGCGCAGGAAAAGATTACTGGACAGTGGGTGGAGATGGGAATCAGCGACCTGCGGGGCATCGAAGGCTCGGTGGACATCACCCTGGGTGAAAAGGCATACGCCTTCCATTCCGGAGCTGGCCGGACCCTCTCCGAATCCATAGACCTGGACCAAGCCCTGATGGATGGAGAGACGGCCGTTCCCTTCCGGCTGACCTATCGCGTGAAGGGCTCTTCTTCCCTGATGGTCAAGCCTTACGGGGAAACCACCGAGGTCCGGATGCACTCCAACTGCCCGGATCCTTCCTTCACCGGCGATTTCCTGCCTTCCGAGCGGGAAGTGACGGACGAGGGCTTCACCGCTCGCTGGTCCGTCTCCCAGATTAACCGAGGCAATCCGGATGACACTTCTTTTGGCGTGAACATGCTTCAGGGCGTCACCCAGTACCAGCAGACCACCCGCTCCGCCAAGTACGGCATTCTTGTCATTCTGCTGGTGTTCATCGCCGGCCTGGCGGTGGAACTGGTAGGGAAGAAGAAGATCGACCTGGTCCAGTATCTCGTGATCGGCCTTTCCCTGGTGCTGTTCTATGCCCTGGTGCTGTCCTTCTCCGAATTCATGCGCTTCCCGTTGGCCTACGGCCTGGCTGCCCTGATGACGGTCGCTGCCCTGTTCGGTTACTTCCGCGGCATCCTCCGCGACAAGACGGCGTATCTCCTGACCGCTTTGGTCGCCGTGGCCTATGTGCTGAGCTACATCCTGCTCCAGATGCAGACCTACGCGCTCCTTTCCGGCACCCTCCTGCTGTTTGTGTTGCTCGTCGGCATCATGTACCTTACGACGAATCTGAACAAGCGAGCGACAGAGTAACGAATTGATTATCATATGGAAAAGTATTCACAGGTGCACCGCAGGGTGCACCTGTGAACGTTTAATCCGTTGTGAATCAGCCTAAAAATAACTATCTTTCGGCTATGAAACGGATTCTCATCGCCCTGCTGCTCGCCGCCGCGGCCGTTCCGGCCGCCGCCCGCGAGCGGGTTCCGGCCGCCGACGGCCGCATCACCTTCGTCGGACGCACCCTGGTATCGGAAACCGGCGCTGTCTCCTTCGACTGGAGCGCCGTCGTGGCCCGCATCTCCTTCACGGGCGGATACCTGGCCCTGGAGGCCGGAGACACTGGGAAGGATTATTTCAATGTCTGGATCGACCGGGAACCGTCCGCGGACCCCGACAAGGTCGTCGTCATCGACCGGGATACCACCGTCGTCCTGTTCCAGCAGAAAGAGCGCAAGCCGCAGCCGCACCGGATTGTCATCCAGAAGCGGACGGAGGGTGAGCAGGGCCGGGCGACCTTCCGCGCCTTCGTGGCCGAGGGAACCTTTCTCCAGGCCGACGGGGTGAAGGAACGCCTGATCGAGTTCATCGGTGACTCCTACACCTGTGGCTACGGTAGCGAGAACAGCGTCCGGGAGGATCCATTCCGTCCGGAGGACGAGAACCCTTCGAAGACCTACGCCGACATCCTGGGCCGCTACTTCGGAGCCGATGTCCTGCATGTTTCCCACTCCGGCCAGGGCATCGACCGCAATTACAACGAAGCCGGGCGCGGATGGCACATGCCGCAGCGCTACCTCCAGACCTTCGACCTCGCGAAGGAACCGGTCTGGGGTTTCGCGGGCAAGAAGCCGTCCATCACGGTCATCTACCTGGGAACCAATGATTTTTCCACAGGCCGACAGCCGGGTTTCCCTGAGTTCAAGGCCGGATATGTCCGGCTGCTGCAGGCGGTCAAGGCCCATTATGGAGCGGCGCATCCCATCTTGTGTGTCGCCCCAAAGCATACGCTCGACTATCACGACTACATCCGTCGCGTCGTGGAATCCTGCGGCTTGCCCAACGTCTATTACGCCGGCCTTCCCGTCCAGGTCCATAACGACGATTCCGACCTGGGCGCCTCCTGGCACCCGAATTATACCGGTCACCTGAAAAAAGCCTATTCCCTCATCCCCGTCGTCTCCACGATCACCGGCTGGCCGATGGAAAACAAACCCGTCGAATGATGAAGCGCATCCTTCCTTTTCTGCTCCTTGCGGCGTCCTGCACGGGTGCGCCGCAGCGGGATATGATCCTGCATTATGACCGGCCTGCCACCTTCTTCGAAGAGGCTCTCCCTGTGGGGAACGGCCGGTTGGGCGCCATGGTATACGGCAATCCCGTCCACGAACATCTCTCCCTCAATGACATCACCCTTTGGACCGGTGAGCCGGACAAGGGGACGGAGCATCCGGACCTCGTGACCCTGGGCCTGACCGGAGACGGGGCGGAGGCGCTGAAAGCCGTCCGTGAAGCCTTGGACAACGAGGACTATGCGGCTGCGGAGCGGCTCCAGAGAGGCCTGCAAGGGCATTTCAGCGAGAGTTACATGCCGTTGGGTACGCTACGGATCGATTATGATACCTGCGCCGTGTTGGCCTATGAGCGGAAGCTGGACCTGTCCCGGGCTGTCGCTACGACCTCGTACCTGCGGGATGGCGCCCTGTTCCGGAGCGAGGTCTTCGCCTCGGCGCCGGACTCGGTCATCGTCGTCCATATCGTCTCGGAGAAACCTCTGAACGCCCGGGTCTCCCTGGATACCCCTTTGCCGCACGAGCTGGCGGCATCGGCGGAGGGTTTGACGGTGGACGGCTATGCCGCCTGGCATACCTATCCGGGTTATTTCGACAGCCGCGGGGTCAGTCCGGAGAGATACCTGTATGATCCGGACCGCGGCATCCATTTCCGCACGCGGTTGTATGCCGAAGTTTCCGGCGGAAGCGTTTCCATGGCCGACGGCGTCCTGGTGCTGGACGGCGTCCGGGAAGCGACGCTTTATGTGGTCAACGCTACGAGTTTCAACGGCTTCGACAAGGATCCGGTAAAGGAAGGGAAACCATACAAGGCTCTGGCCGATGCGAACCTTGCAAATGCCCGCGAGGCCGGCTTCGCCCGCCTGCAGGCCCGGCACGAGACCGATTACAAGGGCTATTTCGACCGTGTGTCCATCGACCTGGGCGCGACACCGGACTCCGTCCGCGTCCTGCCCACCGACGTCCAGTTGAAGCGCTATACGGATCTCGGCGAAGCGAATCCCGAACTGGAAGCGCTGTACTGTCAGTATGGCCGGTATCTTCTGATTTCCTCTTCCCGGACGGAAGGCGTTCCGGCGAACCTTCAGGGCCTTTGGAACGAGAGCATGGACCCGCCGTGGAGCTGCAACTATACGATCAACATCAACCTGGAGGAGAATTACTGGCCCGCCGAGGCAGCAGGCCTGGGTGACATGCACAACGTCCTGCGCACGTTCATCCATAACCTGAGCAAGAACGGCGCGCCCGTTGCAAGCCGCCTATATGGTGCCACGCGCGGCTGGAACGCCGGTCATAATTCCGACATCTGGGCCATGGCCACGCCCGTGGGCCTGGGCACCGGCTCCCCGTCCTGGGCCAACTGGACCATGGGCGGCGCCTGGCTGTCCACCCATCTGTGGGAGCACTATCTCTATACCCGCGACCGAGTCGCCTTGGAGGCTGACTATCCGGTCCTGAAAGGTGCGGCGGAATTCTGCATGGACTGGCTCGTGGAGAAGAACGGTGAACTGGTTACTTCGCCAGGCACTTCGCCGGAGAATATCTACATTACGCCGGACGGTTTCCGGGGTGCCACATTATATGGCGCCACGGCGGATCTCGCCATCATCCGTGAATGCCTCACGGATGCGGTGGCCGCCGCCCGCGAACTGGCCCTGGACGAGGAATTCGTCGCCGAGGCTTCCGATGTGCTCGCCCGCCTGCATCCCTACCAGGTCGGCGCTGCCGGAAACCTGCAGGAATGGTACTACGACTGGCGCGACTGGGAGCCCCAGCACCGCCATCAGTCGCATCTCATCGGCGCTTACCCTGGCCACCAGTATGTGACCGGTCCTATCGCCGACGCTGCACTGAAAACACTGGAAATCAAGGGATTCGAGACAACCGGCTGGAGCTGCGGCTGGCGTGTGAACCTGTACGCCCGGCTCCGCGACGGCGAGAGCGCCTACAAGATGTACCGGCGCTTGCTCCGCTACGTGAGTCCCGACAACTTCCGGGGCCCGGATTACCGAAGCGGTGGCGGCACCTACCCGAACCTCTTCGACGCGCACTCTCCCTTCCAGATCGACGGGAACTTCGGCGGTTGCGCCGGTGTGATGGAAATGCTCCTGTACAGCGGTCCGGACGGTACTCTCCAGCCGCTCCCGGCCCTCCCTGCCGCCTGGCCCACCGGCTCCATCAAGGGGCTCCGCACCCGCAAGGGCACGACCGTGGACCTCGTCTGGAAAGACGGGGAGGTGGTTTCGTTCAAGGTACGCTGATTGATTCGCCCTTATCCCACGTACTCCGACGGCGGGACGCCGAACTGCTTCTTGAAGGAAGTGGAGAAGTGGGAGAGGGTGTTGAAACCGGTCATGTAGGCGATTTCCGACATGTTGTTCTTGCCTTCCTTGAGGAGGTCGGCGGCGCGGTTGAGCTTGTAGCGCTTGAAGAACACGCTGGGATTCTCGCCGGTAAGGCCTTTTACCTTGTAGTAGAACTTGGTGCGGGAAATCTTCATCATTTCCGTGATGCGGGTGATGTCCAGGTCCACGTTGGCCAGTTCTTTTTCCATCAGTTCGTACAGCTCCTTCATGAAGGCGGCGTCGCGCGGAGAGAGGGCTTCGGGTTCAATGTCCTCCGTCGTCGTGACCGAACCAAGCCGCTGGTGCAATTTTGCGCGGTTGTCCAGCAGAGACTTCACGAGGGCCAGCAGGTAGGCGGGCTGGAAGGGCTTGGTGACGTAGGCGTCGGCTCCTTCGCGCAGGCCCTGGACCTGATTCTCAACGGCAACCTTCGCCGTGACCAGCACCACGGGGATGTGGCTCAGCTGGAGGTCCGCCTTGACGGCCTTGCACAGCTCGTAGCCGCTCATGCCGGGCATCACGACGTCGGAGATGACCAGGTCGGGAATCTCGTCCTCCATGCCCTTCAGGGCGGAGGCGCCGTCGAAGTATACGGATACGTTGTAGTACGGGCTCAGCAGCACCTTCACATAGTTGGCAATGTCGATGTCGTCGTCCACGACGGCGATCCGCTTGCGGTCGGCCTCGTCCGTTGCCGGGGCGGGCGCCTCGTCCGCGACCGGGGCGGGAATGTCGTACACCGGCTTGATTTCCGTGCGCTCGTCTTCGGTGTAGGAGGACGCGCTCACGGGGAGTACGAGACTGAAAATGGCCCCGCCTTCCTCCCGGTTCGCCGCCTTGATATAGCCATGATGCAGGCCGGCCAGGACGCGCGCATAGAAAAGGCCGATGCCGGATCCGTGCGTATCTCCCTGGTTGTCAGCTTGATAGAACCGTTCGAAAATCTTTTCCTGTTCGCCCTCCGGAATGCCGCGTCCCGTGTCCGCCACCGTGATGAGGGCGTACTGGGTGTCGGTGTCGGCCTTTGTGAGCGGGAAGGCGGAAGCTGCATCATCCCGAGGGATCACGTCAAAGGAGAGGGTCACACGCCCGCCCGTAGGAGTGAACTTCATGGCGTTGGACAGGAGGTTCATGACGATTTTCTGCACCTTGTCCACATCGGCCCACATCGGGAAGGAATCCTCCAGCCCGTGGGTCTGGAGCTCGATGCCCTTGGCGCCCGCGTTGAACTTGAACAGCTCCGCGATGCCCTGAAGCGGGGCGACGATGTCTCCATGCGCAGCCCGCAGCTGGAGTTTCTTGTCGCCGATGCGGTTGAAATCCAGGAGCTGGTTCACCAGCGAGAGCATCCAGGTGGCATTGCGCTGGATGATGCCCACCAGCTGACGGTCCTGGCCCTTGATGCCGTCCGATTCCGCCAGTTGGGAGACCGGTCCCGCAATCATCGTGAGCGGAGTACGGAACTCGTGCGCCACGTTGGAGAAGTAGTTCATCTGGATCTTGCTCAGCCGCTTTTCCTGCTCCTTCTCCTTTTCAACGCGCTCGCGCTCGCGGCGCACCTCGTGGATGCGCCGCGCCGCTTCCTTCCGGATGCGGCTGATCCGGCGGTACAGCCGCCAGATGGCCGCCAGCACCAGCAGGCCGGCGAGAATGAACAGCAGGATGGCCCACCAGGTCTGGTACCAGGGCGGAAGAACCCGGACATTCAGGTATCTTTCGGTTTCGACGATACTCTGGTTGTTGTTGGTGATGCGGACCCGGAACTTGTAGCGGCCCGCCGGCACGTTCGAATAATAGGCATCGTGGTCATTCCCGGCATCGACCCAGTCGGGGTCATAGCCTTCCATCATGTAGTAGTAATGCGTCCTTTCCAGCCCGCTGAAGTCCAGTGCGGCGAAGGAGATGCTGAAGGCGTTCTGGTCGTCGCGGATGACGATGTCCGGATCGTCCCGGAGTTCCCGCCCGATGGCGGCGCCCTTGCCGGGCTCCACCAGGACGTTGTGGATCTTCAGATCCTCGAAAACCAACGGGACTGAACGCTTCTGAGGGACGTCCAGGGGGTTGAACCAGGTGAGGCCGTGGGTGCCGCCGAACACCAGTGTCCCGTCCGGCAGGACGCAGGACGCCCTTTCGGAGAACTGGTCTCCGCCGATGCCATCTTCCTTGAAGTAATTGACGAACCGGCCGACGGTGCGGTCGAACTTGCCGAGTCCGTTCATCGTGGACACCCAGATGTTGCCCTGGCGGTCCTCCTCGATGGAGCAGATGTCCAAGCAAGGGACTCCGTCCACCGGTGCGGTGACGGCGCCCCGCTTGGTGTGGCGCAGCAGTCCGTTTGCCGTGGTCCCGGCCCAGAACTCGCCGGCGCTGTCCTTGAGGAGACAAGTGGCCCGGAGGGCAGAGTGACGGGCGCAGGCGGCTCTTTCCTCTTCGGTCATTTCCAGTTCCGTCACCTGGCCTGTGAAGGTGTCGACGCTCATCAGCATCCGGTTGAGACCGGCGACCACGAGCCCGCTCTCTTCCGTCATTTCCAGGTCGGTCACATAGGGCGTCTCGGCATCCTTCCAGAGTGTGACGGATGTCGTTTCGCGGGTGGCCTTGTCGTATCGGATCAAGTCGGGGCTCATACCGCCCAGCCAGATGCGGCCCTGGCCGTCCTCCGCAATGGCGCTTGCATTCGGCACGATGAGGTTGTCCAGGACCTGGAACCGGTTCCCGTCGAAACGGCACCGGACCACCCAGTACTTCTCCTGGAAAAACAGCCACAGGTCACCGGCGGAATCACAGAATACCTTCGTGCAGCGGTGGTAACCCACATTGGTATCCGGAAGCAGGGAATCTACGTTCACGCTTCGGAGGTCCTTCTTGCGCAGGTCATACAGCCATAAGCCATCGCGGAGCGTGGCGATCCAGAGCCGCTGCTCCTGGTCCAGGCACACGGATACAACCGTTTTCCCGGCGAAGGCCGATGTCAGGAACTTGTTGCTGTTGAACTGGTTCCTATACAGGTAAGAGACCGTGTAACCCTGGTCCGTGGTGCCGAACCACAGGTTGTGCTCGCTGTCCCGGAAGATGGTGCGGATCTCGGAGTCGGGCAGTTCGAAGGGGAAGCCGGCGTCATCCTGGAAAAGGACGCGCTCCGTCGTCCGGTAATAGTGGAACATGCCCTTGCCGATGACGTTCAGCAGGATGGAGCGGTCGTCGACGTTATAGATGATATCGACGTCACCCTGCATCAATCGGGGCTCGTTCCGGATGGCGTCGGGCAGTTCCTTCCAGGTGCGCGCCCGGGTGTCGAAGATGCTCATCCGGCCCATGCCGGACATCCAGAGTTCCCCGTTTCCGGCATCGCACAAATGATAGACGATGTGGGTGGTCGGGTAGGAAGCAGACAGGGAAAAATCGTCGGTGTTGTAGCAGTTCAGGGCTCTCCCGCTCTCGGAGATGACCCAGAGCAGGTTGCCATCCTGGACCGAATACGGGGAGCTGAAGGCGTTGAAGTCGCGGATTGCCGGCCGGAAGCGGTCCGCGTCCGTATCGTACTGGTAGAGAATGGCGGAATTGCTCATCAGGAGTTTCCCGTCCCGGGTCTCCCAGATACGGTTTGCATTCGGACGTCCGGGAGCAGGCACGTGCCGGAACTGGCCCTCGGGTGTCAGCCGGGCGACCCCGCCGTTCGTCGCGGCCCAGATGGTTCCGTTCGAACTGCGATAGACGTCGTTCACCTGGTTGTCGGGAAGGCCTAACGTATCGTCCGCGCTGAAGTACTGGTGATACTCGTGGACGCTGTACCGGTTGAGTCCGCGGGAAGTGGCGATCCAGATATGTCCGTCGTCATCCTCGGCGAAGGCGTTCACCCGCTGGTTGGACAGCCGGTCGGAAACGAGGATGTTTCCGGACGTCTGGGAAACGGGCGGAGCGCCGCGTTGGCAACCTGCGAGGGCGGCCAGGAGGAGGATAAGGGTCAGAAGTTTGTATTTCATAGGTGTTGGTTCGTTTTAGTGCTTGTAAAGATAGTGATTTTTGAACAAATAGAAAGAAGTTTGAACAAATGCGCGGGTACGAAGTACGGATACGAAAACTATTGAAAAGCACAAAAAAGGATTGTGCGGCTTATTTAGGAACTTTGCATTGGACGAAAACCGTTTGTTATGACACTGAAACCCTACCTCGCTTTTCTGCTCGCCGCGACGCTGGCCGCGTCCTGCGGGCAACCGACCCGGAGGAACGCCGAGTGCGTCGGCAGCCTGGAGACTTCCGCCAAGCAGACGACCGTCAAGACGGTATCCGGTCCCGTTGCCGGCTATGTCGATGACGGTGTTTTCATCTACAAGGGCATTCCCTACGCCAAGGCGGAGCGTTTAGCCCCGGCCGTCGATCCCGACCCTTGGACGGATGTCCGTCCCAGCCGGGCCTTCGGTCCCACGGCTCCGGCGCCCGCCCGTTCCGGCTGGTGGTCCGACGACCAGGCTTTCACCATGCACTGGGACGACGGTTTCCACGACGAGGACTGCCTCCGGGTCAATGTCTGGACCGGCGGCATCAACGACGGGAAAAAGCGACCCGTGATGGTATGGCTGCACGGCGGCGGTTTCCGCGAAGGTTCCGGCCAGGAACTCATCTGCTATGACGGCACGAACCTGGCCCGCGACCACGGCGTGGTGGTGGTCTCCCTGAACCACCGGCTCAATGTCCTCGGATTCTTGGATCTGTCCGCTTTCGGCGCCAAGTATGCGCATAGCGGCAACCTCGGCATGATGGACATCGTCAAGGCGCTGGAATGGGTCCGCGACAACATCGCGAATTTCGGCGGCGACCCCGCGAACGTGACTATCTTCGGCCAGAGCGGTGGAGGCGGCAAGGTGTCCACCTTGATGGCGATGCCTTCCGCGAAAGGTCTCTTCTCAAAGGCCATCGTCGAGAGCGGTTCCATCACCAATCTCCTTTCTCCCAAGTACTCCCGCCGGATCGGTGCGGCCACGGTCGCGAACCTGGGCCTGACCCCTTCCCGGATCGAAGATATTGCTACCGTCCCTTACGACAAGCTTCTGGCGGCTTATGACGCAGCCATGAAGACGGTCGCCGAGGAGGCCCGCGAGGACGGCGCCTTCCCGGCGAACCTCCTGGACGCCATCCTGTTCGGTCAGGTGCCTGTGGTGGACGGCGAAATCATTCCCGCCCAGCCCGGAACGGCTGAGGCCCTGGCCCTGTCCAAGGACGTTCCCGTTATCATCGGAACGGTCTATCACGAGTTTACCCGGGACCAGGAAGATCCCATCTTCAAGCCCCTGGCCCTCCGTCAGGCGCAGGATCGCGCGTCCGCGGGTTGCGCGCCCGTGTATATGTATCAGTTCACGTGGGAGTCGCCCGTGCTGGACGGCGCCCTGGGCAGCACCCACTGCATCGAAATTCCCTTCGTCTTCGACAACGTCCTCCTTCACCGCACCTTCACGGGCGGGGGAGACGATGCCGTCGAGCTCGGCCACCGCGTGAGCCGCCTCTGGACGAACTTTGCCAAGGCGGGA
>Ga0310696_10006600_pt1 | contig 13745 bp, 22 predicted proteins | sample AusTroGonzalo_MG_4_FD_203885 | JGI IMG/M metagenome (GOLD analysis project Ga0310696, IMG submission 203885) | Bovine rumen microbial communities from tropical cattle in Woodstock, Queensland, Australia - Gonzalo_02 (v2) (version 2) | ecosystem: Host-associated > Mammals > Digestive system >... | reverse complement strand
GATTTCCTCATACGCGGTCAGAAACTGCGAAAAAAACGTTTGAATAGCGGCTGCTTTCGTCATGTCGGCAACCTCCATTCTTCCGCTGTCACCTGTCGCATATTGAGACCTGCGGATTCGGGTGTTTTCACATCGTCTCCGTCAGAGGTCACGCGGAATATCTTGCTGTCGCTCACTCGCTTCACTACATCGTGATATTCCAGTGTTACAGCCTTACGTGTGGTTATGGTGTAGAGTGATGTCACTCCCTGTGCTTCACCAATACGCGCTTGCATAGACGTGTCAAAGCGGGCATTTGCGGAGAACTCCGCACCCTCTGTCCATACCGTAGTATAGCCGCCCTCCCCGTCAGGCTCACGCGCCTTGTTGATGAAAAGAAACTTTTCCATTGCCGAATCAAGTAAGCTCATTCCATCACCTCACACATATATCCGCTGCCATGCTCTGAACGACTGTTCAAAGACCGTTTGCCATGTGGCATTAGAGCCGTTTTCTGCGTTGCTGCCGCTTTTGGTATAGCTGTACCCTCCGAATGATTCCGATGTGAACGGACTCATGTTAGTGCTGTCGGCTTTTTCATTGACTTTGCGCCATTCGTCAGCCGTTTCACACTGCGCTATGAAGTCTTTTGGCACTGCCATCTCCCAAATCTCCCCTGTAAAGGTCTCGTCTGAAAGCCTTTGCAGGTCTTCGGCAGCATTGCAGTAAACGCCGTCGTTGAGAACGCTCCCCACTATGCGGAAATACTGCCCTGCTAAGAGAAAATCAAGCGGCTCGATAGTACCGCCGCTTACAGCGAACGTTCCCGAATGTTTATATTCGCCGTTTCTGCGCATTTTCGGCGCAAAATAGTTACGGCAATGTGCGCAGTATTCGGTCAGATTTACCATGTCGCCGCTCCTTTCCTCACTCTTTCGGCTTGCGCCGTCTCGTTTTCTTCTCGGTCACAGCTTTGGGCTTTTCTACAGCCTTCTCGGAAATGGCAGGCGGTTCGTCTACCATCTCAATCACTGCTTTTCCGAGCTTATTTCTCGTTCCCGAAAGCTCTCCGATACGCTTAACTGTAGGCGTATACCCCTCGCGGGGGTATGTGTCGCCTACATTGTAAACGTGTCCGCTGTCGTTCAGGTCTGTAAACTTAATCAGCGCTTTGTACATTCACATCACACTCCGTTTTCAGAAACGGTCACGATGAATATGCCAGTCGGATTGAAGAGTACGGGGATAAACAGACCGCTCGCCTTAGTCCAAAGCACAGCGGGGTCGTGTTCAGTCCACTGATGTATATATACGTAGGGACTTACGCCGCTTGCGGTAGTCGCGGTAAGACGGTTTGTAACCTCGGGAGGATTGCCCCAAAGTCCGATACCGAGTCTGCCGCCTGCGGGAGTCGCAAAGAAGGTGATCTTATCCTCGGGGAAGTATCTCTTGGTCTCAACAAGGAGACGTCCGGTCTCGGGGTCAACTACCTCGTTGTTAGCGTTATAAATGCCGTCGTTGGTGTAGATGTTGACAAGTCCCCACTCTTCGGAGAAGTAGTTTTCTAGGTCAGCGTTTCTTATGGTCGCGCCCTGCATATAAGTTCCGTTGACTGCCTTCTGCATAGAAGCATTAGCTTTCAGCTTAGAAAGGACCTTGCGGCTGCATACCATGCCGTTAAGGATAATGCCATGCTCACGGGCATAATTCACGATGTCCTCTATCTGCGCGGGAACATCTGCCGAACTGCCTATAGTGAGCGTGAGAGACTTCTGCTCGTCGGTAATGCCGTAGTCGATCTCAAGTCCGAGGTTGTTTTCAACTATGGTCATCTTGCCTGTTGCAAGCACCTCGTTAAGTCCTACCTTTGCGCGGGTGAATACCTGCGAAGCAAGGCGGGATACGTCCTCAACGGTGTATCTGTAAAGCTCGTCCATAGCGGTAACGCCGCTCTGTTCAAGCGCTCTCAGTCTTTCGGACTGATTCTGCTTGACCTTGATAAGTCCCTTCTCGATAGAATGGTTATCAAGTACGGGGCTTACAGTCTTTCTAGCCTCCGTGTCAAATGCGTGGAACTGTGCCATGCTGGGTATAAGCTGTTCACTGGTGATAGTGTGCCAGCGTGCGCGGATATTATCGGTCTTTTCAGAGCCGAAAAGTACGTCCGTAGGGTCGTTTTCAACGATAGGGGGAGTAAAAGGCACTCTAAGCCATTCGTCCTGACTTATCCAGCCCTTAATACCGTTTTCCCATGAAAGATTAACTGCCATTGTTATCCCTCCTTATCAGTAAGGTCTTGTAACTCTAGGAGTAGAGCTTACAAACTTGAATCCGAGTGCTTCCAGTGCAGACTTTGCAGCAGAAGCCATGCGAACGATAGAGCGTGCGTAGTAGGTTTTCGCGCCTGCGGTGGTGTCAGTAGAGGCTACATATCCGGTGCCGCCGTCGCTCTCATACCAGCCCTGCGCAGCAGGTGATACGTAATTGCCAACGGTAACGGCAGAGTAGGTGTCTCCGCTCTTGGCGTAGTAGGTCTTTGCGCCGTTTGCTTTGGTGTCGGTAGAAAGCGTGTAAGTGGGAGATACTTCCCCGTCGCTCTCATACCAGCCCTGCTCAACGGGGCTTACGTAGTCGCCTACAGTTACCGCGTCATAGTCATAGCCTGTCATAGCAAGCTTGTCCTCATATACGGTTGCTTTGGTTACGACACTTCCGGGCATATCTCCCGAAGACACGTCAACGTCTTCGTAAACTATGCCGGTAGCGTATGCGTCGTTGCTGGGGAAGATAGTTCCCATAGGCACGTACTTTGTGCCGTCTGCCGCAGTGGTAGCCATAGTTGCGGGTATTTCTCTAGTCTCACGGGTAACGGTTTCGTCGTCCTGAACTATGAAATATCCGGGAGCGTACACCTTTGCGGTGTTGTCGTTCTTGATGAAACTCATTGATTATCCCTCCTTGGTGTTATTTGTGGGTTCTGCCTTGCCATATACGCGGTCGTGATATTCTTTGTAGAACTGCGCTGCTGCGCTCTTGGGGGTCTCTTCGCCGCCTGTCATCGGGTCGCCGCCTTTGTAGGTCTCCTTTTTGGGAGTGCCTTTATATTCACCCCATTCAGCCGCTACATCGTCCTTTAACTCGTCGAGGTTGACAGCTTTGCCGTCGTCGTCGAACTTCACACGGTCACGGAAACCGCCGTACTTTACGATTTTCTTTGCTCCGTTCTCACTGTAGCCCTGCGCTTTCGCCCATTCGTATAGTGCTTTGTCGGTCTTTTCCGCTGTAGCCTTTGCAGAAATGTCATTCTGAAGCTTTTCAAGTGCAGCGTGTTCGGCTTCGTATTTGGCTTTGTAGTCGTTTTCCTCTTTGCCTGCCGATTTAAGGCTTTCCTTTGCCTTATCAAGCTCTTCCTGTACCTTCGGAAGCTTGTCAGCCGTTGCCCTTGCTTCGTCACGTTCTGCAATCAGAGCGTTTGTGACTTCGGTGTGAGCGTCCATTATCTGCTCGATTTTGTCTTCTTCAATGCCCAATGCTTTGAGCATTTTCCGCGTAAATGCCATGTCCTTTTCCTCCTATACTTCGGTCACGGTACTTTGTGATTTGGATATAAGCGGATATTGCTTTCACCGCTTATTTCAACCTACAATCGTTATAGGCTGAAATAAAAGGTAAAAGAAAATCCCGCCGAGTCCGTAACTCAGCGGGTCATCTTGTTTATGATCTTCTCAGCGCCCTCGTTTAATGGTTTGCCGTATATTCCGCATATAATGCATATGGGTTCACAGCACACCCAAATCATGCCGCATTTCTCACATATAAAACGCGGTCGGGGCTTGTTCTTCTTTGATTTGCTCATTTAGTCCTTTAACCACTTTTTGACTGTTTTCTTATATGCCGCCGTGTGCTCACTAGCCGCCTTTTGCAATGCGTGTATTGGCTTCATGCCGTCCGTATAGTATGCGTCAAGCCCTTTTGCCCTCATCATTGCTACTATCTTTTTAGCCTGCTCTAAAGTGTACCGCTTTCGGCTCGTTCTCCGATGTGCTGCGCGGGTTGCTTCGTCTTGCCCTGCCACATACACCCAATACCCCGGAATACCGCCCTCGGCGTATTTACCCGTTCCTACCTCGTTATCATTATGTTACCCTAAAGGCTTTTTATCCTTTAGTTCTTGCAATTTCCTATCTCGCAAGTTCGGCGTACATCATCACCCGTTGCATTATTGCAGTTTGGGTGTCGGGCACTCTTGGGGAAATTATTACTTCCGTCTATCGTTCATTCCCTACGCTCTACGGTGTTGGCTGGTTATGCCAATTACCTCGGTGTTATCCTTTTGAGTTAAACAAATCATCAAGGGTTATTTCTTCGTGACTGTTGTATCTTGCTTCTGCTGCGCTATAGTTTATCTGAAATATCTCACACCATTCAGTTAATGACTTTGTAGCATTTCCGATTGTTATCTTGATTGTTGTTTTTCTGTTGTTCCCCTGTTCTTTTTTGTCTGACCATCTACAATTATCAGGAGAATACCCTTTGTCATTATCAATTCTATCAATCGTCAATGTTTCCTCATAGCCGTTTGCTATTGCCCAATCATGAAATGCTTTAAAATCATTTTCCCACTCTTCACACACTTTAATTCCTCTCCCACCATATCGGTGATACCGTGTGTTTCGAGGATTGTCACATCTCGCTTTCATTCCTTGCCATATGTGGTAAATGCGGGTGTTGTATAAGTGATGTTTAGTAATTTTTTGAGGGTCAAGGTTTGTTTTGTCCTGTTCTTTTTTTAAGCAACCACAAGATTTTGTTGCTCCACTAAGTAGCGCGTCAGACCTTGCAATTTTAATGCTTCCACAGTCACATTGACAAACCCAATAGGTTTTTCGTGAATTTCGTTCCTCAATACCTATAACGGTCAGCCTTCCAAATTTTCTTCCTGTCAGATCGTTTACTCTGTTAATGTTTTTCATATGTCCTCCTTTATGGTTGTACCAATTTCGATATATACATCGTACCATATTCGAGGACAAATGTCAAGCGGATTTCACCGATTTTGCCCAATTTTCACATAAACGTTTCCGTTTATGGGTGCATAATGTCTACACTGCGTGTTCAAGGTTGCTGCCGACGTAAACGGCATTCTCAGAAGGTACGACACGGTATGTTATAGAGTTCCTATACTGCCCCGTATCGACACGCCCCGCCGCTGTTATATTCGCTTTAGTGAAGCTCACGCACTGAATTCCCAGTTCGTTTAGAATAACGTTCATTTTGCTTTGCAGCTCTGATATGACCGCATTGCTGTTGTTTATAAACGTGATGTCAAGACCCATATGCTCACTTCCTTTTCTTTGCCCTCTTTTCCGAAACCTCTTTCAAAATATTGGCATATTCGGCAGGCTTTTCGTACTTGATTTTCTGAAATTCTTTGATGTTTAAGGGCATATTCTCCTTGCCTATCAGCTTTCGGTATTCGTAGTATTGTTTTGCATCGGCTTTGCGGTTGCGGTCAGCCTTTGAGAAAGCAGAATCGCCCTTGTCCGCTTTCCATTCCTCATAGGTCATATCACCCAGCGTTTCGTCTCGGCTGTAACCGTATGCGCCTGCAAAGTCATCGGGAAAGTCTTCTGTGTCCGTGACCTCTGCTATGGTCGTACAGCGGCAGTTATAGACCAACCACGGCTCGGCTTGCGGGTCTCCCGGAAAGCGTATCGGATATTCCTCATAGTGGAAAGTACCGCCGACTTTCTTTTTTTGCCCATCAAGCACTCTGTGAGCGTGTCTAGTGCGCCCGTCAAGCGTTGCAACCCACCTCTCGACCATTTCTATACCCATTTTTTCACCGCGCTTGTATGCGTCTTCTCTGCCGCCGTTCTGCGCACTCGTTGTCATTGTCCGAGCATCACGGATAGCGGCGTTGCGGTTGCGCGTGGGTAAGTCGGTGCTAATGCGGGTTGCAAGCGTGGGTATGTCTTCACCTTGTATAATGCCCTGTGTCATTATCTGTGATACCTGTGTCATGTTCCACCGTTCCATTTCGGGTATCTTGACTATTGACTTGATCGGTATCAATTCGGGCTTATCTCTTATGAGCCGTTCGACTGTCGAAACGTCGTAAAGCTCATAATTCGTATTGATTTTCGCTCCGTGTTCAACTAGGTATGTGCCATAGTTGTGATTTATAGCGTATACTTCGGGCATATGCCCGTTTATTATGCTCGACGCTATCTCCGCACTATGCAGCATATCATCTGATAGCGTTTTTGCCATGAGTGCAAAGTGTGAGCTTGTCAGCAGGTGTGACATTCGCCACTGTATGTATTCAGCTTGCGTTATCTCCCCCGCTTCATACAATGCACGGGTGTTTTTATCGGCTTCTGTGAACCATTTCAGATATGAGCGGCTTTTCTTGTGCATTTCCTTAGCCGCTTGTCTGTAGATATCGTCAATCTCTGCCTCCATAGCGGCGAGGATTTCATCAGTCTCAAGATGAGCGGGGTCACTCATGATATCACCCCTCTGTGTCGTGCTTCACTCGGTCTTTAACTTCCGCTCTCTTTGCGTCATTAAAGCGATCTAACGTACCCACAAGATACTTATTGGACTGTTCCTTGCTCCTTAGAGCTGCCGTGTCCAGTCTCTGCACTTCGCAATATTCAACGTCAAAATCAAAAATGTGTCTGCGCCGCATATGAAATTTATCTGAAAAGCTTTTTGCCTTTATTCCGTAATAATCGGATAAATAATGCGCTGCTTTTCGTGAGGACTCAAAATGCAATTGCTCTCCCTCTGCATTTATAAGCTTCACGGGGTGTCTCAATATGCCACCGTTCCTAATAGCAAGGTTTGCACAAGCTATATCTATGAATTTATCATAGTCTCGGTTCAGCATTTGTTCGCTCTTGGTGACATACCGTAGATTCCTATAGTCATTATTTAAACTGTTCCTATCAATGTGATCTACCTGCATACCTTCGGGACGTTCACCATGCCAGCATTCAGCGACTACCCTATGCAAGAATACTTTTCGGACTTGTTTCTTGATGTTTACCTGTGTACACCAATACTTCGTTTTACTATTATGGCTTTTCTTGAATATCTTTAAGTGGCGCTTTGATTTCACATTTCTGATTATCGTTCCGTTACTGTTTACCTCATAGAGAAAATACAGAGACGGTATTTTTCTGAACTCATTATTGCAAAGCTCAAGGTTTGAATTATCGTTCATCTCTTGATACCTCCATAGTTATTATTTCACTTCTGACGGCTGTATGCTGTCCGACTATGGAAACCCCCGCATATCGGGGACAACGGCATTTACGGGCTTACTGTGGGCGTTTACCCGTGATACGTCTTATCCGCTGAAACGGTACTTTTTCAGCTACATTCAAATACACGTCAACAAAGTCTCCGTCTAATTCGATGTTCAGTTCTCCCTCTCGTTCAAACGGGTGCATTGAACAGAACATTTTGAAATACTCGTTGACTTCATCGACGGTCATACCCTCCGGATACCTGCCTATTCGTATCATAAGTATCTCCTCCCGCCGTTGTCATTCTGCTTAGTTCGTCGGCTTCAATCTGTTTCTGCGCTTCTTCGTACTGATCTATCATGCCGAGGACTTCAAATGCTTTCTTTCGTGCGGTTTCTTCTCCGATAAGGTTTACCGACGCGTTGAGCATTGTCATAAACTCCGTGACATTGATGTTATTCGGTCTTGCGAAGCTGAATGAAACATTGTCATAGCCGTAAAAGTCGAGCAGCTTTCTAAGAAACCGTCCGACGTTCTTTTCGATTTCATCACATTTCAGATTGAGGTTTTCATAAGCTGCCTTTATCTCGACTGTGGTCTTATTGCCTCCCTGCACCGACTGCGTATCAACCGCCATAAAGGTTTGGAACAGTTCAGAACGTAAGCGTGTAAGCGCTGCGTCGTGTCCTTCAAAGTCGGGCTTGATTTCGTGCGGGTCAGCTTCTACGCCGTCTTTAAGCGGCAATACACGGGATTTATAGAGGTTTGCTATGAAGTCCTCATAATCTTGGTCGTCCATGCCGTCAGCGTTGCGGATAACCCAATATAAAAGATTGACCTCGGTCATGTTGTTACACAGTCCCGAGAGTATCAGATTATACGCGGTCAACGCAGACTGCTTATTGTGTATAGCTGATTTGTGGTTAGTGTAGAAAAGCGGTATGATAGGCAGCTCGGGTGCTTCTTCTTCGCCCTCTTCCCATACCTCGTTCATACCGTTCTGCATAAAGTTTCGGGTGTACTTCTTTGTTGGTGCTGTCATTCTCAGAACGTTGTTGACCTCAGTCCATTCACTGTAACCTTCGGGTCTGAAAAGAACCGCATTCAATGGTTCATACTTGCCCACTCTCCACCACTTTATGCCCGCTTTCGGCTGCTTGCGGTCTTTTACGGAGAAAATCGGTATAAAATGCGCTTCTTCATCATCACAGCCGACATTCAGCGTTTCTATGCCGTCCTCACGGAGATATGCATAGCTTTCACTATCGTTTGCCGCCCACGTTTCAAGCTCTTGCAGTGCATAATCAAAGTTTTCTCCGAGCTTGTCTTTTACCGCCTCGTTATCAAAAGAAACGCCGTTGCCTAACAGGTACGACGTTTCTTGCATTATAAACAGCTTGTAAAGTCCTGCGGTGACTTTGTTGTTGGCTCTGAACACATCTTTGCGCTCTGCCCCGAATACATCATACACGACGTGCTCATATTTCTGTATCGTAGGGTCTCCGTCTCTGTAGAACTCACCCGCCGCAACGCCTTCAAGGAAACGCGGGTTGTTGTTCTGCTCGTTTATCTTTGCCCGGATAAAGTCGCTTATATTTTCCTCACTCTCGCCGCAGTCGAGGAGGTTTTCGTAAGTAAGCATTTACCAAACCGCCGCCTTTCTCTTGGATTTCTGTCCTATGCCCATAGTCTGCACAAAATAGCGCATTGCGTCCATTTCATGGTCTCCGACTTTTACGGGTCTGTCGTCTGCTGCTTTATCGTCCCATACATAGCCCGAAGCCTCTATAGGGAAGTGCTTGCACTTAGGGGATATTTTTATAAGCCCGTTCTGCATAGCCGTTGCCGTGTTGCGTATGCCGTCCATAACGTCATTATTTGCGGGTTTCACCTTGTACTTATCACGCTTACGCCGTAATAAAGCTATAAAAGAAGCCGCCGACGGGTCAATTATCGTCCTCACAGTCTCGTTTATGCTCTCAGTGAACTTGTCAAGGTCTTTGCCGTATTCATCATCGGTTTTCTGTATGCCCGTATCACGTCCGCTGTAGTAGTATTCATCGACAGCGTACCAAATATCGCCGTACTTGCCCCATAAGAGCGCCGCAAATGCGTTCTGTGTGCCGTAGTCGATACTCAGGATATACTTTTCGGGCTTGCTCCCCGGCGGCTCTGCGATAGCTTCTTTGTACATCGGATATATAACGCCCTCTGCGAGCGTCCACATACCGAGTATGTATCTTTCGTAGAATACGCCCGTGTATTGCTTGCGGTATCTCTCTTTGACTTTCTCCGATAAACTCAGATTATCGTCCATGAGAAAATGCAGATACAGCAGATTCTTGTCTTTCGCTTGATTTATCCAATCGGTTTTGAACCAATGCGAAGGATAAGACGGGTTGCAGTTGAACCACATCTTTGAACCATCTACAGAACAACGTGCCGTAGCTTGATTTACAAAGCTCTGCGGCATAAGCGCAACTTCATCAAGGTACACGCCTGAAAGCGTAATGCCCTGTATCAAATCCTGCGAACGCTCATCTCTGCCGCCAAAGATATAAAAATAATTTTCTTTCCTTCCATCGTTAATGATAATGAGGTTTTCGGCTCTCCTGTCCGTCACAAGGTAATTTCTGCCCGTAAGCATGAGCTTCAAAGAGGACAGAACGTTGCGTCGGAAGCTGCCGACAGTCTTTCCGCACATAGCAAAATTACTGTTGCTAAATTCCGTCATAGCCCATAGAACGAACGACAGCGACATTATAAGTGATTTGCCTGACCTTATCGCACCGTCTGCAATAATGCCATCGTGTTTGTTGACAGGTACGCCGTCACACCACCACGAAAGAAGTTGAAACTGCTTATCTGAAAAAGGTTTGTACTCAAACGTTGGTGCTTGTATTGCTCTGCTCGTCTGCATTGTCTTCACCTTCGTCCTTCCAGCACTCCGCACCCTTTTCTTTCAACACTTGCAGCAGATTATCTTTCGGCTTATTATCTTGATTATTCTCTATGATAAGCGGCGTAGGATTGTCACGATATCCAAGCTCGTTCTTTGCGAGGAATATCATTGTTGTTCTGTCACCCTGTCTTGCGGCGTTATACATCATGTGCCGCAAGCTGGTCTTTGCCGCATTATAGCCTTTGAAGAAAGCGGAGCGTACATCTTTGCGCCTTGTGAAAAGGCTTCTGTTGAACCCCATATCTTCGGCTATCTCGTCTTGTGTGCAAAACTCCGCTGCCATTTCTTCGACCTGCTCAAGGTCAATATCTTTCGGGGTTTTCATGTACGCTTCACCTCCTCATGCTGTCACGAGCCGCTCATGCTGCCCCCCCGCTCTTACGCGACCTCTGCGCCTTCCGTTTCCTCTTCTAGCGCCGTCGTCGTAATCGACATAGTCTCTGTATCTCTCTGCATTCATTCTTTTCACCTCCTTCCGAATATAACGAAAAAAGCCGCCACACATATAGTGCAGCGACCTTTTTTATGATGTTGCTTTATACTTGTATCAATTATTTGTTCATTGCTCGATTTGTCCAATCTTTGCTAAATGCTTGTGTTTTTGGAAACTCTGAATCCGGGCTTTTTAGTATCCTACCTATTTTCTTTGCAAACTCTCTGCCATCAAAATACAATTCCTCAGAATCTAAGCCTACCATATTGCAGAATTCATTGAGTTGTTCACGGTTTTGGAAGCATACTGTGAAGTAGTAGTTGCTATCGCAGACATCTTTGAACCGCTTCTGTTCCTGTTCATTTCTTTCCCTAAAATCTTTTTGAAGCTTTGTCAACTCTTGCTTGACTTCATTTTCATGGTCTTGCAATGTCGGTGTATCTTTGCTTGAAAGCTTAGTATCTTTTGCTTTTTCTTTTGCCCAATTGCTCATGTTCTCACCCTCTTTGTTTTGTCAAAGCCTTCACGCCGCGCTATTTCCAGTTCGGCGAGCGGGAACCATTCCAGCACCTTTTCATAGTCTTTTGGAAAATTATCTTTCAAGGGCTTTAAAAATCTATAGTCTATTCCATCAAATGTCCTGCCCCATATGTGGTAGTCTACCGGCAGCTTTACACCGCTTACATCAAATGCGGCTATCAAATCCGCTTTTTTCCAGTCATAAACAGGAAAAAACCGCTTTTGATTATGGTTTATAGCTCCATGTGTTTTAATGCTTATCCTGCGCATAGGACTGTCAGCCATGCGAACCCCATTAGCTACATATGCGCTCTTTGGGAGCTGTTCGCAGTATCTGATGATATCACCGATGACTATATCATTATACTGGTCTTCAAACGGCAGGTTAGCCGCTTCAATGGTTAATACATTCTTTGGCGGCTGAAACATAAATTCGTTCAGCCATCTGTAAAATGTCTTGTGCGGCAGCCTGTAGATATGGCAGCCGAAGAAATCTTCATAGTACGCAAGGCTCTTTTCAACGAACTCTAAATTGGGGATAAGATAACAGTAATACGGAATTATCCGCTTAAAATATTTTCGAAGCTGTAGCCATGCCGCTATGCTGTCTTTGCCTGTTGAAAACGCTAGTATGCAGGTGTCACACTCTGCCGCCATTCTTTCACACAGCTCTGCGCTGTTTTCATACTCTAGCTTTTCATACATCTTTGTCACCGCCTTTTAAACGGGTGTCAATCGCCTTGTTTACAAAGCTGTTGATACTTTCACCGAACTTTGCGGCAGCCTGTTTGATAATGTCTTTTTTCCCTTTTGGAACTAATACCCGCAGTTGGTCATATACACGAGCATTGTACTTGTTTTTGGCTTTTGTTGCCGGATTTTGTTTATCCATGCACACCACCTCCATACTAACATTATACCATATTTTATATACTGATACAAGTATAATATTGTACAATGTTGTACAAGTATATTTGTGCATATTGTCATCTTTTTCAAGGTGAACGGCAGGACTCGAACCTGCGACCTCTGCATTAACAGTGCATGAAATGATTGCAGTGTGTGCCTTTGTCAAGGCACTCTCAAAGCGCTCTACCGACTGAGCTACGTTCACCATAAGAGCGGATAGCCGCCCTTCCCGCAGTTATGCGCTACTGCAAAACGTCCCGCGCTGTGATGATATGTCGTACTACGGCTTGAAATGTTGGTACTACTTGGCGCGTGAATGCTCCCGAAAGGATTTGAACCTTTGACCCGCAGATTAAAGGTCTGCTGCTCTCCCTCTGAGCTACGAAAGCATGACAAAAGCGCCGCCCTTCCGGAAGAGGGCGACGCCACAAAAGAGGATGAAACTTATGCCAAATTTAACGTTGTGCACTGTTTTTCCATTTTAATTATATCACACCTAAAAATAACATACAATCACATTTAGTAACATACAATAACATTTGAAAAATTTTATCTAATTTTCACAAAAGAACCTGTTTACCGCCATTTCAAGAGCTTTTGAGCTTTCTTCATTCATGGCTTGTGCGACGGTTTCCCACGTCGGCAAACCTTCTATGCAATAGAGATACAGAGCTTGATATATGCGCCTGTCGCGGATAGCGTCAATGTACATGGTAATCTCTCGCTGCTCTGCCTGTATCTTCGATTTCTCTTTGAGAAGCGCTATTGTCTTGTCTCCCGGCTTGTAGCCCTCAATGTGCCTGTGTGTCTGTGCATAGTCGGGCGCGCCGTGAGAGCCTTGCACCGTGTCCGCAACGAAACAGCGTTCATTCAGCAGCCTGTCTATCGCTTCAAGCGCTTCAATGTTCTTCCGGTATTTTCTGAGGTCGGCTGTTTTCATAGTTCAAACCTTCTTTCGTTGTCGGTGATGTGAAGCCCGCGACGTGCGATTTCGCGTTCGCACAACAGCGTACCTTCTGTCCACTCGTTGTCTATGCATTTTTTCATGAACCGCATTATGCAGTCGTCAGGAAAGTTTTGGATTCTAGCTTCAAAATTCGGCACTCGAAACGCGCTTTTTCTGAACAAATATGCAGCTTCAATAGCTGTGTCATTAACTCTGCTTATAAATTCATCGTAATCACTGCTCATTCTCTATCCTTTCTATCTGCCTTTGCAGCTTGTAACCTATCGCTTCATCGAGCTTGTCAAGATAATATTCGGGCATTACCGCCTTAAACTCTTTTATCATGACGATAACATCAGCCATTTCGTATATCATGTCTTCGCTGAATGGTATGCCGAGCCGTAAGCACTTACAGCACTCTTGTATCAGCTCCCCGCACTCTTCAGCTAGTATGACTAGCTGTTTCTCCGCTCCGTAATGACGTATTATCTTTTCTGCTAGTTCATCGGGCGTGTTAATCATCGGTCTCACCGCCTATCAGATTTATTAGCTCATTGGCTGTTTTTCCCCTGAAAATTATCTCTCTCATAATTTCACCTCACACAAATATCTTCGGCGGCAGTTCTGCGTTTTCCCCACATTTCCGCCACAAATGCAAGCAATGCTGATGAATGTTGACGTACTCAATCTTGCACGGGTGATACTGCACCACCGTTTCATCGTCATTGAAAAATAGCTCTT
>Ga0310696_10006598_pt1 | contig 13746 bp, 12 predicted proteins | sample AusTroGonzalo_MG_4_FD_203885 | JGI IMG/M metagenome (GOLD analysis project Ga0310696, IMG submission 203885) | Bovine rumen microbial communities from tropical cattle in Woodstock, Queensland, Australia - Gonzalo_02 (v2) (version 2) | ecosystem: Host-associated > Mammals > Digestive system >... | reverse complement strand
AAGCTCACAATCCCCGGAAACAACGTCGATAATGTCATAAACTACTTTGTTTTCAAGGGAAAGAAGCGCGTCAAGCGAACGCAGGCCGATGTCTGCGTCGATGAGGACGACTTTCCGGCCGCGCTGGGAAAGGGCGGCTCCGAGGTTGGCGGTGACGGCGGACTTGCCGACACCACCCTTGCCGGACGCGATCGCGATACAATGACTCATTCGTTTCCTCCTTTAGGCTTTCCGCAAGGAATCGCACAGAATAGGGGGCTTTCCGATCGCCCCCTAAGACCCCTTCGGCTTTATGGTGCCAAAGAGTTGCCGATCGGCAGGATGAGTTCGACTTCGCGGAGCGTTTTCTGCTCCATATACCAGCCGATGAAGTCACGCGGGGCTTTCGAGGCTTCAGAGCCCGAATACCCGTTGGGAATAAAGCAGGCCACGGCGATCTCCGGGTTTTCATAGGGAGCGAAACAGACGAACCAGGCGTTGTTCTCCAGGTCGATGGAGGTAACCTGCGCGGTTCCCGTTTTCGCGGCGATCTGCTCGCGGTAGGGCCAGTTGCGGAAATACTTTTTCGCGGTACCGGACTCGTCAACCACGCCTTTCATCCCTTCCCGGATGTAAGGGAGGTATTCATCCGAATAATCCAGGCGATGGATCAGCGTCGGTTCACGCTGGGAGAGGATCTCGCCTTCCGGCGAGGTGATCGAATCAATCAGGGAAACGTTGTAGAGATAACCGTTGTTGGCAACGGTACAAACATAACGGGCAACGGCGATCGGGGTCAGAACCGTAACGGACTGGCCGATCCCGGTCAGGATCGTCTGGCCGCCGCCCCACTTGATATCATTCATGTAGTTATAGGTATCGCCAATGACAGACTGGAGGTAGACCATTTCCTTGGTCATGTTCAACTCTTCCATCAGAATGGTGCGCATATGCTCCAGCCATTCGCTTTCATTGTAGTTGACGGCCATGTCCATCAGGCGCTTTGCACAGACGGAAAGGCGTTCATCATCGTATTCGATATTGCGGGAAGCGCCGCAGTTCTTCAGGTGCGTCTTGATGGAGTTGAAAACGATGATGGGAAGGGAGGTGTCCTGGTTGGCTTCGTTCACGGGCCTGGACGGATCGTAAAGCGTGTTCTGTGAGCCGACCACAGAGCGTACTTCGCCGGGCAGGTCGATGCCGGTCTTGGAGGTCAGGCCGAAGAGGGAAGAATAGCGGTACAGGCGTTCCTCTCCGAGACGGGAGGAAAGCTCATAGAAGAAATAATTGCAGGAGTTGGTCAGACCTTCGACGATCGTCTGGTTCGCATGCTGCCAGCGATAGTTCTTGTTGATCCAGCATTTTGGAGCGGTCGAAAGGTCCTGGTTGTACTTTGTGTAGTAGCCCATGTCGGAGATACGCTCGGTCAGTTTCAGTTCACCGGTGGACAGGGCGCCCATACCGGTGACCATCTTAAAGATGGATCCGGGAGTTCCGCGGGCATGGATCCCGTAATTCAGGAGCAGATTCCGGGCATCGCCAAGGATCGCCATGGCGCTTTTGCCGCCGGCGACCAGCATATTCAGGTCATAGGTCGGGTAATTGGCCAGGGCGAGCACGCGGCACTGCATATCCAGAACAATGAGGCAGCCGTGCTCGGCCAGTGCCAGAGGATATTTCACCCAGTCCCGGTTATGAATATCGTTCTTGTTGGCTTCCAGCCAGGACTCGGAAGCAAGGTTCTTTTCCTGCAGATCGCGGGTGGAGTTGACGTTGGCCGCGATACAGCGTTCCGCCTGCTGCTGATAGGAGGCGTTGAGCGTCAGCTTGACGTTGTTGCCGTCCTGAGGAGCGGTATAGGAGAGTTCACGGACGACGCGGGACATCTGGTCGCGCTCCACGACGCGCGAGCCCTTCCGGAGGGAAGAGTTTTGGGTAAGCCAGTCCTCCATCGAGGATTCAATGCCGTCACGGCCGATCGTGTCGTTATAGGAATAGCCTTTGGCCTGCAGGGTCAGCCACATGGCCCGGGTGGGGATGGCGCCGGTGTAGCCGATGATCTGGGAGGCCAGGTTGGACCGCGGATAAACGCGCTTGGTTCCGATCTCGATCGACATGCCGGGCAGCATCATGGAGCGGGTCTCGATCTCGATGACGGTCTCATAGCGGACGTCCTTGGCGATCACGATCGGCTGGGAGTTGAAGATGTTCATCTGCATTTCGGAGTAGATCGCCATGACCTTCAACATGTTCTCTTCCGAAATATCGTCCGTGATTTGGTAGCGGTCCTTCAGCCGCTCGATGCACTGGTCCGCCGTACCGTAGCGGTTCAGGTTGGTCAGGTAGTTATTGGAACGCCACTGGCGTTCCCGGGTCTCCAGAACGGTATCGGAAACGCCCGAACCGAAGTTAAACCGCCATTCATGGGTCTCCGGATCCCGGTCGATGACGAAACTGACCGCAATCTCGCCGCCGTTCTTTTCGATGATGTCGATGGTCTCGAGGATGGAAGCGGTGTATCGCTGATACAGCGTTTTGGTATTGTCCGTGGCGTCCTTCTGGAAGGTGACGTTATAGATCAGTTCATCCTCCGCCATGATCACGGAATCCGAGGTGGAGATATTGCCGCGTTTACCCCGCAGAGCGATGGTTTTGGTCCTGGTTTCATCGACTTTTTCCAGAAAGACATCGGACTGTTTCAGCTGGAGATTGACCAGGCCGGAAGTCAGCCAGACAAAGATGCCGAACAGAACGACCAGAAAAGCAACATAACGCCAGAATTCAGGCGTTTTTTTCTTTTTTTCCATTCGGCTCATCTCCTCTCTGAGGGGGTTAAGGTTAGGGTCAGGGATATTAGGGGTTAGAGGTCAGGGATCAGGGGTTAGGGTCAGCTCTTTGAGAAGACAACGGGGGCGCTACGGAGGACCCGGGTATCCGATTTCGGCCCGAGGATCATCCTGCGGATCGGAAAGAGAAGGACCAGGCAGAGCAGGGAGGTCAGGACCACATCCCAAAAGGCCTTGAGAAAATGGCTGAAAGTCAGAGCGGACCCGCCCAGATAGATATACGTGACGTTGACGATCTCAAACACGAGGATGTTCAATGTCGTGCACAGGACGGTCCTGAGCCAGGCTGGGAGTTCCTTCGACTTTTTGTTGACTGCCCGCTCGTATTCGAGCGTTTTCAGCGGCTTATCCGCAAAGGCAAAGGAACAGAAGAGGGTGGTGACGGGATACAGGAGCAGATGGAGATACGGCACAGAAGGGAGCATGATCTCCATCAGGAGACCGAAGCACAGCCCGACCCAGAAGGCCCGGAGCTTTCCGTAGGCAACGGTCACGATCCCGATGATCACATAAAGGAGGTTCGGCGTCACACCGAAGATCCGGATATAGGGCATCAGGCAGACTTCCATCAGATATCCGAAGACGACCAGGAGCGCCAGGACGAGATACCTCCGGAGAGAACCGGTCTGATGAACCCTCGGGGACATTGTCTGCATCTCCTAATCCTCCTCGAAGGTCATATCATTCGGATCCGGGGTGAAATAAGGCGTAGCTGTCGGGGCCGCGGTCGGGGTCGGCGTTGGCGTCGGTTCCCCGTGCAGGACGACCGCGTGATATTCCAGCGGCGTTTCATCCGGTGTCGGAGAAGGCGTGGGTCTCGGGGTCGGTGTCGGCGTCGGGGTCTCCGTCGGTTCGGGAGACGGCGTTTCGGTCGCGTCCGGATTGTCGGGAACTGCCGTGTTCTGCGATTCGAACAGGGACGAAGCGATCTCCGGAACGATCGGGGATGGACGGGCACTCTCCAGCGGGACAAACTCCACTTCGGTCCGGCCGTTCTCCCGGCCGGAGACCGCTTCCGCCAGGGGCTTGTACCTGAGAACGATCACGTACTCAAGATGCTGGAAATCCACCTGCGGTTCGAGGACGATATACTGTTTATTGGCATCCATGCCGCGGGTACTTTCACGGACGATCCCGATCGGGATCCCCTTCGGGAACGACATACCGACGCCCGATGTAACGACCAAGTCGCCGGGACGGGGAAGATTGTCATCGGGTAGGTAATACATACGGCACAGCGGGGTGCCGTCAATCCCCAGCGTTCCCCGAACGGTTCCCTGGTCGCGGGAGGACTGGATCAGCGCGGCGATGGATGCATCCGAATCAATGACGGTGCGGACAGTGGCCTTATGAGCCTGGGTGTTTTCCGTATAGCCGACCAGGGCACCCGAGATCGTAACGGCCATATAGTCTTCCACGCCGTCTTCCGTGCCCTTGTTGATCGTCAGGGTGGAAAAATAGTTGGAATCGGATTTGCCGATGACGGTACAGACGATCGGCTTCATATTCGCATTGGCAGATATCTCATCTGAAAGGTCTTCATACTGGGAGAGCGTGTTCTGCAGCTCGTCGGCGAGCATGGCTTTATAGACCAGCTGCTCATTCTCGGCGCGAAGGGCATTGTATTCGCTTTCCAGGTTGGCGCGAAGCTTCATCGAACGGAAATACCCGGTAAAGGTCTCAGTGAGGCCGGAGAAAAAGTCCTGGACGGGCGTCACGACATTGCCGATGACGTTCTCAGGCAAGCCGAGGAATGGGGCGGCAGGAATGATCCGGTGGAAGATATAAGCCCCGACGGTGCCGAGCAGGATCATGGTGACCAGGCCGATAATAAGGCCCCGGAGAACAGGATGGCGCTTGCGGGGGCGCCTGACCGATTCGTCGTAGATCGGCTGCAGGTTGTCGTCAAGCATGATCCCGGAGGAATAGACTTTCTTTCCGGTCGTGGCTGCCTCGGGTCCGGAGTCTTCAGAAGAATCCGTTTCATTGTCTCCGCTGTCCTGTTTTGACGGGACGGTATCGGAAGGCGCATTGCGGCGGCGAAGTTTGCGAATGGCTTCTTCCGGCGTGTCGGAGGAGACTTCGGCAGAACCGGTGTCCACCGGGCTTTCCGGATCATTGTAGATAAAATCATCGGTGACGACAGGCCGGTCGTTATCCACTTTGCGCTGAAGGCGTCTTCTTGCCACTGCGAATGCACCTCCTTTCCTTAAGAGTTAGGTATTAGGGATCAGGGGTTAGGGGTTAGGGTTCAGGGAATTATTTAAGGGTCGGACGGGAACGCTTGTCCTGCGGGGTGACGAGCTGGATGTTCTCCGTGAGATAGCCGATTCCGAGGATACAGCAGTCTCCGGGATCGCGGGCCAGGAGCACCGGAATGCCGAGGCTTTCGGAGATATATCGGTCGAGGGCGAAAAGCCTGGCACCGTCGCCGGTCAGATGGATACCGCTCTTCATGATGTCCGCGGCGAGCTCCGGCGGTGTCCGTTCAAGAACCCAGCGGATGGCCTTGACGATGGCCGCGCAGGGACTCTTCACGGCATCATGGGCCTGGGCGGCGGAGAAGGAAACGGTTCCTGCAGAAGTGTTCAGCTGATTTACGCCCCGTACAAGGATCGTACGGTCCTCATCCAACGGCATGGCGGAAGCAAGGTCTTTCTTGATGTTCTCCGCCGTCTGGCTGCCGACCAGAATGCTGCATTCACGCCGGAGATATTCTGCGATGGCGTCGTTAAACTTATTTCCGCCGACCTGAACGCTCTGGGAAACAACCAGACCGCCCAGGGAGATTACGGCGACGTCGGTGGTGCCTGCGCCGATATCGACGACTAAACTCCCGATCGGGTCATAGACCGGCAGGCCGGTGCCGATGGCAGCCGCAAACGGTTTCTCGATCAGGAAGACATGCTTCGATCCGGCCATGCGTACGGCCTCGGTCAGTGCCTTCCGGTTCACATCGTCCAGCCCGCAGGGGACGGAAACGATGATCTTCGGCTTTCCGAGATAGGAAACGCCGACGGCCTTCCGGATAAAGTATTTGAACATCAGTTCGGCGATGTCAAAATCAGCGATCTGGCCGTTGCGGATCGGCGATACAGCGATCAGGGTATCGGGCGCGCGGCCATACAGGAAGCGGGCTTCATCACCGACAGCGCGGACGGTATGACTGTTCTCCCGGTCAAGGACCACGAGCGAAGGCTCGGAGATCACAATGCCGCGTCCCCTGACATAGACGTTGATATTCTCCGTACCCAGGTCGATCCCGATATCAGGTGCCAGTAAAGGCATAACTCAATCATCCTTTGACATAATTAGTGATGCTGCGCGGCCGCCAGTGGATAGCCTGCCCGGATCAGCAGACGGCGGACCAGGTAGAGCGGAAGGCCGATCACGGAAGTATCGCATCCTTCGATCCGCGTGACCCACAGGGCGGCGCGCCCCTGGAGCGCGTAGCTCCCGGCCTTGTCCAGCGGATCTCCCGTAGCCACATAGGAGAGGATCTCCTCATCGGGGATGTCACAGAAGGTAACATCCGTCCGGTCCGACGCGGTAAAGACATAGCCCGAAGGCGGGATCACCGTCACCCCGGTAAAGACCTGATGGGTCTGCCCGGAAAGGCGGCTGAGCATACGGGAGGCCTCTTCGGGACCGGAAGGCTTCCCCAGGGTTTTACCGTTCAGGGAGACCAGGGTATCCGCAGCGAGGATGAATGCATCCCCGAAGCGGGAAGCCGTCGCGAGCGCCTTGCGGCGGGAGAGGATCTCCACTGCTTCCCCGGCCGGCAGGCTGCAGGATTCATCGACTTCCGGAGCAAAGGTTTCAAAAGGGATCCCGAACCGGGTGAGAAGCTCACAGCGGCGGGGAGACTTTGAGGCCAGGACCAGCTTTCTGCATTCCATGACGCCCTTTCCGCCCTCCTTCCGGCAAGTCTTTAACCATACAATTATATCATATTTTATAAGAAAGTAAAATTGACAAACCGGCATACTGAAAACTATAATAATCTGAATATGTATGCGACGGGGGAATTCGCGGATGAAGAAGGCATTGATCACGGTCACCGGACTGGACACGACAGGGATCATCGCCCGCGTGGCGACAAAACTGTACGAGCTGAATATCAACATCCTTGACATCACCCAGACGATCCTGGGAGGATACTTCACGATGATGATGGTGGTGGACCTGGACGGGGCAGATAAAAGCTTTGAGGAGATAAACCAAGAGCTGGAGCCGGTCCGCGAGGAGCTAAAAATGAGCATCCATATGCAGCGGATGGATATCTTTGACGCGATGCACCGGATCTGAAGGAGGCCTGTTTTATGATCGAAACAAGAGAGATCCTCCAGACGATGCACATGATCCAGCAAGAGAATTTTGATATCCGCACGATTACGCTGGGGATCAACCTGCTGGACTGCTCGGACCGGGATGCAAAACGGTGCGCGGAACGCGTATATGCAAAGATCTGCCGGATTGCCTGCAATCTGGTAAAGACCGGCGAAGAGATCGAGACGGAGCTCGGGATCCCGATCGTGAACAAACGAATCAGCGTGACGCCGGTCAGCCTGATCTGCCAGGACGACCCGCGGCCGATCGCGCTGGCGCTCGACCGGGCGGCAGCGGAAGTGGGCGTCAATTTCCTCGGCGGCTATTCAGCCCTGATGCACAAGGGCGCAACCATGGCGGACGAACGCCTGCTGGCTTCGATCCCAGAAGTGCTGAGCGAGACGAAACTGCTCTGTTCCAGCGTCAACGTGGCCTCCACGCGGGCCGGGATCAATATGAACGCCGTGAAGGAAATGGGTGAGATCATCAAACGCACGGCGGAACTGACGGCAGAACAGGACGGCCTGGGCTGTGCAAAACTCGTCGTTTTCGCGAACGCGGTGGAAGATAATCCCTTCATGGCCGGCGCGTTCTGCGGCGTCGGGGAACCGGAATGCGCGATCAACGTCGGTGTTTCCGGACCGGGCGTCGTAAAAGTAGCGCTGGAGCATGTAAAAGGGGCGCCGTTTGACGTCGTGGCCGAAACGATCAAGCGAACCGCTTTCAAGATCACCCGCGTCGGGCAGCTGGTCGCCAAGGAAGCGAGCAAGCGGCTGAATATACCCTTCGGGATCGTGGACCTGAGCCTGGCGCCGACTCCGGCCCGGGGCGATTCCGTGGCCCATATCCTGACCGAGATGGGGCTGGAGAATGCCGGGGCGCCGGGCACGACAGCCGCGCTCGCGCTGCTCAACGATGCGGTGAAAAAGGGCGGAATCATGGCCAGCAACCATGTCGGAGGCCTCAGCGGCGCCTTTATCCCGGTCAGCGAGGACATCGGGATGATCGAAGCGGTGAGCGCGGGAGCACTCACGCTGGAAAAACTGGAAGCGATGACCTGTGTTTGTTCGGTGGGCCTCGATATGATCGCGATCCCGGGGGATACCTCCGCGGCAACGATCAGCGGCATCATTGCGGATGAAGCAGCGATCGGCATGATCAACAACAAGACGACCGCAGTCCGGGTGATCCCGGCAGTCGGGAAAAAAGCGGGCGACCTGGTCGAATTCGGTGGCCTGCTCGGCATGGCTCCGGTCATGTCCGTCAACACGCAGGACAACAGTGAATTCATCGCACGGGGCGGGAGGATCCCGGCGCCCGTACATTCGATGAGGAATTAAAGGCCCCTTCGGTGAGGAAGTTTGATATTTGAGGTTTATTCGGAATGGGTAACTTTGTGGATCATGTGAGGATTACGGCGAAGGCGGGAAACGGAGGAAACGGTTCCACTTCGTTTCATCGCGAAAAGTTTGTGATCAACGGCGGACCGGACGGCGGCGACGGCGGCAAGGGCGGGGATATCCTGATCTATGCGGACATGAACATGCATACGCTGCTGGATTTCCGGTTCAAAAGCAAGTACACGGCCCAGAACGGCGAAGACGGAAAGGCGAACCGCTGCACCGGAAAGCGCGGCGACGACCTGCTGATCAAGGTCCCGGTCGGGACGGTCATTTTTGACGACGAAACGGACCGGGTCATGGCCGATATGGATACCCCCGGGGAGACACGGCTCCTGCTGAAGGGTGGTAAGGGTGGCTGGGGAAACCAGCATTTTGCCACACCGACGCGGCAAGCTCCCAACTTTGCCAAACCCGGTATCAAGACGGATATCCGGACGCTGAGGCTCGAGTTGAAGACGATCGCGGACGTCGGCCTGATCGGATACCCCAACGTCGGGAAGAGTTCGATCCTGAGCGTAGTGACCAGCGCGCGGCCCAAGGTCGGCAACTACCATTTCACGACGCTGACGCCGAACCTGGGCATTGTGCGGCGGTTCGGGAAGGACATCGTACTGGCCGATATCCCCGGACTGATCGAAGGCGCCGCGGAAGGAGCCGGCCTAGGGCATGATTTTCTCCGGCATGTCGAACGGACGCGGCTGCTGTTGCATGTGATCGACATCTCCGGCAGCGAAGGCAGGGACCCGGTGGAAGACCTGAAGCAGATCAACGCCGAACTCGAGCATTACGGCGAGCTTGGCGACCGTCCTCAGATCATCGTCTGCAACAAGACGGACCTGACCGGAACGGAGGAGAACCTGGAGCGGGTGCGGGCCTTTGCGGCGGATAAGGGGCAGAAGGTGTTCCCGGTCAGCGCCGCGATCCACGAGGGCTTTGAGGAACTGATGGACGAGACGGCCCGGCAGCTGGAATCCCTTCCGCCGATCCTGCATTACCAGGAAGAGGAAGAACCAGAAGACGAGGTCGACCTCGACACCTTTGAAGTCATGTACGAAGACGGCGTTTACGTCGTATCCGGAAAAGGCATGGAGCGGCTGATCGACAGCGTCAACTTTACGGACCAGGAAAGCCTCAACTGGTTCCACCGGAGCCTCAGGAGACTCGGCGTGATCGACCGGCTGAGGGAAGCGGGGGCAGAAGAAGGTTCCGCGGTCCGGATCGGCGAGATGGAATTTGATTTTGTTGAATGAGAGGACAGACAGATGACCGGAAAACAGAGAGCATCGCTGCGAGCGATGGCAAATCCGCTGGATACCATCATTTATATTGGTAAAGAAGGGATCACCGACGGAACAGTCAAGGAGGTCTACGACGCGCTGGAAGCCCGGGAACTGATCAAGGGCTGCGTGCAGCAGGGAGCTCCGCTGACCGCGAAGGAAGCGCTGACCGAGCTGTGCGAAAAGACAGGCGCGGAACCGATCCAGTTCATCGGCCGCCGGTTTGTGATGTACCGGCCCAGCCGGGAGAACCCGCGGATCGTTATCGAATAAAAGCAAGGAAGGAACCGACATGAGTACAGCCCATATCAAGGATTATCCGGGCGGACGGATCCACATGATCGGGATCGGCGGAAGCAGCATGAGCGGTCTGGCTGAAATGCTGCTGGATCAGGGATACCATGTGACGGGAAGCGACCGGGACGAGACCTATCTTGTGCATTTCGCGCGGGAAAAAGGCGCGGAGGTCATGATCGGCCATCAAGCGGAAAACGTGCATGGAGCGGACCTGGTCGTCTACTCCGCTGCGATCGCTGCGGACAACCCGGAACGAAAGGAAGCGGAAAGGCTCGGGATCCCCGCGATCGAGCGGGCCTGGCTGCTGGGCCAGCTGATGGAGGGCTATCCGAAGGCGGTCGGCGTCTGCGGAGCGCACGGAAAGACGACCGTGACCTCCATGCTCAGCCAGATGATGCTGGAGAACGGATTTGATCCCGGAATCCATATCGGCGGACGGCTCGACGCCATCGGCGGGAGCACCCGGGTCGGCCACGGCGATCTCTTCATTGCCGAAGCCTGTGAATACAACCGCAGTTTTCTCCACATGCCGCCGACGATCGCCGTCGTGCTGAACATCGACGCGGATCACCTGGACTGCTACCGGGATATCGATGAGATCGAGGAGACCTTCGGACAGTATCTGTCCATGCTGCCGGAAAACGGCACAGCCGTCGGAAACGGGGATGATCCCCGGATCACTCGGCTGTTCGGAAAACTCCGCTGCAAAGTGACGACGTTCGGCTTTGACCGAAAGAACGACTGGTATCCGGAAAACCTGCAGGAGAATGAACGCGGGTATGCGACCTTCGACCTGATGCATTCCGGGAAGAAAGCGGCGGAAGTCCACATGGGTGTCCCAGGTGATTTCAATGTATTGAACGCGTTGGCAGCGATCGCCGCGGCAGCCGAGATCGGCCTGGAGCCGGAAAAGGCAGCGGACACCGCAGCACGCTTCGTCGGGGCACACAGGCGGTTTGAACTGACGGATACGATCAACGGCTTTGAAATCTTCCATGACTACGGGCATAACCCCGCTGAGATGAGGAATGCGCTCTCCATCGCGAGGAAGCGCTGCAAGGGCCGCCTTTGGGCTGTGATGCAGCCGCATACCTTCAGCAGGGTCCGGACGCTCTTTGACCAGTACCTGACGTGCACGGAAGAAGCGGACCATACGCTGGTGACCGACATCTGCGCTGCCCGGGAAAAGGATCCGGGTGACCTGAACAGCGGAATGCTGGTCGCCGGGATGCGGGAACACGGAATCGATGCGGTATGGACGCCGTCCTTTGACGATACGGAAGAATACATCATGTCACACTGCAAGCCGGGGGACCTGGTGCTGACAATGGGATGCGGGGACATCAACCTGCTGAACGACCAGATCCACCGCCATCTGACGGAAAAACAGGAAAAGGACTGAAAAGGTTGAATCCAAGGAACAGAAGGGTTGTTGACCCCGGGAAGATCGAACAGAATATGCGGGAGATTTGCAGCGTATTGCCGGAACATGTCCGGGCCCTTGCGGTCGTCAAGGCGGACGGATACGGACACGGAGCCCTGCAGACGGCGATCGCGGCCCTGAAAGGCGGCGCTTCCATGCTGGCGGTTGCCTCGGTTGACGAGGGAGCCACTCTGCGGGACGGCGGGATCAATGCCCCGATCCTCGTGCTCGGAGCGGCAACCGAAAACGATGTGAAACGTGGCGTTGAAGCCGGCCTAATCCAGACCATATGTTCCCCCGAAATGGCCAGGATGTGCGAGTCTGCGGCTGCTGAAACCGAAAAACAGACCGAAGTCCATTTGAAGATCGATACCGGCATGGGACGGATCGGCGTCCGGACAGAGGAAGAAAAAGAGCAAGTGCTGAGAACGCTGCAGGACTGCCCTCACATCAAACTGGCCGGGGCATTCACCCATTTTGCGGACGCAGACGACGGGGAAGACGGCGAACGGTATACCGATCTGCAGTTCCGGCGCTTCCTCGAACTGACGGAAGGGCTGCCGGACGATGTGATCCGCCATTGCTGCAATTCAGCTGCCATCCACCGGCATCCGGAGATGTACCTTGATATGGTGCGGGCAGGCATCAGCCTGTATGGATATCCGCCGGTGAGGACGGACATGAACCTGGTGCCCTGCATGACCTGGACGGCGACAGTAAGCTACGTCAAGGAACTGGCTCCCGGATCCTTTGTCAGTTACGGGAGGACTTGGCAGGCGGATCGTCCGGTCCGTGCCGCTACCGTCACCTGCGGATACGGCGACGGCTATCACCGCAATGCTTCAGGAAAGGCCAGTGTACTGATCCACGGAAAACGAGCGGCGGTCATCGGCAGGATCTGCATGGACCAGATGGTTGCCGATGTAACGGAAATTCCGGATGTGCAGGCCGGAGATGAAGTGATCCTGATGGGCCGGAAAGGACAGGAACAGATCACGGCGGAAGATCTGGCCAAATGGAGCGGAACGATCTCCTATGAGATCCTGCTCAGCGTCGGATCGAGGGTGAAGCGAGAGATTATCCATTCCACCCATGGGAAAGGAGAAGAAGACTGATGAGCATGAATCCGAAGACGGCAAAGAAACCGGAAGAGCTCATCCGGAAAGAATTCCTCCGGGGAAACGCAACGGACGAAAACACAATGAAGAACAGCCTGATCTTCTTCGGAAGCCTGCTGATCGTCTTCTTTATGGCGTTTGTGGTCAGCGCGACGACCTCCGGCAACAACATCATCCGGCTCATCGTCAGCATCGCAATCATCGCGCTGACAATGGTCGTATTCTTCAACAAGGGCAGCGTTCACGGGGCAGAAGCGGTTGCGCGCGGGGAGATCCTGTGGCAGAAACAGGAAAAGGGGCAGACCTTTAGCGAATCCGAAAGGAAGATTTGCTTTCACCCGCTGAAAGCTTTCCTGATCGGCCTGATCGGAACGATCCCGCTGCTCCTGGTCGCGATCGTTTTTTCGCTGAACACCAGTGTGCAGACGACCACGGCCGGCGCGCTGCCATCCTGGATGCAGGCTTATCTCCGACGTGACGATATATCGGGACCGCTGGTCAGCTATATCCAGTCTGCCGGCATGGGCCTGGTCGATATCCTACGGATCATCGTGCGGCTCACCGTCATGCCTTTCATCAGCCTGGTCGGAACGGCTGACCATTACGGGGTTTACCTCATTGAAAAACTCAGTCCGCTGATCCTGCTGCTGCCGGCATGCGCCTACGGGACAGGTTACCTGACAGGGCCAAACGTGCGCGCCAAGGTGCATACGGCGATCCAGGAAAACGACCGCAGGAGAAAACGCCGGGAGAAAAAGGAACGCAGGATCCGGGCCGGAATCACGGCGAAACCGAAGGAACCGGAGAAGCTGAACTGACATGCGGATCATTGCGGGAGATGCCCGGGGGAGAAGGATCGAGGCGCCGGAAGGACGCGATACGCGGCCGACGCTGGACCGGGTCAGGGAAAACCTGTTCAACATGCTGCAGGGAGAGATCGCCGGGAGCCATGTCCTCGACCTTTTTGCAGGCAGCGGAGCACTGAGTTTTGAGGCGCTGAGCCGAGGCGCAGAGACAGCATTCCTTGCGGATCATGACCGGATAGCGATCGCGGTTGAAAAGAAGAATGCCGAG
>Ga0310696_10006596_pt1 | contig 13748 bp, 2 predicted proteins | sample AusTroGonzalo_MG_4_FD_203885 | JGI IMG/M metagenome (GOLD analysis project Ga0310696, IMG submission 203885) | Bovine rumen microbial communities from tropical cattle in Woodstock, Queensland, Australia - Gonzalo_02 (v2) (version 2) | ecosystem: Host-associated > Mammals > Digestive system >... | reverse complement strand
CAGACGATACAGCCCCAATCGATCTACGGAGATGTTCTTTTCCACCACGTCGCGGATGCCGTTCGCCAGTTCTTCGAGGGGGATATACTTCATATCGCGCACTTCCGCGGCTTCTTCCGCGGGGACGCGCAGGGTGGGTGCTTTGCTCCCTTTCAAATAGAGGAATTCGCCCTTTCTCTCCAGTCCGAAGCGCTCGGGATAGCTCATCTTCATCAGATATTCGGAACGCACGGCGGACGTGACTTTATCCTTTCCGAAGAGGAAGCAGATACGCCGCAAGATCCATTCCTCGTGGACGGGGGATTCCGCTTCCACGATCATTTTTACCACGCCGCAGACGTCCCCTCTGCATTTCTTCATAGCTTGGAATTCATTGACGAGGGGATAGGTGGGGAATTCGAAATGTTCTTCTTCCGCCACTTCCGTGAAGCTCTCCGTTGGGACGGGTGCTTCGGGTGCGGGCTTCTCCGCCTCTTCGTTTGCCGCGTCGAGGGCGGCTTTAATCGCGGCGAGCAGGCGATCTTTCTCGGTCTTATTGTTCTTCACCCAGTCGGTGGACCACAGACGGTAGAAACGCCAGCCCATACGCTCCAACACGCCTTGGCGCAGTCTGTCGCGGTCGCGCGTAGCGGTGATGCTGTGATATCCGGGACCGTCGAACTCGATAGCGAGAAGGAATCGGTCGCTGTCGGGCGCCTTAACGGCGAGGTCTATTTTGAAAGAGGAGAATCCGAGCTTGGCTTCCACTTCGTAGCCGTTTTCTACGAGGAATTCGCGCACTTCTTCCGCCACGTTTTCGCGTGCGGTGTCCGTGCGAGCGCCGAGCGCGAGGACGGCAGGTCCGTTCTCCGCATAGTCGAGGTATGCTCCGAGCAGCCTTGCCCCACGGGATGCCGTGCGGTTCGGATCTATGTCGAAACCGTGCATCGAGGATAGGATGACCACGTTGCATTTCGCTCTCGTGACGGCGACGTTCAGCCTGCGTTCGCCTCCTACTTTATTGATGGGGCCGAAGTTCATCAGGAGTTTACCGTCCGAGCCTTTGCCATATGCCACGCTGAAGAGGATGGTGTCGCGCTCATCGCCCTGCACCGTCTCGAGATTCTTGACGAAGAAGGGCTCGGGTTTGTCCGACTTGAAGAATTCTTCCTTGGACGGATCTTCCTGCCTGCGTTTCGAGATCAGGCGGTCGATGAGATTCTGCTGAGAGATGCTGAACGCCACCACGCCGAGACTGCGTTCGGGGTATCTGTCGATGTGCTCGAATACCAATTCCACCATCTTCTCCGCCTCGGCGCGATTGGTCTTGGTCACGCGGTCGAAAATGCCGTCTACGTGTATATAGTCCACGCCCACGCCCGGCGCATCCGCGATGGAAGAGGGGAAGGTAACGAGATCGTTATCGTAGAAGAACTTATTCGAGAAGGAGATCAACTGTTCGAAGCGGCTCCTATAATGCCAGCGCAGACGCAACTGCGGGAATGCCGTAGCACAGAGATCCAAGATGGATTCGAAATCCACGATATCGTCCTCGTCTTCGTGCTCGAGCTCTTCGGGTAGGACGCTCGAGGAGAAGAAATTGCTCGGGGGCATCTGCTTGGAGTCGCCCACGACGATGAGCTGTTTACCACGGTAGATGGCGCACACGGCGTCTTGCGGGAATATCTGCGATGCTTCGTCGAATATCACCACGTCGAAAGTAAAGTCCGCGCCGAGGAAGGTGCTCACGCTGAGCGGCGACATCAGGAAGCAGGGTTTCAAGGTCTGCGCCAGTTCGGGGATCTCCGCGAGTAGGGTGCGGATGCTCTTCTGTCTGCGTTTCTTCTCTCCTTCGCGGCGAAGGACGGCTACGGCGCTTCCCTGTGTGATGAGGTCGAGAGAGGGACGCTCCGCAGATAGGGTGGCTTTGATGACCGCTTTATTGATCTCGAAGGTGGTGAGATCTCTCTTGCGGAATTCCGCCACCGCTTGATCGTGCGGGATGCGAGTGAGCGAAGAGAGGATGGGGGACTCGCGGAGCAATAGGTCGATCCATTGTGCCGCGAAGGCGCGCCGATACGCCGCGCCGAGAAGGGATCCTTCGACCTCGTGATCCAAGGCGAAGTCCAGATAGGAGAGGAGATCCGCTTCACGGAATTGTTCGATGAGCTTCATAAAGCTCAGCCAGTTGTCGAGCTCTTCGGTATTATCTCTGCAATTGCGCAGTTTGGGCGAGAGCAGGGCGAATGCCGTTGCGGCGATGTCGTATTGCGTCTTGTCGAAACGGGCGGAGAGAGACTCCTCGTGGCTATCCTTGAACGCCGCGTCGAGGTCTGCCGCATAGTCTTCGCACGCGGCGGTGGGATCCTTTGCGGGGTCTGTGAGATCGCCGAGATCCATGCCCGATTTCAGGATGCCGAGCAGGGTCTCCATCGATTCGATCAAGAGAGAGAAGTCGGTATCCACGCCTTCATACCCCGCGCCGAAGAGCGCCTCCACCTTGGTCTCGAGGGACTCGAAATCTTCCTTCGCGTCTTGGTATGCCGCCAAGGTGGCGGTGAGGGTGCAGGCGGATCTGTAATCGGGCTTTTTGCCATTGCGCAAGCAGGAAGTCAGCTCCCCGACGATGGACTTGTATTCGCCGGAGAATAGGCGAGAGATCCCGCCTTGATACTTCGTCGAAAGGGCGGTGTAGTATTTGTCGCCCGGCAGTTTGAATATCGCGACCTTGCACTCTTGCAGAAGAAGTTTCTTCTTCTCGAGGATCTCTGCCGCGAGGGGCGCCATTTTCTTCACGGTGGCGAGGGCTTTCTCCGATACGTCCTTCTTGAAGAGAGCGGGCGTCAGGAGACGGGTATTCGCCATCAAGGTGCAGAAGGTGTGGAACGTATGCGCCTCATTGAGGTTTCGGACGAGGACGCCGTGTTCTTTCTGTGCGCGGTCGGCGGTGTCTTGCAGACGTTCTACGCAGGCGGTCATACGGCGCAGATCTTCGCGAGTGGCTACTTTGTTCTCATAAGAGCCGTCGGCGTCGGCATAGCCGTACCAGATATTATTGCGATAATCGTATCCGACGGAATCCTCGTACCCGACGTAGCGCTCCAATAGGACGTCCGCTTCGCGAAGGTAGGACGCGCCTTTCTCGGACAGATCTTTGATGACGTAGTCGAGGGGTGGCGCCGTGCGGCGAAGGGCGTATTCTTCATAGAGGTCGTAAATACTCATCTCTACGAGAGGACGGACGCGGTGCAGTTCGTCGGTATAAGCGTCGAGCTGTGTCCTTGCCGCTTCGCGTGCTTCGATCTCGGACTGAGCACGGGCGGAAACGACGTTCTTCGGCAGATTCAGCGTGCGGCACAGTTCGTCGATGACGTCTTTCTTATTGGCGCGATAGCTGTGCATCGCGAGACAGAAGTCCGCGAGTCCCACTCGTTTCAGATTTTCGTACACCACGTTCAAGGCGGCGCGTTTTTCGGAGACGAAGAGCACCTTCTTGCCGCGGGCGAGACATTCCGCCACGATGTTGGTGATGGACTGGCTCTTGCCCGTTCCGGGCGGCCCTTGCAGGACGAAACTCTTGCCGCTCGCCGCCATGCTGATGGCTTGATTTTGACTGGAGTCCGCGTCTACGACGTTGTGCAGTTCACCGGGGTCTTCGGCGGGCTTCTCCTCTTCCAAAGCGGGTAGATTCAAGAGCGCGCGGATCGAAGGGTTTTTCAGTATGACGGCGGCGTTCTCTTTAAGATCCTTGTACATATTGATCTTCTGGAACGCGAAGAGACCTATCTTGCATTCGACGGTCACCGTCCAGCCCAGTTTCTCCACCAGTTGGGTGATCTTATTATAGTATTCTTCCACGGGGGCTTCTTCGTCGTATTCGGGGAGCGTGATGCCGTGTTCGTTCTGCATCTTGTAGAGGAAGGTGGGGTTTATGGAGATATCCGCGGCGATATTGATATAGAAAGGAGAGACAGACGACTCATGCTCGATGGTCACAGGCGCCAGCAAGATGGGAGCGTGCAGGATGCGGCTCTTGTCGTCTTCTTCCGTCCAATCGATGAATCCGAATGCGGCGTAGGCGAGATTCACGCCCGTCTCTTCCATCGCGGAATCCGCGCGTTTTTTGATGTTTTTCAGCGCGGTAATGGGCGTCCCCTCGACGTTATACGCGAGGCAGATATTGTTCTTTTTCAGCTTGGGCAGATATTTCTCGAGATAGGCTTTCTTCGAGGCGGCGGCTCGCTGCGTCTTGCTCTGCGGGCTGTCCTGCTCACCCTCGGGAGCCGCGCCGTCCGACGCAACTTCCGCATTTACCGTGTTTCCTTCGGGAGGAAGTAACGGAGATTCCTCGTCGTCCGCGAGTTTCGGATCGTACACCTCGAAGCGTACGGATTTCTCGCTACGGTCGAGGATCGTGGCGAAATCGGGGAACAGTAGCTCCACGGTGGTGGACTTGGCGTCCTTGAAGTTGATAAGATTATTGCCTTTTCCCGTGTCGAGTAGGAGTTCTGCCCATTTGTTCAAACGTTCGTTTTCCATTCTATTCTCCTTGTGTGGAAGTAAGTTCTGTCGGTCAATCGTTTTCGAGGAATGTTTTGCGCATAACGTACGCCCATTCGGTATAGCCTGCTTTGTTGAGGTGCATACCGTCGGCGAAAGAGGTGAGGTCGCCGGTACCGCTTTCGCTGTATACCATACGGTTGGTCGTATCGAGACTGATGGTATAGAGCCAGCTGTAAGAGGCGGCATAGCTGCTCATCGAATTGTTGAAAGATTCCACGTTCTTTACGGTCAGTTTGTTGCTGCCCGAGATGGCGAGCGGCACTTTATTGATGAGCACGTAGAACACCTTGGTGTGCGGCAGGTTGGTGTGGATCTGCTGGATGAGCGTTTTCACGTTGGAGAGCGTCGTGTCAACGGAGCTGTTGTATTTCAGGTCGTTGACGCCCACGAACAGGATGATCGCGCGCGGGTTGTAGGCGTATATAAGGCGCTCCGCGAGCCCGCCGTCCACGATCCAGTCGGTGGATGCCGTGCCGCCGATGCCGACGTCCGCCACGTCGATGCCCTTCATGTCTTGACTGTACGTCTCCCATTTCTCCATCGAAGAGGAACCGCAGAGGATGAGCCCGTGCGGGTCGATGGCGATGTCCTTATACAGATTGCGCGCATAATACTCGCGGGTAGATTGCCCGCTGTCGTTGTTATTGATGGACGCCACGGCTTTTCGTTTGACGGTGACGGTGCTCGTCGTAAGCGTGTCGGAACCGTTCTCGAGATATTTGATCGTCAGCGTGCCGTATGTGTCGTTAGAATTTGAGTTCGTTAAGATATTGGTGCTCTGCGCGTAGGTCGCGGAGATGATCGCTTTCACACCCGCGATATAACTGAAGAGCGGCGACACGTCGGCGGCGTAGGTCTGCAGTTGCTTGATGGCGGTCGGGTTTATGGAGAGGGTCGTGTTGCTCTTCACTTCGTTCGCTCCCATGATCTTGATGGACGTAGTGCCGCTCGATATCGGCACGCGATAGGTCGGATCTTTATCCGTCTCATAGGTGCTGTCCTCCGAAAAAGTCATATTACTCAGCTTTACGCCCGCGGCGGATGCGACGGAGATCATAAATTTCGTCACCTTGCATTTATCGAACAGCAAAGTATAGCCTTGGCTCTGATTCGCATAGAGCACGTAACGCCCCGTAGCGACCATATAATCCTCGTCGTAGAGAGTGAGGTCCGTATAGGTGGTGTCGCTCGAACTTGCATTGGTGAGGGTGAATGCCACTTTGTTCGCATAGCCGGCGGAGAGGTCCTTCGTCATATATTCGCCTGCCGATACGGTGAGAGTCGTTCCTTTATAGGAGCTGCCGTCACCTTTGTATTGTCCCGCAGAGGAAGCGGACGTGTCTACGTAAGAGACGGAGAGATCATCGAGGTAAAGATAGCAATATGTCGACGCGTTGCCCGTAGTGCCGTACACGTCGAAGCGGATCGCCTGCACTTCGATCGGATCGAATCCGATGTAGTTCACGGTCGTGAATACTTTGTTGCTGTTGTTCGTGCCCGTGGAGACTATCTTGACGTACTTATTCGCCGCGCCCGTGATGTAGTGGGTATTGCCGGCGGTGTCTATCAGCATGATCTTGTACCAAATGTCGTAGGACGTGTAGTAATTGCCGAGCCGCACGTTGAAACTGTTGGCGAGTCCGAGGCTGCTACCCGTGCTGTACGTGAATCTGCCCACGACGGTAGACGTGCTCATATTCACGACACGGCTCGTGTCGCCGTAGCGGCTGTTCATTTGGTTGCTCGTATTGACCCAGCTTTCGTTGGATTTGTTCTCGTATTGTTGCGTCCAATATTGTGCCCCCGAGCCACCGTTCGCCACGGTATAGGGCGAGTTCGCCGTTTGATCTTCGAAGGTCAGCGTGGTGTTCGCGAGCGTCAGCGATTTGGGTTGGCTCTTCTCTATGGCGCTACCGCTGTAGAATATATTCTTCGAGGCGTCGTAGCCGCCGTACGCTTTCACGCTGACGGTATGACTGCCCGCGGTGCGACTCGTGAGCTCGTATGAGGACAGGGTAGTGTTCGCATAACTGCCGCTGTCTTCCTTGACCTGCACGTAGCGCGCCGAAGCCGTCCAATGCGCCGTGATGCCGCTGAAGGTCACGTTGCTGAGGCTGACCGGCGTCGAATAATACGTGAAGTCGGAGGTCGCCGCGCTCGCCAGGTAGATCGGGTCGCTCGAGATCGCCCTGACGCAGAGGGAGTGCGTGCCGGTAGAGGCGGACAGATCCGATGATCTGCCCGATGCGGAAGACCAAGAAGATCCGCCGTTGGTGCTGTATTCGTATCCCGTAGCATGGTCGACGGCGTTCCAGCTGATCGTCGTCGCACCTGCGGAAGGCGTCGAGAGGACAGGCGCGGCGAGCTGTGACACCGACACGGAGAGGGTGCTTGTGACCGTGGATGCCGCGTAGTAATATTTGCGGTTATTGCCGTCCCAATGGGTGCTCGAAGATACGGTAAAGGAGTATGTTCCGCTTGAGGCGGGGATCGCATTGCTGACGGTGTAGGTATCGCCGTTCTTGGTCGCGGAGAGCGTCGTATTGCCGCGCTTCACGGAGAGAGTGTTCGCCGTCGCCGTCCAAGAGATATTTCTGCCGCTTCTCGAGAAGTTGTTTATCGTTATCTCCGCCGTCGTGTAGCTGTAGGTGGATATCGAAGAAGTCAGAGAGGCGGAGTTCACTGCGCCTACCGCTTTTACTTTGACGGTATGTGCGCCGTTCTCCGTATCGAAAGCGACGAGCATATCGCTTGTATCCGTCCAAGACGAGCCGCCGTCAATGCTGTACTGATAGTACGCCGCATTCGACACCGCATCCCAAGACACGCCCTCTGTCGAGGCGGAGAGAGAAGGCGCGGAGAGCGTAGATACGGTCACGGAGTCCGTCCGATCATACGGTTCTCTCGTGTAATAATATCTATTGTTCGCGCTGTCGTAATAGGTGCTTGCGGAGAGCGAGAGCGCATAGGTGCCCACCGTCGCAGGGCAGGTATAGGAGTAGACGCCGCCTTCAAGAGCCGGGCCGGTGTTATTGCCGTTCACGGTGAAGGTATAGGACACCGCGTTCATCGTCCAAGATACCTTGCGTTCGTTCTTCGAAAGCTCGGAGACGTAGAGGGCTATCGTTTCATAGTTGAACGTCGCTTCCGCGCTCTGCAGATAGGAAGTATCGTCGGAGATCGCATAGACCTTGACGACGTGATCCCCCGTCGAAGAGGAGAACGCTTCGCTACGTGCGACCTTCTCGTTCCAAGCTCCGGCATCCACGCGTACTTTATATGCCGTAGCGTTCGGAACGTTGTTCCAATAGATGCCGTTCGCGTTCGCGGACAAGGCGGGCGCGGCGAGGGCAGAAACGGTGATCGACGTGCCTTTCGTCACGCTGTTGCCGACGTAATAGACGGCGTTCTTGCTGTCATAGCCGTCCGTCACTGTCACGGACAGCGCATAGGTGCCCACCATCGCGGGGGCGGTGTAAGAGTGGGTGCCGTCCGAGATGTCGCACGCTGCGGTTTTACCGTTTACCGTGAATGTCTCGGAGAGCGCCGTCGGCGTCCAAGAAGCGGATCTGCCGTTCACGGAGAGGTCGGGGAGCTCTACGGACTTCGTCACATAGAAGAACTGCGCCATACTGCTATCCGTATGGATCCGGTCGTCGGAGATCGCGATAACTCTGACGCTGTGCGACTTGATGGCGGTATCGAGGGGAACGATGCGGTCGGTCGTCTCGTTCCAATTGCCGTTGTCGAGGCTGACCTTATAAGCGGCGGCGTTCGTCACGGCTGCCCAAGTCACGCCGCTTTCCGTCGCGGACAGGACGGGCATGGCGAGGGATTGAACGGACAGAGTCGCCGCTCGCTCGAGCGTGGTCGCCGCGTAATAATAGGTGGTGTCGACGTAGGCGGATTTTACGTTGACTTTCACGTCGTAGGAATCTTCGTCGCCCGTGCAGGTATAGGAATATACGCCGTCCGACAGAGTGTAGACGGCACTCACGCCGTCCACGGTCAGGGTCACCTTGCCCGTCGCTTTCCAAGTAACGGTCAGCCCGTTCGTTGCGAAATCGGTCAACGTCGCCGCCGCGGTGGTGTAGGTGTAGGTCGCCGTGTCGCTTGCCGCATAGATCGGATCGCTCGGGACGGCCTGCACGGATACGGTGTGGGTGCCCTCGGCGGTGCGAAGCAATACGCTGAGGTAGTTATTTTCCTTCGGATCGTCACCGTCCACGCTGACGAGATAGGTCGTCGCGCCGTCCACCGTCGTCCAGGACACGCCGGAAATGGCGGCGGAGAGCACGGGAGTGTCGAGCGCGGAAACGGTGATCTCCGCGTCTTTCGACAGGGACGTGCCTACGTAATACACGGCGTTCGTTTCGTCATAGCCGCCCACCGCCGTCACGGACAGCGTATAGGTGCCCGCTACAGAAGGAACGGTGTGGGAATAAGTGCCGTCCGAGAGGACGTACTCTGCATTCTCGCCGTTTACGGTGAGGGTAAGGGAGAGTGCCGACGCGCTCCAGCTCGCGGTGGTCTTTTGCATGGACAGCGCGGAGAGCGCGAGCGTCTCGGTGACGTACGCGAAGGACGCTTCTTCGCTCGTCAGATAGAGGGGGTCGTCGGAGATCGCCCTGACCTTGACGACGTGGCGCTTCGCCGAAGAGGAGAAAGCCGCGTTGCGATCGGTCTTTTTTGTCCAAGCGCCGTTGTCGATGCGCACCTCATATCCGACTGCATTCTGTACTGCATCCCACGTGATGCCGTCGTCTCCTACGGAGAGGATGGGCGCGGCGAGGGTGGAGACGGTGACGGATGCGTCATTCGTCACGCTGTCGCCGAAATAATAAACGGCGTTGTTCGCATCGTAGCCGCCCGTCGCCGTCACGGACAGCGCATAGGTGCCCGCCGCAGAGGGAGCGGTGTAGGAATAGGTGTCGCCCGTGAGGACGAAGGTCGCCCTTTCACCATTTACGGTGAATGTGACAGAGAGCGCCGTTGCAGTCCATGTGGCGGTGAGCTTGTCGGCAGACAGTTCGGAGAGAGCCACAGCCGCCGCGCGATAGGTGAAGGTGGCTTCCTTGCCCTCGGTCTCGCCGTTCAGGGCGCGAACGCGCACGACGTAGTCGCCCGCTTCCGCGACGAGCGCGATAAAGCGTTCCTCTGCCTTCTGTGCTTCGCCGCCATTTACGGTGACGAGGTAATGCGTGGCATTCTGCACTTCATCCCACGTGATGCCGTTTATCGTCGCAGAGAGGATCGGCGCATCGGGTACGAGGACCATGGGGGGCTCTTCGGTATTGCCGTTGGGATCATCGCCCCCGGGCTGCTCATAGCCCTCGTTGGGCTCGTCATTGCCGCCGCTGGGGCCTTCGGTGTTCCCGTTCGGGTCATCATTTTCCGGCTCGTCGTTTCCATTCGGCTGATCGTTCTCGCCGTTGGGGACATCGTTACCGCCCGGTTGATCGTTGTTGCCGGTCGGATCGTCGTTCCCAGGATCATCGTTACCGCCGTTGGGGCCTTCGTTGTTCCCGTTCGGGTCATCATTTCCCGGCTCGTCATTGCCGCCGTTGGGGTCGTCAGTCCCGTTGTTCGGCTCTTCGGTATTGCCGCCGGGCTGATCGTTTCCGCCGTTGGGGTCATCGGTGCTACCATTGGGGTCTTCGGTGTTCCCATTCGGATCATCATTTCCCGGCTCGTCATTGCCGCCGTTGGGGTCTTCCGTATTACCGTTGGGATCATCGCCGCCGGGCTGATCGTTCCCGCCGTTGGGGTCCTCTGTGTTTCCGTTCGGCTCGTCGTTATTGCCCTCGTCGGGGTCGGGAGAACGCATCACGGTGAAGGTGGTCGCCGTGCCGTCCGAGAAGGTGATGGTATAGGTGACCTCGAGCTCGTCGGTGGAGGTTTTCTCTATCTTGTCGATGCCGTTCCCGCCGTCCGCGATGGTGAAGGATATCGTCCTGCCGTCCTCGTACTGTACGGTGAAGCTGCCGTCGGCGGCTTGTTCTATCTTGGTAATGCCGACGTTCTGTGCGATCTTTTCCACGGCTTGCAGTCCGTCCTTGACGGAATACACGGCGGTGGTGCCGTCCGTATAAGTGACAGTGTATAGATCATCGTCCTCTTCCGTCTTCGTGATGGATGCTATGCCGACGCCCGCCGCGCCACCGCGAACGGATGACAGCCATTGATCGTAGGAAAGGGTGCCGCCGTTCTCCGCATACACCATATATACCGCATGCATCTCCGTGTACGAAGCGGTATCGGCGTAGTTCGTCGTAGCCGCCAGATCGCAGGCGGTGAATATCATTGCCGCGAGAGCGAGCAGGAGCAAAGGGATGATGGCAGAGAATAATTTCTTCATAAGAGGCCTCCGTGAGCCGAGCGGTCGCCCTTATCCTATAAGGGCGCGGAACGCATTCGTAAGCGGCGATCGGACGCCGCCGCGTCAAGATAATGTTAAGAACATTATATTCGAAAAAGACAGTTCTTGTCAATGCCCGATTTTCGGAAAGGCGTCGTTTCTCGGTCGAGAGAGGGGAGAAGGGGGCACGAAGTCCCTAGCGGAAGGATGGAAGATAAAGCCATTGTACCGTAGGGACTGCAAGGGACTATCGGGAGATATGCACGCAAGGGACTCCAAGGGACTTTATAAGTGAGGACGATGCGGAGCGTTATTTGATAAGGAACCGAAACGCTTCGCTTTAATGCGGAATGAGGAACTACGGCGCTGTCGCTTTGAATTAGGAATTATGAATTAGGAATTAGGAATTAAGGTGGCGCGCAAGCGCGATCCTTATCATTCTCCAAAGAATTACTTAAAAAAGAGAGCGGAGATGGGGTGGGAGCACGTTGCGCTTGCGAACTTGTGAGCAAGCGTTTAGGCGGAACACCCTATGAACGCTCGATAAACCGCGAACGAGACGGGGTCTCGGAGCAGCAAGGCAGTATGCCGATATGTCGCAGTAGAGACAGCGACAACTGTCTCGGCGACCAAAGGCGTACAATGCCGCGCAGGGAATGCGGAATGCGGATTTATGTGCCGAGGCTATTTCTTCTCTATCTTGAAACCCAGTTTCGTGATGAGTTTCAGCGTCTCGAATGCGGTATTGCGGTCGTAGGCTTTCTCTTCTTCGGGCAGATCGGCGTAGGATACGAGTTGCGGAGTCTCTTTCTTCTCGAGATCCTTGACGGGGCCGTATTTCCACCCCTCTCGCATCCTGCCCATCGCCCATACGTCATGCACGTTCTCGGCGATCCGCTCCGTGAGCTCTAATAGCTCTTTCGGTAGTATGACGTCGTCTGTATTCATCGGATGGGGGATATATTCTTTCATAGGTCACCTCGCTTGTTGTATTGATCCCGCGCAGTATGGACAGCATTTATTTCTTCTAAAATATCCGATAATTGCGCGGTTCTTTTATCCGGGATCCTCGATAGACCTTTCTATCGATAGTCCCTCGCTGTATTATTGTATCATACCCGCCGACGGAATACAAGAGTGGGAAAGTGAAGAGCAATAGGGGACTCTCATCCTGCTCTTCGCGCAAGGCATATCGTTCATGTTTTTGTTCTGCCTTGTTCGGAACTTCGGGCGCTATGAGGCATAGATGCCTCTACGCGGACCTACGCTTCGCTTCGGTACAGCCGCTAAAATCGTGCCAAGTCAAGGCGCGATTTCTTTCTCGAATATTTCGCCATAATACGAAATGGGTTTTGTTTTATATGGCGAAATATCCTTCGGTCATCGCGGAAAACGCCGCACTGTGGCGTTTTCTATCCGCTCTCGTTATTATTTGCGCGCAAATCAATGCATAAGCACAAAAGCATTTGCGCAAATAATAACCGCTCTCGGTTCTCGTCCCTTGTTAAGTTGAAAGAAAAATGTCGGAAAAATCCGACATTTTTGCTTGGTGGGCAATAAGGGACTCGAACCCCTGACTTCCTCCATGTGACGGAGGCACTCTACCAACTGAGTCAATTGCCCGTTACTGGTCTGAGTGAGAAGATTTGAACTTCCGGCCTCTTGAACCCCATTCAAGCGCGCTACCAAACTGCGCCACACCCAGATATGTTACGATGTATTAAGTTGTTAAGCGTTTTCGCTGTCCCTAACGTTTGGGAGCGCGCTGCGCGCATATGGCGAAGCCCATGCCGTGCGGAACTTAAGCGAGAACGTGCTATTTATCCGTCTGTAACTCTGTTGGAGAACTGCACTTATGCATACCAAACTGCGCCACACCCAGATATGTTACGATGTATTAAGTTGTTTGTCGTTCCACCTTGCTCTTCGTTTGGGAGCGCGCTGCGCGCATATGGCGAAGCCCATGCCGTGCGCAACTTAAGCGAAAACGTGTCATTTATCCGTCTGTAGCTCTGTTCGGGAACTGCACTTATGCATACCAAACTGCGCCACACCCAGATATGTGCTCGTTTCCCGCAGGTTTTCGAAGCATTTCTACACCAGATCCCCTGTGAGCATTACATATTGTATCACCAAAGAAAAAAGAATACAAGTGTTTTTTCGCAAATCATAAAAAGCTTACCCGTTGCGTGGGAGGTCGTGTGGCACAAGGAAAATGGTTGCAATCCTTCGGCACGACTTCGTCGGCTCAGGATGACGAAAGTATAGTGCGTGCGGGATCCTTGTTATTCGTCATGTTGAGCTTGTCGAAACATCTCGTCCTTATAATGGAAAGCGGTTGAGATCCTTCAGCTACGTTCAGGATGACGATAGTATGATGCGGGGAAGAGTACGGACGATATGTCCTGAAGCGCCCCCGAAATGAGAGTTTATTCTTTTCCTTTAAATATAATATTAATTTTTTTTAATATTTATCGGGTCTGTGTCTTGACGCATACCCGACTTGTATGGTATCATTAGAGCGTATATCGGTATACGCATTTTGTGTTTATTTCACGTGCACACGTATATGCGCTACATTATTTAGGACTAAGCGGGCGGTGACCCGTGGTATAGGAGGTAATTCTATGAGTAAAAAATTGACAGCACGTCTGTCGCTACTCACGTTAGCGTTCGTCATCATGATCGCTTTCGTGCTGGCGTGGACGTACGCACCTGCGGTCGGCACGGCTTCGGCAGCGGATCGCCAGGCGTCGAGCGGCATGAACTCGTATACGTATCAAACGGTGCGTGAGATCGACGTTCTGCAAGGCAGCGGTAACCTCGGCGACTATGATACCGTGTATCT
>Ga0310696_10006594_pt1 | contig 13750 bp, 10 predicted proteins | sample AusTroGonzalo_MG_4_FD_203885 | JGI IMG/M metagenome (GOLD analysis project Ga0310696, IMG submission 203885) | Bovine rumen microbial communities from tropical cattle in Woodstock, Queensland, Australia - Gonzalo_02 (v2) (version 2) | ecosystem: Host-associated > Mammals > Digestive system >... | reverse complement strand
AATACCATCATGTTCTTGCCGTTTTTCCTCAAACGTAAGGAACACTTTGAGAGTTTCCATAAGAAATACATACTTCCGTTCTGTAAGTCCACGGATGATTCTTTCGATGCTATCATATATGGAAGCGACCAGATTTGGAGAAAGCAGTATCACACCAGTCGATATAACCCGGTTTATTTTGGGGTCAATGATTTTCATACTCAGCGCCACATCTCTTATGCGGCAAGTATGGGTATCCTTCCATCATCGAAAGAGGATATAAGTACGGTCATCAGTTATGTATCACATCTGGATATGATTGGCGTGAGAGAGATTGATTTGCAAGAGTTTCTTTTACGCCACGGAGTACCGGATGTGAAACTTACGATAGATCCTACTTTACTGCTTGATTCTGACGTCTGGGATAAAATCATTCCTTACGATATATATACTGGCAGACCATATATTTTAGTGTATGCACTCTGGGGCGAAGTGTTTGATATGCAGTCAATCAATCAGTTTGCCAAGGAACAGAAAATGATAGTTAAGATATTGCGTGGGAAGCCCACCCATAGTGATACGGAAACAGAGATTACAACGGCAGGTCCTGAGACATTTCTTAGCCTGATAAAGAATGCAAGAATAGTTTTTTCTTCTTCTTTTCATGGATTGGCTTTCTCCATCATCTATCATAAGCAGTTCTATACTTCGTTTGGAAAAAATGGAGGACGTGCCAAGTCCTTGCTGGATTCGATCGGCCTGTCCGACCGGTATTTGGAGCCAATGCAATATATTACAGAAGAAATGTTTGATGAAAAGGTTGACTATTCCGAAGCCGATGAATTGTTGTCCAGATTGAAGTCATCATCAAGCGTTTTCATGAGATCCATCTGACATGCCGGCTGACAAAGGGAAAATAGCGAAAAATGCCATTGCACTTTATGTGAGAATGGCTATTGTTCTGGTCGTATCTCTTTATACGTCCAGAGTAGTACTACAACAATTGGGTGCATCCGACTTCGGTACATTCAATGTCGTAGGTGGGATTATTACGATGTTATCTTTCCTTACTGGTACATTGTCACAAGGAGTTCAGCGGTTCTTCAATTTTTACAAAGGACGCCAGGATTACGATTCCATCAACAAGTTTTTCTATGCGTCAATTGTCATCCTGTTGGTGCTCGGCGTAATTATAATATTGCTGGGAGAGACCATCGGCCTGTGGTTTCTCAATGCAAAGATGAATATCCCGTCAGATAGAATGTATGCTGCGAATTGGGTGTATCAGCTGTCTATCTTGTCGATGCTGGCGGCATTATTGTCCGTGCCTTTTTCTGCAATGATTGTTGCGCACGAAGATTTTGGGATATATGCATTTCTCAGTATCGGTGTAGCGATGTGTAACCTGCTCGTAGCCTTTTTACTTAAAGCAGCTTCTTCTGATAAACTGATTTTTTATGCAATACTTGTGTGCATTGTTCACTTGATGAATGCAGCTGCATTGGTAATCATCAGCTTGGTAAAGTATAGGAAGATACGTCCGGTCGCACATCGAGATCATTCTGTTTTCAAATCGCTCCTGTCGTTTTCCGGATGGACCGTTCTGGGAGGCATGTCTTTCACGGCTGGGACAACGGGCCTGAATATTATTTTGAACATTTTCTTTGGTACCATTGCTAATGCAGCCCGCGGTATAGCAGTACAGGTATCTACCAAGGTTGATGAGTTCATACATAATATTCAGCAAGCTATGAACCCACAGATAACACAGCTCTATGCTAAAGGTGAGTATGAAGCCGTAGAATCCCTGGTCGATGACAATTTCAGGTGGAATTTTGCCCTGTATTGGCTCATAGCATTACCGTTGCTTTTCGAGGTAGAGTATATACTACAAATATGGCTTGGGGAGGTCCCGCAATATACGTCGGTTTTTACTTCTATTGTCGTCATTCGGAGCCTGTTAAAGTGCTTCGAACGACCGATTAATACTTTGAACTTTGCCATCGGCATCATGAAGTATGTCAACTTGTTTGCTTTCTTCAGCGTTTCCTTGATGGTAGTTGTGGTAATCTTGGCATTTAAGTTTGGCTTCCCTCCTTATTGGGCTTTCATTTTTGACTGTATCACTATCTTTTTCTGTACCCTCTTTTACATGTACCAGGCGCGTAAGCATGGAATGTTTTCGTTCTCTCATTTCATCAAGAATGTTCTAATAAGAGTGATGCTGGTTATTCTGATCTCAGTTTCAGGAACATGGTTGCTGCGACATATAGATTTAAGAGGGTTCTTGCGCCTTATTTATACCTTGGGTGTTACATTCCTCTTGTCAGGAATAACGATTTATTATATTTTGTTTACGAGTAAGGACAGATCAAAGGTCAATTCCTTTATTTTCAACAACATACATCGTATTGTTCGTTAGCGTTGTTTTTGAGCTATCTTTACATGTTTTACTCGCATTATGGAGCAAAAAAGACGATTCAGCATAGGGAGTTTCTTAGGCCTAGATGATACTGGGACTTTCGGCATTCTTCTCGCTTTATTTTGGACTTTTACCACTCTTCCGTATTATGCTAGAGGGGTAATCGTTAGACTGATGGGTAGCGGTGTGGAAGAGTATGTCATCCCCTTTTTTTTCATTGTAGCTGCTATTCTTTGCCTGCGAACTATTATCAAAGCTACAAGGTTTTGGGATTATGCCTTTATGATAGCATTGGTTTTGTTTTTTTTAGGTTGCTATTCTTGGTTTCCACAAAACAAACCCTACTTGGAGGAATATGAAGAATCGTTCCTTTATTGGAGTTTGCCTTTCTTCATAGTAGGTATCACTACGTCTTTCCGAAAGTGTCAAAGACTACTATATGTCTTTTCTGTATTAGCGATTTTTCTTCAGCTTTTGTTCCTATTGGCTAATGGCATTTCTGTAAAAGATCAAGGAGAAAAAGAAGCATTTGGCCTTGCCTATGGTATTCTGCCAGCGGTGCTTTTTATGATTTGGAAAGCTTTCGAAGATAAGACTCTTTTGTCGATAACTATTGCTATCATTGGTATTCTTAATGTTGTCTTTATGGGCACTCGAGGCCCTATTCTGGTAATAGCTGAATTCATAGTTCTTTTTCTTCTTTTCTTTTGCCACTTCGAGCATCCGATAAGGGCAAGGTTTATTATTGCTTTTTTGTCAGTACCGATATTCCTTTTATTTGAGAATATTCTCGAACTCCTGATGGATCTCTCTATCTCTCTGGGTTTTAGTGATCGTGCACTCGAGGTATTCAGTAATTCGGATAATTTATCAGAATTGCTTCTTGAGTCATCGGGTCGCGATGTCATTTATGAGAATCTTATTGATGCTATCGGAAAGGCGCCTTTCTGGGGTTATGGCCCAGGCGCAGATCATATATATTCTGACTTCTATGAGGCTTATGCTCATAATATTATTCTTGAAATGCTCATTGAGTATGGATTGATTCCAGGTGCTGTCATATTATTGTCAATATTGGCGTTGATAGTCATTGCGTTCAAGAAGTGTAAAGATCACGATACTATGATTTTTCTTCTTGTTTGTGTAACATTTGGATTCCTTGGTTTGATGACATCAGGTGTGTATTGGACAAGCCGTGAATTCTTTTTTATGCTAGGAGTCTGCGTCTCGGTTATTCGCAACAATAAGGGTAATTTGCCAGTACGAAAGTGAGCTGTTTCACTATAATAATACCGCATTACAACATTCCGTCTCTTTTGCAGAGATGCTTGGATTCTATCCCTGATATAGAAGATATTCAGGTGGTAGTCGTTGATAATAATAGTTCTCCGGAAAAGGTTGATTTCGACCATTTCCCGGGAATGGAAAGGACGTATACACAGGTTATCTTTGATAAGGAAGGACGAGGAGCCGGTCACGCACGTAATTTAGCTCTCCCTTTTATTCAGTCCAAGTGGGTTCTGTTCTCCGACTCTGACGATTTCTTCTTGCCAGGATTCTATCAAGAACTATTGAAGTATCGGGAATCTGATGCGGATATTGTAGTGTTCAAAGCAGTAAGTGTTGACTCAGAGACGTTGATGCCGACGCATCGTGACGAAGAGCTTAATCGGAGTATTGACCGGTGTCTGGATGGGGAAGTGATGCCCTTTTATGTTGCCATGCATCATGGAGCTCCCTGGTGCAAGTTGGTGTCTTCTGAATTGATTCGCAAGAATAATATCGATTTTCAGGAAGTGATGCGTGCCAACGATGTGTTGTTCTCTACAAAGATTGCTTGCTTCGCAAAAAAGATACTCGTATCAGATGCCGCCATCTATACCATTACTTCCCGTCCTGGCAGCTTAGCATTCAATGCCCAGAAGGATTATCAAAACCTTTCTGATCGAGTGGATGTGTTTATTGGACGAAATCGGTTCATGAAAAGCCAGGGCTTTGCACCACCCTCACTCATTCCCTCTATTCTTGCCGCCCGAAAGATTGGTGCCAAGTCTGCAATCTCCATTGCTTTCAGACTAATTAAAACAGGAACTTTATTCGATGGCTTTAGAGAATATGTTAATGCGTTTAAGAAATGATGGAGTTTTTTGTCAAAGAGAAGCCAGAGTAGTACACTGTGGTCGCAAATGAAAACAATCATGAAAAGTTAATAAGGAATGTTTCTCTCGTGAACTAAAATGAAGACAATCGCATGGATAACTGCAGATTATTTTCTGGATGTAGATTTGCCAGTTATCGCAAAGTTTAAAGAGTACTATAGAATTGACTGGCAGATTGTCATTCCACACAATAGTACCATTGATTATGAAAACTATGTAAGCTTATTGATTCCCGCAAAAGGTAATAACCTTACTATAAGCTTTGTCTATGAGAATTATAGACATCGGAATCCTCTTCTTTTTTTCTCAACATTGCGAATCATCCGTAAAGCTAAAGCGATTAATCCTGACTTGTTCTATATTTCAGGTTTTTTTCTGCCTTGGGGATTACCTCTATTCAAGTTGTTGTTACCCGTTAATAAGGTAGTTTTGGCATGCCACAATGTATCCACTCCAAAAGGAGCTACTAGTTCTCGCATTGCCAAATGGAGCATCGATTTCGTTTTGAGGAACTTCAAGAATCTGCAGGTGTTCAGTAAAGGACAGAGGGAAGTGCTGGAAAGCAGGTGTAAGAACAAGAACGTCTTATATGCACCGTTAGCGCTAAAGGATTATGGATCTCCTACGGAACCAATGGTAAAGGATGAGCAGAAGATAATCCGATTCCTTAATTTCGGAATAATAAGAGAGTACAAACGTGTTGATTTGCTGATTCTGGCCGGGGATCTGTTATTTGAGAGAGGCTACAAGGATTTCCGTATCTTAATTGCTGGCAGTTGTAATGAATGGCAAGAGAAATACGCCCCAATGATAAAGAATCCTGATATTTTTGAACTGGATATCAGGCGTATTCCAAATGAGGAGGTCGCCAATCTATTTGTAAAGAGCCACTATTTTGTGATGCCTTATCAAGATATTGCACAAAGTGGTGCTATAACTGTCGCATTTCAGTACAATATTCCGACCATTGTATCAGATATCCCTCAGTTCAAGGAATTTGTTGAAGACCATAAGACTGGCCTTATGTTTAGAAGTGAGGATGCCGTATCTCTGGCTGATACAATGCAGTATGTGCTTGATAACCATGGCACTATCTATCCTTACCTTAAGCAGAATCAGTCAGAATTTGTGAATAAAGAGCTCTCTTTAGATAGTATTGTAGCAAAGTATAAGTCATACTTTGACAACTTATGATCCATCGTTCACCACATCTGGCGTCGAAGAATGACTGCACTGGCTGTATGGCTTGTGTTGATTCGTGTAAACAGCAGGCGATAAAGAGTTATCTGGATGATGATGGGCATAGGTATGTTAGAGTGAATAATGATCATTGCATCGGTTGTCTAAAGTGCGAGAAGGTTTGTCTAGGAAGAGAAGTATTCAAGGGAAGTAATGAACTGACAGAGTCGTTGCCTTTTGCTGCATGGGCAATTGATAATTCTTTGCGTAGTAGATCAACATCTGGTGGTGTTTTTGCTGCAATTGCCACAGCTGTCATTAAGGAGGGGGGTATAGTCGTTGGAGCATCTTTTGATGGCAGATATGCCAAGCATGTCGTTGTGGAAGATGAATATCATTTATGCTCGCTACAAGGGTCTAAATATGTTCAAAGTAATACTGAAGGTATTTTTTTAGCCATAGCTGATCACTTGCCCAAACAGAAAGTCCTATTTTCTGGAGTAGGATGTCAAGTCGCTGCTGTATTGTCATTCTTCTCGTCACATCCTCACAAAGACAACCTGTACACTATTGACTTGATATGTGGTGGAGTCCCCTCGGACGTGTTGATGGAGAAGTATTTCAATGAGAATAAAGGTCTTGATGCTATTACTTCTTTCCGTTCGAAAAGACATTATGAATTGAAAGGTGTTGTTAATGGTAAAGAACAAGTTTTGGGGAGACCACTCCCGATTGCTGGTTTTGCCACAGAGATGACAAACAGATACTCTTGCTATAATTGCCAGTTTGCTTATGCTCATAGACGAAGCGATATTACTATTGGTGATCTTTGGGGAAAGTTCTGTTCAGAGGATGAAAGAAATAAAGGGATTTCCTTGGCTATTTCACACAATGCCCGTGGTTTTCATTTATTGGAAGGTGCGTCTATCAAGCTGACACCAATAAAGTGGGATAGTTTTCTTCGTATGAATGCGAGGCTTGTTATAGGAGATACGCCTATGACGTTTTTGAGAAGGCGTCTTTCTAGGAATATTAGAACGATGAGTTATAAGCAGTTCCAGGAAGCATATTCTTCAATTCCTAAGATAACACATCCTATTCTGTTTATTGACAAGGTTATCCGAGTGTTACACAGAAGAATAAAGAAAATGAAGGATCGCGTCAAGATTAATAGATTGTTATTGAAATGTAGATAGTATAATGAGGATAGGCGTTCTGACATATTACCACGACATGAACTGTGGTACTACGCTTCAAGCGTATGCCACTCTGATGGCGGTGAGACAAGTATTCCCTGATGACTTGGTAGAGATTATACCTTTCCGTTCATTCAAGCTCAGACGTTTACCCTATAAGTCTGAGGCGTCATTACAATCTATCCTTCGTGATATCAGACGCATCCGCGGATACTGCTCGTTTGCACGAGATTTCCAGGGGGTTACATCTGACTATGTAACGAATGATCCCAAAAAGGGAATAGAATACATCAAATCACGCAACTATGACCGTATTTATGTGGGTGCGGACACGTTGCTGGAACTCGATCGCCTGCCACAAGGATATGATGGATTGAGTGCTTTTTGGCTCTCTCCCGATATCCTTGCAAAGAAATATCTTTTAGCTGCATCGTCCAAGAATGTGAGCTATGAATTCCTTTCTTCTAAACAAAAAGAAGAAATGCAGGCATGCATTGACTCCTATTCAGGCATCATGGTACGCGATACTGCTACATTCGAGCTTATTTCCCACTTCACTGACAAGAGCAATATCCAGATTATTCCCGATCCGACCTTTACACTCAACATTGATTACTCTTATGCTGAGAGGTATATTAATAATAAGGGCATCGACTTCAGCAATGTCATCTGTTTCCACCCGATGAAAGGCGAAACATGGTGTGCAGCAGTGGCTGAGCGTTTGCGTGGTGAAGGATATAAAATTGCTTGTTTTCGCCCTGCCAAATGGGCGGATTATGAACTGAATGACTTGTCCCCACTTGAGCAATTGGGCATCTATAAACAGTTCAAGTGCTTTGTTACCCATCGGTTCCACGATACTGTTTTCTGCCTTAAGAATGGCGAACCTGTGGTGACCTATCCTGCTACTGATGCCTATAAAGCCAAGAAGGGTGGATCTAAGTATTCTGCCCTCTATGACCTTTTTGGCCTAACCTCTCTTTGCCTTATTACCCGGAAAGCCGATATCACGCCCGATATTATGATTGAGAGAATTCATTCAGTTATCTCCAATTTCGATGAGCATAGGGAAGGGGTGAAGAAGGCATGCGAGCGGATGAAAATTGAATATATGACAGGATTAATGACAACAAAATAAGACTTTTGATAGTAAAGTTGCGTATAGTACTGTTTTTTCTGTTATTTGTCTGTTATCCCATTAGCGCTCAGACATTTTATGTGTCGTCATCAGAAGGTTCTGATGAAAACGATGGGCTTACAGATCAAAATCCAAAACGTGACTTGTCGGGAATACCAAAAGAGAACGTGACAATTCTTTTGAAATGTGGCGATGTATTCTGGGGTGGAATCAGTGGATATAAGAATTGTACTCTTTCAAGTTACGGCAAAGGGGAAAGGCCGGTAATCTGTGGCTTTAAGGTGTTGGTCAACACCTCTGCCTGGAATGACGAGGGATATGGGTTGTGGAGTATTGACTTATGTAGATCTGAGGATTTTAGAGGAAATGTTGAGAAGAAGTTTGATACAACATTCAATAATATTGGGTTTATCTATGACCCTAGTAATGACAGGCTATTTGGAAGAAACGTTGATGCTTTGGAATCAATGAGAGATGAGATGGATTTCTTTACTACTTCATATTATTCCAAGGAAGATATCGAAGCGCATCCATTTGGAATAGTTACGGTGAAAAGTGCGAGGAATCCATCAGAATTGGGTAATTTGTGTTTCCCGGCAGCTCAGTATGGAGTTGACAGAATGACTAATTGCACTATTAAAGGAATAGCTATAGTGGGTTTCTCTTTGTTTGGGATGGTTCATCTGACGGGTTGTTATGTGGAAGACTGTCAGATAGATATGATTGGCGGAGCGGTTCAAATCGGGCATAATACTAGAACTAGATATGGAAATGGCATAGAACTTTGGTATCAATACTGTGATAATACAATAATTAATAACCTCATTAGCCGTACTTACGATTGTGCTTTGACCATTCAGGCAAGTGGAGATATCAAATCGAATCCAAGAAATAACCATTTTGTAAACAATAGGATATACAAGTGCCGTCAAGCATTTGAGCATTTTATGAATTCCTCGAATGGTGCTTTGATCCAGTATGAAAACTGTGAATTCTCGGGCAATACCTGTTATTTGATGGGAGATAACGAGTTTGATTGCCCAGAAGGGCGTGATTGTAATATCCTTTCATACGAGAACAAGGCAAAGCCTATAACCATAAGTAATAACGTTTTCTTTGGGGGCAATCATCTCGATGGAACAGGGCTAGATGAAGGGATGGAGAATAATACGGTGTTTCTCTATGTAGATCAATACTTGCATACAATTCATTGGCATAGCAATAAGAATACTATATTGAGTCAAAGTGAGGACTCTGTGGAACGGTATAGAATAGTTGCAAAAGATGCTTCAAGGATTGTGATTTTAACAAGAGGAAGTGTCAGGGCAAATTGGATAGAAAGGCGAATTAGAAGAAAAGTGAGTTGGAAGCCAGTTAATCTGCATTTGGAAAGTATCATATTATAATGCAATGAAAGTATTACTGATAAATAACTGCCATTGGCCTCGCGGCGGATCTGAGGCTGTGTATTATAATACTGCGAGGTTATTGAAGGAGCATGGACACGAGGTGGTGTTCTTTAGCATTGAAGATGAGCAGAATATCAGAACCGGTGAGCCAGAGTACTTTGTGAAAAACGCTAAGGGCCTGGAGAAGATAAAAAGCTATTTCTCTAACTCGGAAGCTGCACAAGTCCTTGAAGAGATACTTGATAAGGAGAAGCCGGATATAGCTCATGCTCATCTCTTTTGGGGAGGTATTTCTCCATCCATATTTGAAGTGCTGAAACGTCATGGAGTGCCGTTGGTACATACAGCCCATGACTATCGAATGGTTTGTCCCGCATATCTTCTGAAAGATGGAAGTGGGCGGTTCTGTGAGCGTTGCAAGGGTGGGAAGTTTATTAATTGCCTTAAATACCGTTGTTCAAAGGGGAGTTTGATTCAGAGTGCCTTGATGACAGTGGAGATGTTCTATCGCAACAAGAAATGGCATCCTGCGAAAGAACTGGACGGTATTATTTTTGTCAGCAACTTCTCTAAGCGTAAACATGTGGAGTTTGACTCGCGGTTTGAGAGTGCAAAGAGTATGGTACTGTATAATTGCCCGGGTGAAAAAGTAAAAGAGTCATTAGATTTAACGAAAGATACTTTTGACAGCTATTATTTGTATTATGGAAGATTGTCAGATGAGAAGGGCGTTTCAACGTTGATAAAGGCATTTGAGTTGTTCCCGCATTTGATATTGAAAGTGGTTGGTAGTGGCCCATCGGAGAATGAACTGAAGGCTTTTTGCTGTGAAAGACAGATGTCAAATGTGGCGTTCCTTGGACGCAAAACAGGAAAAGAGCTTTATGACTTAGTCGCCGGAGCTAAATATGTGTGTGTGCCATCCGAGTGTTATGAGAATAATCCTATGACTATCGTTGAGGCTTATTCATTGGCAACGCCAGTTATTGGAGCGGCGATAGGTGGGATTTCTGAAATCTTAGCTGATGGAGATACTGGGTATGCTTTTGAATCAGGGAAGGTGGATTCTTTGACCGATGCCATCGAAAAAGCGAGTACCGTTAGTAAAGACGATTATGCAACACAAAAGCATAATGCATACTCGTTTGGACTAGAGAACTTTAGTAGGGAGAAATACTTGGAGAAACTGCTTGCCTTTTATCGGAGTTTCATAAGCCCTTCTAATTAATTGAGAATTTGGTAATTGGTATCTTGTCTCTTGAATAATGGCAAAGAAAAGGGAAGATAATCGGCTTGTTATTACATTCGTTTTCCGTCCTTTATTCGGGAACCGACCCAGCTCTTTCCGTACACGAACATGGTTGTCGATTTGTATAGAGTTTATTATGTGCATGGCTAGTCAGGTTTTCTTTTTTTCCTGTTCTGGGTGTATCGCTGATGCAGAAGATGATAAATCGGATCCATATCCCATAGAAGAACTCCTAAAAAAGCCTCAATTGAAAGTGCTGGATATCGGTAACAGTTATTCAGAAGATGCATTAGCCTTATTGCCTACTGTCGTGGAGAATTGTAAGGTTGATTTGAATGATATGTGTCTATATAAGCTTATGAGAGGGGGAGCATCATTCAGAACCTGGTGTAAAGTATATGAAGATAAAGATACTCATCCATATTCCTTTAATCGTTCTATTGGTAATCTGTCGGTTCCTATCTCTACGGGTTATTATTCGCCGGAAGATGGTAGTGCTTTCCGTAGGGCGTTGTCTGAAGTGGACTGGGACCTTATCATCATCCATCAAGTAAGCACATACGCACCATATTATGAATTATGGGATGGAGATGGCGAAAGTGGCTGTCTTGACGAGTTAATGGGAATAATCCGACGACATCAGCCAAATGCGAAGATTGGTTTTATGTTGGTCCACAGTTATTGGGATAATTATAGTGGAAACAAGGAGAAGTCTTCTTTCACTCGGTGGCAGAAGATAGCAGAGAGCGTCCGACGGTTGAAGAAGGATTATGGTATACAGTTCATCATTCCTTATGGTACTGCAGTTGAGAATTTGAGGTATAGTTCCCTTAACAACAAATATGACCTGACAAGAGATGGAACACATCTTGGATATGGATTGTGTCAATATACAGCAGCGTGTTGTTACTATGAATCCCTAATACAACCCAGAACAGGAGTCTCTTGTTTGGGTAAACCAGCATTGATTGATGTCTCTGATTTAGAGTCGGAGTTTCCTATTGTAAATGTTGATTCTTCGAATGCGATTATAGCTCAGAAGGCAGCAATTCTTGCTGTGGATGATATATTTCATTGCAACAATCCCGAATATTCTATTTCAGAATAATATAACGATATGCAAAAACGTAAAAAAATCAATTGGCTTGTCATCCTTCAAGGTTGGGCCATGCTGTTGGTAGTTATCGGTCACTCTTCTTTGGCGAATGCTGCTGAACAAGACCCCGAATGGGAAGTTACCCTATACCGTTTAGGCCATTATTTCCGAATGCAACTTTTTATGATTGTATCGGGTTATCTGTTTTACTTTACTCGTCTAAAATCATATGGATTAAAAAATGATGGCTCGGAAAAAAGATGGTCCTATTTTGATATCATTAAAGATAAAGCAAAGCGGTTGTTATTACCAGGAGTAGTGTTCACATTTGTGGCTTTTGCGGTCAAGATAGCATTTCCGAGTGAAATGGCTCGCCAAACGGGTTTTAGCATCAGAGAGATAGCCAATGCTTTTTTATTTCCTTATGACAATCCTTTCCGCGAGTATTGGTTCATAGCCACTTTGTTTTGGTTCTTCATTCTTACGCCTCTCTGGAAAATTGTACTCAAGAAAGAGTGGTTGAAATGGCTTATGTTGGCAGTTCTGGTTTGTTTACATTTCTTCCATCCTGCAATGGAGTTGCTATGCATCAATTTAGTGTTTGGCTATGCGATTTGGTTCTATTTAGGAGTGATTTTGTCAGAGGTGAACTTTGTTGAGAATTTTATTGCGCCTAGATCTTGGCTTGTAATGCTTATAGGTGTTGCAGTATTTGTTGTCGGTTTATATACAACATCCTTCATCACAACCTTGGGTGGTGTTTTGTTCTCATTTGCTTTGGCATTGATAGCTGATAAATATATTCCGAAGTTGTTCTTCACTTTCCGCAATTATACTTATCAGATATTCCTTATGGGCATTTTCGCGCAGATGTTTGTTAAAATAGTGTACAGACATGTTGAGATGCCTTATGTGTGCGCCTTCTTGCTATGTATTTTATTCGGTCTTTATGTTCCTGTACTTGTGTCGAAAATAATAGAAAGACTTAATTGGAGGCCACTGAAACTTTGTGTTGGATTGAAATAAAGTAATCATAATTCTATATTGTCTCTCATTATGGATGCAGCAATCATTACAACTTACCGTTGTCCCATGCGATGCAAGATGTGCAACATTTGGGACAATCCTACTAAACTGTCAGAAGAGTTTAAGCCGGAGCTTCTGGAGAAGTTGCCGAAGCTTCACGATGTGAATATCACTGGAGGTGAGCCTTTTGTGCGGGAAGATATCGAAGATATAGTGAAGATTCTCCTAACAAAGGCCGATCGTGTCGTGTTTGCGAGTAGCGGCTATTTCAATGATCGCATTATCCGGTTGTTTGAGAAGTATAAGAATGAGCCTCGTCTCGGTATTCGCATATCGACAGAAGGTTTGAGCTGCAAGAACGATGAGCTGCGTGGCCGTCCTGGTGGTTTCGACAAGGGTTTGAGTACCCTTCTGGAACTCCGCCGGATGGGCATAAAGGATGTCGGTTTTGGAATCACGGTTTCCAATCATAACTCCCCGGATATGCTCCAGTTGTATGAGTTGAACCGCAACTTGAAAATGCAGTTTGCTACAGCTGCTTTTCACAACTCATTTTATTTCCACAAGTATGACAATGTTATTACCAACAAGGATGAGGTTTGTCGGAACTTTGATGAGTTGTGCCAGCGCTTGATGAAGGAGAACAGCCCTAAAAGTTGGTTCCGTGCTTTCTTCAATATGGGCCTGATTAACTATGTACAGGGGGGTAGGCGCATCCTGCCCTGTGAGGCCGGTAATGAGAACTTCTTCCTGGATCCCTTTGGCAATATTCTCCCGTGCAATGGTATGGAAGAGGACAAGTGGTTTGATACGATGGGCAACCTTAATGAGCAGTCGTTTGAGGAGATTTGGAATGGGGAGAAGGCAAAGATTGTGAGGGAAGGTGTAGCGCATTGT
>Ga0310696_10006591_pt1 | contig 13752 bp, 20 predicted proteins | sample AusTroGonzalo_MG_4_FD_203885 | JGI IMG/M metagenome (GOLD analysis project Ga0310696, IMG submission 203885) | Bovine rumen microbial communities from tropical cattle in Woodstock, Queensland, Australia - Gonzalo_02 (v2) (version 2) | ecosystem: Host-associated > Mammals > Digestive system >... | reverse complement strand
GCTGCATAACGCAAGCCGAGCTTGCCAGGCGCGCCGGTCTGACGACCGCTGCCATCAGCTGCATCGCGTCCGGCAAGCGCTCCGGGAATCTCGTCACAATTATCAAGATCTGCAATGCTCTGGACGTCGGACTTTCGGAGCTTTGGGAAATCAAGGAGGCATAAAATCATGGCAAAGAAAACCGGATACAAGAAACTGTCAAAGACGGATGAGATCCTATCACCGTTCTACGACCTGCCAAAAGACCGCGCCGGTCTTGAGGCCGTCTACCGGAGACTCGCAAAGACGGCGGACCAGCGTCTCGTCCGTCTGGAGCGGTACGTAAAGGAAGAAGGCTACGGAAGTGCCTTACAATGGGCTTATCGTCGCGCAGAACGCGATATTCAGGCATGGGGTGGTGAGAAGGCTACCCGATGGAATATCAAGGCTCCTGACTCGATTGCAGGGCTCAAGGCAAAGATTGAGGACATCAAGACGTTTCTCGAAGCGGAATCCTCGACCAAGCGAGGACTCTCGTCAATCAATCAGCAGCGTGTCAATTCCATCAATGAAACCTATGGGACAAACTTTACCGAGAAGGAGCTCCGGAATTTCATGGCATCAAACCTATGGAAGGAGATGAGCCCGGATACTGCTTACGGATCAAAGAACACGTTTCGGATTATCGGCACCGTGCAGAAGAACAAGAAGAAGCTCATCGAAGGAATTAAGAAAGCGAACGAGGTAGACCTTCAGGTGCCTGACGATATGGTCGAAGCTCTGACGCAGGATGCTCTTGCACAGCATGGGAAGGAGCTCGTCCGTTTCATCAAGGGACAGAAGCTCCGGAAAGCGAAGGCTTGAGCTCCTACAACATCCGGAACGCTCGTCGGAATTGGTTGATCAGGCACAATTCCTATGCGTTCATCTATTACAAGTTTTTCGATTATACGAAATTAGAAAAGGTCTGCTACATCCGGAGGAACGGAAAGAGCAAAGGCGATTCCTATAACGACGTCATCATCATGGCCGATACGGAGACCAGCAAGGAGATCCCGAACACGGTCTGCCGGAATTACGTCGTTGCATGGACCATCAGCATCCGCTGCTACGATATGAATATCGTCACGCTCTACGGATCACGTCCTTCGGAGATGGTCGAGGCCATCGAGAAGATGGTCTGCGCCATGCCCGGAGAAAAGACCGTCATCTATTTTCACAATCTCGCCTATGACTGGGTGTTTTTGCGCAAATTCTTCATGGCTGCATGGGGAACGCCGGAGCACCAGCTGAACACGAAACCGCATTATCCGATATTCGTGACATTTGCGAACGGCATCACATTAAAGGACAGCTACATTCTTGCGCAGCGCGGTCTGGAGAAATGGGCGAAGGACCTTGACGTAACGCACAAGAAAGCCTCCGGCTTTTGGGATTACGACAAAATCCGCAATCAGGGCGAGCGCTTCACGCCTCACGAAAAGACCTACATCGAGCACGACACGCTGGCCGGCGTCGAGTGCATTCAGAAAACGATGGATATCCTGAACAAAAGGATCTATTCGATTCCATACACGGCAACAGGAATCCCGAGAGAAGCTGTCCAGCATCTCGCAGCGGAGAATCATTTCCGGGAGACGTTCCTGAAGATCGTGCCGGAATACTGTATTTACAAAATCCTCGAGAAAGTCTTTCACGGAGGCTATACGCACAATAACCGGCATATGACGGAAACCATCATAGACGGAAGGACCATAGCATATGATTTCGCGTCGTCCTATCCGTTTGTAATGCTCGCGTTCAAATTCCCGATGGAGAAATTCCGTCCTCTGAACCGCATCGTCTCTCCTGAATGGATCCTGCGGAACGGAGAGGAATGGGCTTACATGTTCCGGCTCGTGATGGTGAAGCCGAGGCTGAAGGATGACATGATCCCTATGCCGGCGCTGCAGAAGTCGAAGGCCGAGAAGCTCATAAACTGCGTCGAGGATAACGGACGCGTCCTCTGTGCCGAGTACATGGAGCTCTGGACGAACGAAATCGATCTCGAGGTCATCATGCAGCAGTATGATTTCGAGTCGGTTGCCTGTGCAGACGTCCTTTACTCACATAAGGATTTCCTTCCGCGCTGGTTTACGGATTATATCTATGACTGTTTTGTGCAGAAGTGCTTACTCAAGGGCGGAGATCCGGTTGCCTATTCCCTTGCCAAGTCAAAACTCAATTCGTTGTATGGTATGTGCGTCCAGCGCTGTGTGAAACTAATAATTGAGGAGTTATATCAGTCAGGAGATTATCAGATCAGCGAGGATCAGGACGAGGAAGCGCTTTACGAGGCATATGTGAATAACCGGAAATCAGTGCTTCCGTATTTCTGGGGTGTCTGGGTTACGAGCTATGCCTTCCGCAATCTTTTCCGTATGGGAAGCAACGCGACAGGTTTTGACAAGGACGGAAATCCGAGGATCTGGATATACTCGGACACGGACAGCTGTTACGGTCAAAACTGGAACGAGGAAGGAATTGAGGCTTATAATGAGGACTGCAAGCGCCGACTCCGGGAAAGAGGATACGGTGCGGTGCTGCACAATAACCGGGAGTACTGGCTTGGAATCTGTGAGAAGGACGGTGAGTATCAGCAGTTCATCTCCGTAGGCGCGAAACGGTACGCATGCAGGGATATGAACGGAAAGCTGAAGATTACCGTGGCCGGCGTTCCGAAGAGCGGAGTAAACTGTCTGAACGACGACCTTCACAACTTCCATGCAGGATTCATCTTCGACGGAAAGACGACAGGAAAGAAACAGCATACCTATTTCTATGAGGATGACATCTATATTGATCAGGAGGGAAACGAGCGCGGAGACAGCATTGATCTCTCGCCGGCTGACTATCTTCTTGACTCCGTCCGGAATTCGGACTGGATGAAGTTCTTTACCGAAAACATCGAGGTACAGGTATATGACGAAAAAGATTTATTATGACATCGAGGACGACCTGAAGCTCTGCCCGGACGCGTGGTGCTACATTGTATGCAGTAAGCGCGGACCGGGTAAAACCTACAGTACGCTCCGGCATGAAGTGAATGAAAAGCAGAAGTTCCTGTTCCTGAAGCGGACCATCGAGGACATTAAGATGCTCTGTGCGTCAGGATCCAAGAACATCAGCTTCGACGTCTCGCCGTTTGTTCCTCTGAACCGGGATTTCGGCTGGGACATCAAACCGGCGCTCATCGTGAAGGGAATCGCCGGCTTCTATCATTCGGATGACGAGGAGAAGCCGGTCGGCGCTCCGATCGGATACGCTGCAGCGCTCTCGGCCAGCAAGGACATAAAAGGTTTCGACATGTCCGACGTCGAGGACATGATCTTCGACGAGTTCATCCCGAAGAAGGGCGAGCGGATAAACCGGTCCGAGGGAGAGCAGCTGCTTGATCTGTACATGACGGTGCGCCGTGACCGAGTTCTCCGGGGACGGAAGGACCTTAAGCTGATCTGTCTGGCCAACGCCGTCAACGTCAATAATCCTACCTTTCAGGTTCTGGACATCGTTGACACGGTCGCGGAGATGGACGTCACTGGGAGAGAGTACTGCTACCTTGAGGAGAGAGGGATTTTCATTCACATCCTTAATAATGAATATGCACAAGAATCGGAGAAGTCCGGCATCGAGAAGGCAATGGAAGGAACGGCATGGTACGATATGGCATTCGGCGGCCACTTCTCTTTCGATGATTTTACGAGTGTGCAGCACAAGCGCCTGAAGGGCTACCGTCCGCTCTGCAGTTATACGTATAAGAAGAAGGACGTCTATATCTATGAGAAGGACGGATATTATTACGCGTGCCGGGCAAAGGCGAACACACAGCACCACTACAATCTGTCCCGGGAGAATGAGCAAAAGAAGTTCTGGAATGATTACGTCTGGCAGCTCCGGGACGAGTGCATCGAGGACAAGTTCACGTTCTCCGAGTTCTCGATGTATGATCTGATTGTCAATTACAAAAAGATTTTTAATTTGTAGTATTGACAAAATGATAATTACCCTTTATTATAGAACTGTGCAGAGGCACAAAGGAGGGTTTCTATGAGTAACGAAGATTTGCGCAAATTCTACGAGAGGAACAAGAAGGTCTACGAAACACAGTACGACAATTATCAACAGTCCGGAGAGCCGAGATACATGTATCAGGCGACGCGGTACAAGGATTATGTCGAGGTTGCGGAGAGAGCTCTTCAGGCAGCGGATGACCATGAGGATGCGATTTATATGAAGAGCATGCTTGCGGATGCATATGAGAAGGCCTGCAGAGCTCGGTATCATCAGAACCTTGACATGTACAAGGAAGCCTTGAGTTTTCTCATCCAGTTCTGCGAGCGCGATCTTCAATTCAAGAACCGGTACAAATAAAGGAGGTTTATTATGGACAAGCTTAACAAGAGACTTTACATCGGCTACAATGAAGTTATGCACCTTCTCTCGAAGAAGTCCTTTGAGGAGTATGTAAAGCGCTATGACCACATTTACGTGACGTTCACGCAGACCGGCAGCTATTTCGTCGTCGAGGATTTCGACGGCAACGCGCTCGCGATCTGCGTCACACTTCCGGAGCTGGAGGAATATTATGGAAAGACTGCAGGCAATGATCATCTTGAAGAAGCGTGAGGAGTGCAGCGCACGGCTGCGCAAATACGGAGAGAATTGCGGACGGTGCTCGCCATGTCCGCTCCGCACTTCTCTCGACGATTATATTGAAGCAAGGAGGGTTATTGATGGACAAGAAAACCTATCAGAGAATGGTTGCGGAGCTCCGACAGTTAAGCAATCGAATTGACAAGCTTAACGTATTTCTCGTTAAGGACAGTTTTAAGAAGTTATCCGGACATGAGCAGATAATGATAATGGACCAACTGAACGCGATGAAATGGTATTATCACAGCCTGAAGAACAGAGTGCTGTTCTATCATGATAAGGAGGTGTTGAAGAATGGACGACCGTTCACAGAGGATCCAGTTAAATAATCCCATCCCGCTGCACTTCTACAGCCCGGAGGAGAGGCTACCGGATGATGAATTACAGAAAATTGTAATTGTACGTGGTTCGTATATGGGGGATCTCGTTTTTCTATCACATTATGATACTTTAAGAAAAATATGGAGATATCCGTGTGAAGATATGGAACAATATTTTTCGAATCATGTTATCGCCTGGGCGAGCTTCTCGCCGGAGTGGGTTCTCGGAGTTGATTTGTAGGAGGTGCAGCATGAGCATTGAGTTCATCATATGGATTGTCATCATTTACCTGCTCTTCGGAAACAAGCTGATCAACGAGGAGGAGCATGACGATGATGACGTATAGCGAACATAAGACAAACCCGTGCAAGGAGTGCAGGAACCGGTCTCCGGCATGCCACGACCGATGCAAGAGTTATATTGAATGGAATACGGCAAGGCTTCGTGCGAAGAAGATCGCCATGAAGAAACAGGACACGAACAAGATGTTCGAGGATTATCGGAGACGCGCAATCGAAAACATGAGCACGAAGCATCAAGAGTCATGGACAGCAAAACATCATAGGAGGATATCGGATGAAAGCTCTGAAATGGAAGAGGATCAGCGCGAATTGTGCGCGGATTCAGTTCCTCTCCCGGACAGGGAAATGGATTGAAGTCCCGGGAGAGTGCAGCATCACGAAAGCCGTGAATTACTGCAGGGAAAACAATGAGGATGTCTTTCCTTATTATGTAGCGCTCATAGGCGAGCATAAGAACGGAAGGCGCCACATCCTGCAGAAGATATTCTGCAGTGATGCAAATGACGCGGTTGATTATTTCAGCCGTGAGAGCTGTGACAAGTTTGAAGATGGACATCTTCAGCTGTTCACAGGTGACTGGAAGCTTGTCGCCAGCCGTCCCGGCAAAGGCGAAGCGATACAAATATTAAATCATTAAAAGGAGGGTGCATACTATGGCACGCGCAAAGAAAGCAGAAGCAAAGGAAAGTTTCAAGGAATTTAAGTACGACGGTAAGGAGTTTCAGTACACAGGACGTCTTTACCCGGAGAACAAGAAGGAGACGAAGAAGTGCGACATCACGCCGATGAATCTCACTCTCAACGGACTGATCACCATCAAGGGATGCAAGCTCTTTCAGTCCGACAAGAACAGCTGGATTCAGTTTCCGCAGTATCAGTCGGGCGATGATTACAAGGACTACATTTATTACCCGAAGGAGCTGAACGACGAGCTCGACGCGCTGGTTGAGGAGATCGAGAAGGCTCTTGAAGCTTGAAGGGCCGGGAAGATGCTCAAGGGACAGGTTGAGACGGAAGAAGGCTGGGTGAAGATTCCGGACGACCTGTCAGAGCTTCCATTCCTATAATATTGATGGTTTTGTCCTCCAAAGGATTAGTACGAAAGAAGCCCCTGCAGAAATGCAGGGGCTTCTTTCGTCTAATGTGCAAGTTGGAGGACTTCAGTTTACTCGGATGTTTGTCGTGATCTTAAAGCTCGAGATCGCGACGCTCGAGATGTTCGTTGTATATCCATACGGAGCATCTATCCAGATGTTCAGGTCGTTTCCCTTGAAATACAGCTGTGCCAGCGCCGGGACGGTTCCGTTAATAATACATTTTACCGGAACCGTAAGGCGGTCATCGTTTCCGGGGAAAAGACAGGCGTGATTGACTTCTCCGAGCTTTACGGATCCGATGATATTGTAGGCGAGCGGTGTCGCAAAGTTGAATTCAAGCGGACCGGTCTCGCAGATTTCGACAACATCGTTCTCGATGTTTTCGGTAATCGGTTCCGGGCTTCCTCCGACCGTTACGCCGGTCTGCGGTGTAAAGACGAGGTTGTGATTGTTTGCCTGGTAAAAATCACCGCCGGCGATATAGCTCTGGATGCAGCGCGCAAGCTGTCTGTTGCCCTGACTGTTCGGATGGAATACACAGCCATAAACGACATCAGTAAGGTCCAGATAGTCCGTATCATGCAGCGCATACGCACAGCCGTCCATATAAGCCCAGCCCATTTCCGCGCCTACGAATGAATACATGTTCCGGATGACGCCGATGCTTCCGCGCATGGCTGCAGCTGTTACCGGATCATTTTCGTTACATACGGCAGCAGGGCATCCGATGTATACCTTCGCATTCGGATAATTTGCTTCGATGTACGCCTTACAGTTGCGCATCTGAACCTCGATGTCATACAGGTTCGCCTGCGTTCCGTCGGACCGGTACGCGTCATTGAAACCGCCGACGATCAGGATGTGCGTATACGTTGCCTTGTCGCCGGGCGCGTTCTGCAGCTGCTCATAGAACGTCTGGAATCCGGGGTTTCCGACAAAGCCTGCGTTACCTGTGCACATGTTCGTGATGTGGTCGCTGTCGAGGTTCATGTGCTGCGCGAGCCAGTAGGGCCAGTTGTCGGAAATCTTCATGCCGTAGCTGTCGCCGATGCAGAGAAGCTTCGTGTCCTGAAACTGGTTGAAGTGCTGCAGGTCGTCGATGTCGTTCTGCGCTCCTGCCATCTCTCCCTCGAGATATGTCACGCGGTCATAAAGCCCGGCATAATCGAAAATGGGCTCCCAGTAATCGGTGTTGCTCACCGGCACTCCTACAGGGACCGGCTTCAGGGAGATGTAAGCGGTGTTCGCGTCGTTCACGATCGTCCATGCCGGATACTGTGACGTGATGGACCAGTTTCCGCCGTAGGTGATCTTATTCGTCGCCTCGAAGTCATCCATGCGGATGCCGAGCTCCCGGATCTTATGAATGATCCAGTCGAGATTCAGCTCGTGAAAGTCGGTGTAAGGATACTTGTCAATGAATCCCATCTGTTCTACCTCCTTAATTGAATGACCACATATGCCAGCTTGCAGCTGCGTAGGTGACGGTGGTGTTGTCAGACTGCACAACGGTAAAAGTAGTGCCGTCGAAAGCAACAGACTTAACACCAGTAAGCTGCACCTGATCAAAGGTTGTCTTGTTCTTAAATACCACAAACATGATATACCTCCTTAATAGGTGTAAATCGTGAGCTCTGTCAGGAAAAGCTCGGAAGCGTTTTCATACACGTTCAGTCTTGCCACTTCCCATTCCGCCTGAAGCATCTGCTGGGAAGTTGTTACACCGATGTTACCGTGCGTGCGTCCCTCGTGCAGAGCGCTTTCGGAATTGCTTCCTTCCGCGTTCGTTACCGAAGCGCCGGAGCTTGCGTTCTGTGAGCTGTTGATGTCCTTTTCTACCGGAGAATAGGAAGCGGAGTCGTATGCAGCCCTCTGGTTCTCGTTCGTGCTGTTTCCGTTCGTGACGGCCGTGTCCGAGCTGCTTCCGGATTCCTTCCGGTTTCCGGTCTTTGCATCGGACCAGCTTTCCATCCGGTCGTAGTTCTCGAGAGGATTGTAATCTATGGCGAGAACGTCAGCCCACTTCTCAAGCGTGTGCTGCCATTTCCGGCTCCATGCTCCGATGGCATACTGCATCGTAGAAGGCTCCGCGAAAAGGATCTCAAACTCTCCGCCTCGCATCAGGACCGTATCAATGAAGGTCTGACGGTTGATGCCGGCAGGGAGAGTCATTTGCGCAAATAAATCATCTCCGCCATCCTCAAGCCATTTCGCCATCCCGATCAGGGTTATCTTCGCGTGTGCCATCGGTTCCTCCTTCCTCCGGGTTGTAACGAAGCTCAACGGAAAGCTTGTCCTCTCCGCTGAATCCGAGGAATTCGTTCGCCCGGTCAAAACTGTCTTTCAGGGTTTCATACCAGATGATGCTTCTGCTGGTCGCGTCAATCTGCTTGCTGGTCGCCTCGGCCTGCACGAGCCTTTCCTTCTTTTCGTAAGGAATGGTCGGAATGCCGACCTCGGTGTCAAAATCGTTGATGATGGTCTGGAAGTCCCGGAGAAGGTCCGTCACGATGTACGAGCTCTTCAGGTTGTCCCGGAGCATCATCTGCCAGGGCTCTTCCTTATCGGTTCCGTCATTTGCCAGCTTCTTATCAAAGAACACCGCAGGCTCTCCGGAATTGATCTTGTCAAACAGCTTCTTCAGCACTTCCGCTGCTGCCTTGTTCTTTGCTCCGACCGCAAATGCGAATTTGCTGTTGATGATCGCCGTGTTGATGGCGACGTCAATGACTGCCATCTTCTCGGCATAGTACGTAATGACGTCCCATATGCCAAGATAATCCGGCGTCAGCTTTATGATCTCGCAGTTCTTTCCGATCTCGAGCTCCGGATACTGTTTCTTATAATAAGGATTTGCCAGCAGGAATTTCGTCGGCCGGTAATAGAAGTCGAATCCGTTAAGGGTTCCCGGGTTAAACCACTTGCCGAGCTCTGGGAGCTCTCCGCATCCGACGAAGCCGAAGGCAAAAAGGCAGTAATAAAGAAGGTCCTTGTTCGCCTGCCATATCTTCGGCATCTTGATGTCGAGCGTGCTGCATGCCCTCTGGAAGAAGGCTCGCTGCCAGAGATTGAACGTCAGGTTGTTGCGTCCCTTCACCTGTGACGGCATATAGGTGCCTGCCCGGAGATTGATTTCCTCATAATTAAAAGGAATGTAAGGCATTCAAAACTCCTTTCTTGCAATCGAGCCCCGGTTGCCCGAGGCTCGTTTTGCAGGGTTTACTATGGAACGTCAGGCTGTCATTAAGAAGCCATGTAGAGAAGGATTCCATTCTCCGTGAAGTCGTTGATGGAATTTCTCTTGAAGTGCCACCAGATATTGCGGTAGCGCTTTCTCGCCTCGATCGGAGTCGAGTAGGACGCTTCGAGCTGGTAGTCTACCATCATAGCATCCTCGTCGTAAAGAACGCCGAGAACATAATCGAGCGCTACGGTCGTGCCGGCGATCTGCGTCGTCGGATCCGAAGTGTCCGGGATTGCCGGAGTCACGTTGATGCCGAACGGAACGAGCTCGTCCTGCCAGAAATCAACAGCCTCATAGTTTGCGAGCTTCAGGTACTGATCATTGAAGATCTCCGGAAGCACGGCTGCCTCGGCGTCGATCAGGAACGGACGGTAAAGGATGAGCTTCTGCTTATCCTTCGGAGTGTGGCGGAGCAGATCATACTGCACACCGTTGATGGTTTTGCTCGGAGACCAGTGATACTTGATGCTCCGGTTCGTGAGCTGGTTCGACAGCTTCTTGACGGTAGCAACAAAGAATTCAAGGAATTCCTTCCGGTACGTCGAGCGGAGCTGCGCGCCGGTATAGGTCGTTCCGCCGTTCCAAGTGTTGAAAGCAGCTACCATTTCGATGGCACCGCCGGTCACACTGTTCAGGTCGTAGATACCTGCCATGAAGTTCAAAAGGGTTGCGCGGTTGAACGCTTCCTTGTCAACTTCGATGTCGTTGCCCTTCTCGGTCATGACGCCGGTCATGAATTCGGAGAAGCTTGCCTCATCCTTGAAGGCTGCCTGAAGGGCATCCTCATAGACGGTCGTGCTCTCATCCCATACCGAGGAACCTGCGAAGTTCATCTCAAGCGGAACGGGCTGGTTCTGTTCCCACATGGATGCAACAGAGGAACCGCCGTTGCTTCCGTTGTCGTAACCCATAGCATGGTTGATGTACAGGTCCGTGTTCACGAAGCCGGCAGGCTGCGCATATCTGCTCATGTAGGAAATCTTGCGGACTCTGTTTGCATACAGACCGCTGTTGATGGCGTTCACGATGCGGAGGCGTGCCTCATAAGGGCGGACCGCCATGAACGTGCGTCCGAGTACCAGAGAGATCGCGTTGAGCGTGTTCTCGGTTCCGGTTCTCATAATGCTCTCGCCTACGGATACGAAGGTCGAAGAGTCTACGGCGGTGATGGAACCATCACGGCCGGTTGCTTCGGCTGCAATCGCGTTGATAAGCGCGTAGCAGTCCTTCGGTGTTAATACTCTACCGGGCATAACAAATCTCCTTTCTTACATAAAGCTCCGGACGATATCCTCGAGTGAGGTGTCCGGCTCTTTTTGTCCTGTCATGTCTTTTGATGCGTTTGATTTTTGTGCAGCGGCGAGGTCGTTCTTTGCCTTCTCGAGATTTTTGCGCAAATCGTCGATTTGTTTCTGAAGCTCCGCCGTCGCTTCCTTATTATCAGCTTCTTTCGTTCCTTCCTCCGTTCCGCCGTTCTGCGCTTCGTGTTGCTCCTCCTCTTTCGGAGGGATCTCCGGCGCTCCTTCGGGTTTTGCGGATTCCTGTTCCGCGTTCAGCTGCATAAGTTCTTTTACCTGTGCCGGAGTATATCCGGCTCTCGCTAAAGCGATGATGTCCGATAATATCATAGTAAACCTCCTAATAATTCAGGGCGGCCTTGATTGCTGATCAGGCAGGCTTCCCACTCCTACGAGTTTGATCCGGGGCCGTATGACCGCCCTGTTACATTCAACATAGCACAAATAGAATTATCTGTCAATTACTCTATAAAGAAGCCAGTATTCAGATAATTGTTGATTTCCTCCAGCTCGACCGCCGATGCTGCCAGAGAAACGCTCCCTCCGTCACATTGGCAGAAGCCGGTAATGGTGTTCAGAGCTACGACCTTTCCGACCGGAAGCCCCTTCAGAGACTTGTAATCCGAATCAAGCGGATTTTCCGTCTGTACCTCGAATATGGTAAGCTCGCAGGTTGTTACGAGAGAATTCAGGCGCCCTCCGGTGTGTCCGGATACGCTCGGAGCTCTCTTGTTCATGTTTAATACTGCGCTGGCAGCGCTGGCCAGCATGGCACCTCCGGCAAGAACCGGATTCACGTTCGACGCTCCGAGAGCAACAGCTGCTGTTGCCATTCCGACAACAGAGTTAACGGCTCCCTGCGTGTTTACTGTCATCTGTCCCAAAGGACACTGTGCTGCAAGGCTGCAGCTCGCGGTCTGGATGATGTAACCGTCCGGATCCCGAAGGATGTAGAGCATATTTCCGGTAACAATCTCGAAAATGGCTGTAATATGAATCTGTGTTGCGGTAATCCAGTCGGACAGGTTTACGTCGATGCAGCCACATCCGGGGAGATGAAGGGCTGCGGATGTATAAGGCTCACATCTCCGGAAATCGTCACGCAGCCCGGTGATCGTCAGAGCAATCGCTTCTGACTGTGTTACATAACCATTGATGCGGATTGCGTCTACAGTGAATGCCTGATTTCCGATCTGGACGGATGTAACAGCTGTTCCGTAAGAAGATGTTACAACAAAAGGCACCCATATACAGCCGTAAATGGATGAAAGCGGTGTTCCGTTAAAATACGACGAGAGAGACTGCATAATTGTAGGATCTCCCATAGCATTACGAAGCTTTCCCATGTTCGTGGCGTCCAGAGCGTAAGAAATGCCGAAACCGACACTTTCTCCTACAAGACTGTTATTGAACACCGTTATGATGTAACTCCCTACCGTCGAAAGCATCGTTATGTTCTGCGAAACACTTCCAACTACTTTTGTTGTCGATACGGCAACACGGGGATCTACTTTATATTTATCATACACGGTAGAGTCAGAGCTGAATGCAACATACTGTTTCGTGCTCCGTATGGTAGTCTTATACGTGCCGAGCGTATCCTCCTGCAGGATGTATTGCGTCAGGTTGTTGGTGACGCTTACTGCGTCCCGGATGAAATAGAGCTTTCCCCAGTCCGGAATGTAACAGTAATTCCACGCCGGATTCACGGCTCCTTCTACCTCGATGACAGGATCGTGCTCGCTGGTCGGCATCTTCAGCAGGCAGGTCTTTACTGTATAGGAGTCGCTCGGTCCGGGATTCGCCGTCGAGTTCACTCGTTTTGAATAAGTATAAAATCTTACGTTCAATCCTTATCACCATCCATTCTGTCTACGAGGCGCTGAATTACCATCGTATTATTGTTGATGGCCTGCGTCATGGCATCCATCTCGGATTTGTGCTGTGCATTGATCTCTTTGATGTCGTTCCGGTAATTGTCGTTCACGCGTGAGAAAAAGAACGCCATAGCACAGCAAGCGACAATCGGAAAACCGACGGTAGCAATCGCGGCCAAAATCTCATTGATTCCCATTACATTACTCCTTTCTCGTACGAGTCGTACAGATTGTTGATGATTTGCGCAGAATTCTTCAGAAGCCAGTTCTTGAAATCCTCCGCGGTGTCGGACGGTGCAGCTGCGTATTCTATGCCGGGAATCTTTCCGCAGCGGAAATTCGTCCCGGAGAAACCGGTATGCAGCGCGATGCCATTCTGACTTCCGGAATAATTGAAATCAATCCATTGATCATTCCCGATACAGAGCGCTGCGTGTCCGGTCGTTGCGAGTCCGTAACCGGCAGGAGCTCCGACCGGGCTCCGCAGATCATACAGTTTGTTGTAAAAGGTCTGGTTGTCACAGTCTCCGAGCGGACCGGCTGCCATCTGCGCATAACTCAATCTGCGGTTTACCGTTCCGCCTCCGAGAAGCTGTTTCATGAAGCACAGACAGTCAGCAGCATACACGTCCGTGTTGCAATACTTCTCGTTGTGATAGGTCGCGTTCTTCGGATACATCCGGAGCACGCGGTTATACTCGGCAGTGCTCATGTACTGACACCAGAACCCCTTCTCGTAGCAGGTCGTTTTCTGCAGGTATGCGACAGCATTCGCTACCAATTCCTTGTTCGTCATGACTACGCCTCCTTCTTTGCTTTCTTTTTGGTTGTCTTTTTCTCTTCGGAAGAAGCCTCGATGACCGGCTTCTGCTCACTGATAAGGCTGATGTAGAGCTTCGATTTGTCTTTCATCGTAGAATACCTCCTTTCTATTATAATAGA
>Ga0310696_10006590_pt1 | contig 13752 bp, 8 predicted proteins | sample AusTroGonzalo_MG_4_FD_203885 | JGI IMG/M metagenome (GOLD analysis project Ga0310696, IMG submission 203885) | Bovine rumen microbial communities from tropical cattle in Woodstock, Queensland, Australia - Gonzalo_02 (v2) (version 2) | ecosystem: Host-associated > Mammals > Digestive system >... | reverse complement strand
CACTGTTACAAGCCAGTTATACTGGCAGCAACCACTGGGGATTCATGTATCGCGGCAGTAGTTTCATGGTGAACGCACGACTACAGAAAGCATTCTTGAAGGGAAGACTGAACGCGACGCTTTTTGCCAACGACATCTTCCGTACGGCTAAAAACGACGTGACCACTTACTATGCTATCGGCCATACGGCTCAGGATGTCTATACCTATACACAGGCAGTAGGCCTCACGCTGACTTACAACTTCAACGCCAGCAGTTCGAAATATAAAGGCACTGGTGCCGGTAACGACGAGAAGAGCCGACTGTAATAAGAAGAGAATCAAAAATAATTCCCGTATTCTGCTGAATATGGGAATTTTTGTGTACCTTTGCAGGCAAAATAATAAACCGACAAGCAAAATGGACAAGAAACTGAGACAAGGTACGCTGTGCGTACAGGCTGGCTATAAGGCCAAGAACGGAGAACCGATAGAGTTGCCCATCATCCAGAGTACGACATTCAAGTACGATGACTCTGACGAGATGGCAAAGTTGTTTGATCTGGAGAAGGAGGGCTATTTCTATACCCGTCTGCAAAACCCGACGAACGATGCTGTGGCTGCGAAGATCGCCACACTCGAAGGCGGTGTCGGTGCTGTGCTGACCTCATCTGGTCAGGCCGCCAACTTCTACGCTATCTTCAATATCTGTCAGGCCGGCGACCACTTCATCACCTCCAACGAGATTTATGGTGGCACGTACAACCTCTTTGGTGTGACACTGAAGAAACTGGGTATCGACTGTACATTTATCTCACAGGAAGCCTCCGACGAGGAGATTCAGGCCGCCTTCCGTCCCAACACGAAGGCTGTGTTCGGAGAGACCATTTCGAACCCTGGCTGTGCCGTCTTCGACATCGAGCGCTTCGCCAAGATTGCCCATAAGAACGGGGTCCCCCTGATTGTAGACAATACTTTCGCCACACCTGTCAACTGCCGCCCGTTTGAGTGGGGGGCCGACATTGTCACCCACTCCACCACGAAATACATGGACGGTCTGGCCACACAGGTGGGCGGTGTCGTGGTAGACAGTGGCAACTTCCCCTGGCTCGACTATGCGGATAAGTTCCCTGGTCTCTGCACACCCGACGAGTCGTATCACGGCCTGACCTACGTGAAGGCATTTGGAAAGATGGGCTTTACCACGAAACTCGTGGCCCAGTTGATGCGCGACCTCGGTAGCATCCCTGCCCCACAGAATGCTTTCCTGCTGCATCTCGGTCTGCAGACACTCCATCTGCGTATGGCCCAGCATTGTAAGAATGCCCAGAAGGTGGCTGAATTCCTGCACGACAACGAGAAGGTGGCCTGGGTACACTACTGCGGACTCCCCGACGACAAAGCCTACGCCCTCGGACAGAAGTATCTGCCTAACGGCTCGTGCGGTGTCATCGCCTTCGGACTGAAGGGTGACCGTGAGACCGCCATCAAGTGGATGGACTCTCTGGAGATGATCAATATCGTGACTCACGTGGCTGATGCACGTACCTGTGTGCTGCATCCTGCCTCGCATACCCACCGCCAACTGAGCGACGAACAACTGCTTGAAGCCGGTGTCGCTCCAGACCTGATTCGCCTGAGTGTCGGTATCGAAGATGTGGAGGATATTCTCGACGATATCAAGCAGGCATTGGCCAAGATTTAACAAATTGTAACTTTATAAGAAAAATATTCGGTACTTTCCTTGGAAGGTACCGATATTTTTTCTATATTTGCACCATCAAAGTAACAAAATGCAATCTTAAAACAGTAATTTAAAAACCAAGAAGACTATGGAAGTTGAGAAAATTATGCAAGCCTTGGAGCAGAAGCATCCTGGCGAACTGGAGTACTTACAGGCAGTAAGAGAGGTGTTGGAAAGCATTAAAGATGTGTATAACCAGCATCCCGAGTTCGAGAAGGCAAAGATAATAGAGCGCATCGTGGAGCCGGAACGCATCACGACTTTCCGTGTGCCCTGGGTCGACGACAAGGGCGAGGTGCAAGTGAACATCGGCTACCGTGTGCAGTTTAACAGTGCCATCGGCCCGTATAAGGGCGGTCTGCGCTTCCACCCATCCGTCAACCTGAGCATCCTGAAGTTCCTCGGCTTCGAACAGACCTTCAAGAATGCCCTGACCACACTGCCTATGGGCGGTGGCAAAGGTGGTTCTGACTTCAGCATCCGCGGCAAGAGCGACAACGAGGTGATGAAGTTCTGCCAGGCCTTTATGTGTGAACTCTATAAGGTGATTGGTCCTGATATGGACGTACCGGCCGGTGATATCGGTGTCGGTGCCCGTGAGATCGGCTACCTCTTTGGCTATTACAAAAAACTGACGAGCCAGTTTCATGGGGCCACCCTCACAGGTAAGGGTATGGAATGGGGCGGTTCTATCCTGCGTCCGGAGGCCACAGGCTATGGTGCCCTCTACTTCGTGCATCACATGATGGAAACCCATGGACTTGACATTAAAGGCAAGACCGTCGCCCTTTCCGGTTTCGGCAATGTGGCTTGGGGCGCTGCGAAGAAAGCAACGGAACTTGGTGCAAAGGTCATCACCATCTCCGGCCCTGACGGCTATATCTACGATCCCGCAGGTCTCGATGCCGAGAAGATAGACTTCCTGCTGGAACTCCGTGCCAGCGGCAACGATGTCTGCCAGCCCTACGAAGAGGAGTTCGAAGGCTCACAGTTCTTTGCTGGTAAGAAGCCTTGGGAGCAGAAGGCCGACATCTATCTGCCCTGTGCCACCCAGAACGAACTGAATGGTGAGGATGCCGACAAGATCCTGGCCCAGAAGCCACTGTGCGTCGCCGAGGTGTCGAACATGGGTTGCACGGCCGAGGCAGTGAACAAGTTCATTGCTGCCGGACAACTGTTTGCACCTGGCAAGGCTGTCAATGCCGGTGGCGTGGCCACCTCTGGTCTGGAGATGACGCAGAACTCCATGCGTATGTCATGGACGGCAGAGGAGGTTGACCAGCGCCTGCACCAGATTATGTCAGGCATCCATGAGCAGTGCGTGAAATACGGCAAGGAACCCAGTGGTTACATCAACTACGTGAAGGGAGCCAATGTCGCCGGCTTCATGAAAGTGGCAAAAGCAATGCTTGCTCAGGGTATCGTGTAGAATGAATTTTAAACGATATATACTACTTTTCGCAGTCACAACAAGCCTGACCGCCCTGGCACAAGTACAGAGCGGTAAGGCTTCGTTCTATGCCCTGAAGTTTACCGGACGTAAGACTGCCAGCGGCGAACGAATGCACCACGACAGTCTGACATGTGCCCATAGGACCTACCCTTTCGGCACCATGCTCAAAGTGACCAATCCCGCTAACGGCAAAAGCGTTATTGTACGCGTCACAGACCGAGGCCCCTACGTCAAGGGACGCATCATCGACCTGTCAGCCCGCGCAGCCCGTGAGATAGGCATCATGGCCCAGGGTATCGCTCCAGTCATCGTAGAACGGCATAACCCTGCCATCGTTCCTTTCAAGCCTGACGACATAGAAATACCTGACTTTGAGATTGGGACCAACGAAGGCTCTGACGCCACACCAATCTGGGTTGCACTGAAAGAAGACCGCGACAGGAAAATCCGCGAACAGAAAGCAAAAGAACAGGAAGCACTTAAGAAAAAAGCCCAGACTACCACTCAGCAACCTATGCCCAGTTCCGTAGAGGCCCCTGCTGTGATGACGGAGAAAAAAGCCCAGCCTGCTAATCTGCCATCGAAGCAAAAGGAGGAAGATGTACTGAACGACATCAATAAGAGTCCAAACAAATCGAAGGCATACTTGAAACGACAAGGAAAATGAAAAAGGAGGGTTGCCCCTCCTTTTTCATTATTTCTTTTTAGTCTGGATAGTGAACTGTCTCGTTTGTGAGGCAATCTCTTTATTCGCTTGCAGTACTCCAATTCGAATCACCGCCATACCATCTTTCAGGCCACTATCGGCCTTGACAGATGCCGTATAGCGGACGCCCCTACCCGGCGCTATGCTCTCGATGAGGATGTTCTCAGAAATATGGATATGCTTGTTGCCCGTAACCTCTGAGACAGAAGGCTGGACACCATAGACAGGCTTGGAGGAGTTATTGTAGATCTCAAAGACTACACGAGCTTCCTCGCCACGCATCAACATCCCGTCCCGACTGGCATCGAGCATACGGGCATTACGGATTTCCAATGCGACAGAAGCCGTTGCACCACTATACGAAGACAATTCACTGAGATCCTCGCCAAAGCCATACAGACGGTCGTCGCCAGCATTGTTCGCATCAAAGCCACTATCGTCATCGTCATCTCTATCATCGTAATCGTCAATCTGACGTGGAGATACTGTACGCTGACGGGCACGTTGACGGGCCGCCTTGTAATCTTCGTACTTTTGCTGTTCGGCGTTATCGGCTGCCTGACCAATGGCTGCACCCACAATGGCACCGCCAGCCATACCTATCAGCGAACCGACATCACTACCACGATGTCCACCGGAAATACCACCAATGGCGGAACCGATCATCGAGCCAAACCAGCCGCCTGTTACAGCACCCTGACCCGTATAGGTACCACAACTGCTCAACAGCACCATCGCACTCACCAATATAAACAAAACTTTCTTCATAATCGTCACGTTTTAATTGTTGAACGGTGCAAAGGTAAGCATTTATTCATTACCGGCAAAGGGGAAATCCCGAAATGTCTATAGGGGAAACCCTAATTTACAGACGGCAGGTGAGTCCCAACTTAGTCTCAAAGGTGTTAGCATGCACCTTGTCATAGTACTTATAATATGTACGGCGGGAGTAGTAGGCACCCGAGAGGGTGATGGACCACTGCCGCGCAAGGTGCATCTCCATGACGGGATTGATGACCAACAAGGCGGCATTGCTGCGGTCGCCCTGCACATTCAGATAGTGCAGGTCCTCAACATTCGCGAAACCATTCATAATATCCTCCTGCTTATAACCCTTCCAAGTGTAGAGACGGAAGTACTTGGCATTCAGCACAAAGCGACCGAACTTGCCGAAGTCGAGTTGAGTCTTCGACTTGATGCTGAATCCACTACCCATATTGTAGTCGCGCTCAATAACATTGAAGTAGTCGCTCTTGGTACCGCCGAGCAGGATACCGCTGAGGAACACACGTTGTTCCAACTTCGACAGGGCGCCCATCTGGGGCAGGGAGAAGATGAAGCCTGGGCCGAAACCGGCAGCCTCGCTGATACGGTAAGGTGTCAACTCAGAGCCGTCCTCGATGGGTTTGGCATCGTAGTAGTTGAAGTGCTGGTAGATACCAAACTCACCCGCCATATCCTTTTGGTCGAGGATAGGCGTACTCCACAGACGACCCACGATATTCAGCGTGTTGACCATCGGCTGTCCGCCACCAAAGGCCATATTCGACTCAATATCGAAGAAGTCGTAAGGTGTTTTATGCTTCTCGCCGTCCACGGGTGTACCATACATCAGCGTCAGGTTGACATAGGGTGCATGGATGCCACGGAACAGGGCACCGTCGTCGGCCAGATAGCGCCAACCGACAGAGAACGACACATCGACGGGAATCTTATTGAAGTCGTGATAGCGATAGTGGTCGCTACGGACGCGCCAGGCATCGCCACTGATGATACGGTGCAGTCCCTGAATGGGATTGACGATGGCGGCAACAGCCTCGCGCAAAAAACGGTTTAAGCCACGGTCGCGGTCGTCGAGGATGGTAAGGCTCAGGCGATGGGTCATCTCACCGATGGCCATACCACCACACGAGGTGGCGATAATATCGTTGATGGCCGGTGGCTCGGTCTCGCCCAGGAACTCCCACATAAGCGAACCGCCCAAGGCATAAGGCGCCGACTCCCAGAAGGTGAGTCCGTTGGTACGGGCCGCATTGAAGTAAAGGTTGCCATGATAGGGATGGGCAAAGAGGTTGGTAATGAAGAAGTCGTTGTCCCACACCATACCGTCGGTGAAGTTACGCTTCAAGGTGCGCAGGGTGGTCTGCGAGAATTCCTCATTCAGCACGAAGCGGTCAAACAGATGTACGCCCACATTGATGCCCGTCACCTCGGCAGCAGCCTGCCAGTAGCGTTTCTTCACGGGCAGCGCCATCGTGGAATCGGAGAACACCAGTTTTGACCGTTTCTCCTCCCAGGCGCGTTTCCATGTGTCGTGCTGGTTACGGGGCTGATGCCACGTCAGACCAAGTTCCACCAACGGACGGTTACGATAAGTCTCGTTACGGTCGTAGTAGCGTGTCAATCCCCATCCCACTGAGGCAAAGGCACCGAACTTCTTATTGAACTGATAGTCGGCATTGATGCGGGCCTGCAAGGAGTACAGGCGCTCGGGACCGTCGTCCGAGTTCTTCTTGAACGTTTCCACGTGATAGTAGCCCAAGTCGCCACTCAGACTCCATTTTGGCGACAACTGAAAATACTGACCCAAGCGATAGAACACAGCACCTGAGAATTTCGAATCGAGCCCCATGAAGTGCGTTCCCACGCCCATGATGCTATAAGTGCTCTTGTTGCGGTAACGGACGGCGATATTCGCCTTGGTCGATGAGCCGCCATACATCATCACATCGATGTCGGTCATCGGGTTCACATTCACCAGACCAATCTTGTGGCCGATGCTGTCGTACGACACGTTAATGAGTCCCACCTGCCATCCCTTCGGACGCTTGCGAGCCACGTTGAACACACCGACCTGTGCACCATTCAGTGAGTCGGTAAAGTTAACGGCTCCCAACTGCAAGCCACGCATCATAGCAGTTGAGACATTGAGGATGCCCGACAACTGCACGCCACGATCCATGCCGTTCGTGATGTTGCTGACACCACTCAGTTGCAGACCGTTGAAGGTGTGTGCCGTTGTGTTGGAGACTCCCGACAGTTGCAGTCCTTTGCCGCCATCGGCAGCAACCGACGAGATCACGCCAAGTTGCACACTCTTCGTTGTGTCCAGCACACTGACAATGCCCACAGGAAATTTTTGGGCTGTGGCAGTGAAAAGCGAAAAGTGAAAAATGAAAAGTATCAGCAGTAGTTTTCTCATCGTTTTCTATTATCAATATTCAAAGTCTATTGTATTTGATGGCGAGCATGGTGAGGTCGTCACTCTGCTCAGTTTCCCCGACAAATTGGTGAACGGCATCAGTCATGGCCTCAATCAACCTCTGAGGCGAAGCATCATCAGCCATCTGGGCGGTGACGACGTTAGTCATACGCTCCTCTCCAAACTGTTCCTGATTGGCATTCTCAGCCTCCGTCAGTCCGTCGGTATAAAGGAAGATCGTTGTGCCCGGAGCCATGACGATTTCCTGCTCTGTAAAATTCCAGTCTGGCATCACACCGATGGGGAGATTCGAATCGCAATCGAGCATCGAACACTGGACAAACGGCGCATTGTGGCCGGCATTGCAATAACAAAGACGACCTGTCTGTAGGTCGAGTACACCTACGAAGAATGTAACGAACATACTTTCTTCGTTACCTTCGCTGATGTTTACATTCATAGTTTCAGCAATATGACTCGGCTTGTCAACATGCATGGCAATGTTGCGGAAGAGCGTGCGACTGACGGCCATGACAAGCGAGGCTGGTACGCCCTTGCCAGACACGTCACCGATGCAGAAGAAGAGTTTTTCGTCGTGGATGAAGAAATCATAAAGATCACCGCCGACGGCCTTGGCTGGTGTCAACGAGGCGTAGAGTTCAATGTCCTTGCGATCAGGGAAGGCGGGGAACGTCTTGGGCAGCATGGACATCTGGATGCTGTGGGCCACATTCAACTCCCCCTCGATGGTGGCTTTCAAAGCAGTAGTCTTCGTCAGTTCCTTCACATACTGCTTCAGCGACTGCTGCATGGTTTCGAACGAGTCACGCAACTGGGCAATCTCATCATTATGTTTGAACGTCGGTAACTCCGTATCAAAGTTACCCTTTGCCACCTCCTGCGCCGATTCGGAAAGGAAAGCCAGCGGTTTGGTGGCACGGCGGATGCTACGACTCATGAAGAAGAAGATGACAATGCCGCCAACCGTCATAAAGAACAGGATGATGATGCCAAGAAAGTAGCCAAAAAGGAGCACGAAATCTATGTGTTGTGCTACGACTAAGGTCCAGCCTGTACTGGCTATCCGCTTAGAGGTGACAAAATATGTGATGTCGTTCACCTTCATTCTCTTAAATCCGATGCTGTCCTTCTTCAGGATTTTCTGGAGTGTCTTGTCGTCAAACGTCTCGGAACCCGCAATCTTCTTACCCTGACTGTCGAGAATCTGGATGAAAAATGCATTTTCATTGTCGTCAGGATCATTCGGATCATTCTCCACGTTCTCCATCTTCTTCACCTTATTTTCCTCCGCGTTAATCGTGGCATAGATCCAGTCGAGGTTCAGGTCCACACCATAGACGCCCACTTTTTGACCCTCGTGGTCGCAGATGGGCAAGACGTAACTGCAATACAAACTGCTGCCGACAGAATCGTCGAAGTACGGGTCTGTCAGGTAACCATCGGCACCTCTATCTAAACTAAATCCTTTCTTATACCACACACCGTTGAAGTAGTCGTGCCGTGGCGAACCTATCTGTTGCCGCTCAATATGAGTACTATCGGTATAATAAGCATAGGCTTCAAACCAGCGACCCTGACCCTTATAATAGTCTGGCTCGAAAGCCGCAAAACAGCCGACGAGGCGTTTGTTCACCCGCAGTTCGCGTTCTAATGCATCGAAGACCGTCTCAGGACTGTCCAAATGGGCTTCCACCTCTACCCGATTATTAAAAGTTGTCGTCTTCACCACTTGCACCATCGTCTCCAACTTGCCTTCGATTCCGTCTATCAAATGTTGCGCACGCGTTTCACTCTGAAGCAGCGCCATGACTAAATCAAATAAGATGACCGCTCCAATGATAAACACATTGAAAAATACAATGATTCCGATGACGCGCCATGTAATGCGTCTTGACAGTTTATTCTTTTTCTTCATATCGGGACAAAAGTACAACAATTCCCCGAAAGCACAAAACTTTCGGGGAAAATGTTGCTACTTATTCATAAAAGCCTTGATACGGTCAGCGACGTTCTGCTTGAAGTTATTGAAGAAGAAGCCGTAGTCGTGGAGATGGTAACTCTGGGAACCGAACATCTGGGCGCCGTCGGCAGGAATGGCGTAGAGTTCGGGCTTTTCGATGGTGGTGACGACAACGGAGCCGCGGACGGTGTCAACACGGGCGTCAGCGAGACCTGGGGTGACGAGTTTGCCGTCGAAGGTCAGCGAGCCGAGGTTCTCCTTGACCGAGGCATAGGTATCGTCGCGCTTCCAGTTGATGGGGTTGATGCTTATGCCACCGGGGGCAAGCGTCATATTATTTTCCTTCAGGTTGGCGGGACCCTCAGTGTTCCACGAGACGATGACACCCGTGTCAGTAGCGCCCTCGGCGAACTTCAGGCCGGTCTTGGCAAGCCAGTCTTTGGTCACAGCAAAGCCTATGGGATAAGCGGCAATCATGCGCTCAAGAGCCTCGGGATGCTTCGTCATGTAGTTTTCGAGCAGGGCAATCAGGACAGATGCGCCCTGCGAGTGTCCGGCGAGGATGAAGGGACGACCCTGATTCAGGTTGTTGAGGTAATAGTCAAGCGCGTCGGTAGCATCGAAACCGGAGACGTAGTCGATGATGGCGCGATAGTCTGAGCCAGGCTTCGGCATGGAAATCTGGCGGTAGAAGGGCATAAACACGTTGCAACTCTCGTCGAAGACGGCGGTCTGGATCTGGCGCACCATCTGCGCACCGGCAATCATCACCGTGTCGGTCATGTCGCAGACCTCGGTCTCGGGACGGAAGCCGGTCACGGTCGGATAGATGTAGAACACGTCGACGGCCTTGAGGCTATCAGCGGCAGCGGTGCCATCGAGCACACCGTCCTTCACCATCGCAGCGGGAACGTCGAGCCAGCACTCGGCCTGGCTGTAGTCGATCGGGGTGTTGAACTTCTCGATGCCGACGATGTACTGCGCGGCCTCGGGAATTTCGCCGATTCTCGAAGTCTCGGCTGCGGGTTTGATACTCATCTTGCACGAGGCAAGGTTCATGGTTACCAGCATCACCAATGCCAGAAGCACGAGGAAATTCTGTCTTTTCATTGTTTTCATTGTTTATAATTGTTGATACTATTGTTAAAATCGAGTTCGGCACACCGCCGAGGTGCTTCTACTGCCCTGTGGCCTGGCGATACTCTAACTGCTTCGTCTGGAAATCGGCGAAGGCATCGGTGTAGCGGTCGCGGGCCTGCTGATACTGCTGCTGGGCGAGGAGCAGGTCGCTCATCTTCGTCGAGCCGACGCGGTAGTAGTCGCGGTTCAGGCGCAGGTTTTCTTCAGCCTGCTCGATGGCGTCGTGGGCGATGAGCAGTTTCTTGTGGCTGGTCTCGACGGCCGCCCACGCATTGTTCATGCGGATGACGAGCTTCTGGCCGTTGTCCTCCATCTGCTCCTGAGCATCCTGAAGGGCGAGCTTCTGGCGCTTGATGGCGTGCGAGCCGCCCCACCAGCCACTGATGGGCACCTGGACGGCTGCAAAGACCATCGCACTGGAACTCTTTTCAAAGAAGTCGTTGTAGTTGTAGCTGGCGCCGACGCCCACAGAGGGCATGTTCTGGCCAACCTTCAACTTATGCTGCAGCCGATGGCTCTCGACATTCTTCTCTAAGAGACGATACTGCGGTGTGGTGGCGAGGGCGGACTGATGGTCCTGACGCAGGGCGACGGGGAGAGCGGGGACGGCAGTAGCGGTAGCAAAATCTCCACTCTCCACTCTCAACTCTCCACTCTTGATCCCGCAGTGCTGAGCCAAGAGCTGCGAGACGGTAGTTAGGCCGTTCTCCAGTTCGAGTTGGGCGGTCTCTATCTCACCCTTGCGCAGCTGCACCTGCAACAGGTCGTTGCGGTTGACGGCTCCCACGCGTACCATATTATTAACGTCCTTCTCCAGTGTCTCGAGCATGTCAAGCACCGCCTTGAGCGTCTGCTGTTTCTCCTTCAGCGACACCATCTGCCAGTAGTACTGCTCGGTGGTGAGCTCCACCTGATCCTCCGAGGACTCTAACTGCAGTTCGCTGGCCTCGACGCCGACCTTCGCCAGCTTATTGCCATTGATGATCTGACCACCCATGAAGACGGGCTGTATAGCAGAAACCGAGCCGTAGATACCCTTCTTCATCAGACAGATGTTGGCGGGAATCAAATCCTGCGGAATCAAGCCTGCAATAACATCAGGCAGTTCGACGTCAATGTCGATCATCGGCTTGTTGTTCTGAAAACCAAAGCCCAGGGCCGACACCTGTGGGAAGTACTTGGTGAACGCCTCGCTCTTCACCTCCTTCGACTGCTGGATGGCGTTGCGAGCGGAGCGGAGGTTGTAGTTGTTCTCTACGGCCAGCTGCTTCAGCTGCTCCAAGGTATAGGTTCCTTGAGTTGCGACAGTGCCGCAGCAAAGGGAACATAGTATAAAGGATATTATCTTTTTCATGCTTCTGTAACTTCTTCTTTAACTTCTGTAACTTCGCTAACTTCTTTTACTTCTCCACGACCCATCACCTTCCAGTAGGCTATCGGCATGATAGTGAGGATGAAGAACATGGTGATAAGTGCGCCGTAGCAAATGACGCATCCCATCGGTGACCACAGGCCCGAGCCTCCGAACACCATGGGCACAACACCCATCGAGGCGGCAGCCGACGTCAGGAAGATAGGACGCATACGGCGCTCGGCAGCCACGTGGATGGCATCCTTCAATGACAGTTGCTCCAACTCCCTCACCTCGGCGGCATAGTCGAAGAGTATGACGCCGTTGCGCACCAAAATACCCATCAGCGACACGAAGCCGAGGACGGCAGTCAATGAGACAGGCACTCCTCCGAGGAGGATACCCATTGCCGTACCGAAGACGCACAGCGACAAGCACACCATGATGAGCACGGCCTCGCTTACCTTGCGGAAGTGCCACAGCAGCACGAAGAAGATGATGGCAATGGAGATAATCAGGGCACCGATAATCAACGGAGTGGTCTCGTTGTCATCTTCATACTGACCACCGATCTCCATCTGCATGCCTTCGGGCAAATGGAAACTCTCCAAGAATTTCATGATATCATTTGTAACAAAGCCCACATTCTTGTCACGGGCCACCTCAGCCTGCACCGTCACAGTGCGCAGACCATTGCGATGGCATATCTGGCCATATTGCCAAGTGGGCACGATGTCAGCAAACTGGCGCAGGGGCACGCTGGGAATGGCCTCGCCCCCTGAGTGCAGGCTCATCAACTCGTCCAGACTCGTGGGGATGGCGGCTGTCAGACCGATGGGGATCAACTCGTCCAGGATGTCGGCCTTGGTAGCCTGATCGGCATCCTCGGTCTTCATCTTCACCTGAATGTCGTAGTCACCCTCCCAGGCGGTGCTCACGGGATACCCTTCACCGTAGCGGAAGGCCATCTGCAACTCTACGGCCTCATTGGTGATACCCAGACGCGAGGCTTTCTCGTCGTCGATCTTGATACGGGTGGTAGAGAGCGGCTCCAGCATGGTGCTGCGCACGAGCATCAGTTCGGGCATCCGGCGGAAAATGCCAACCAGACTGTCACTGTACTGTGCCAACTGCTGCAGGTCATTGCTCTTCAGGCGCACTTCCACGGGTACGCCCACCGACGAATAACTCAACTGCTTGATCTTGACGTAGGCCTCAGGGAAATAGTTCGTATAGGCATCGGTACATTCATCCACTAAGCGTTCGGTGGTCTTGTTGTCGCTGGTGTTCACAATGAACTGGGCATAGTTCTCACCGGCAATCTGGGGCGCGTAGGCCGTATGGAATCGCGGCGAGGCACAGCCCTTGAACGAGGCAATGCTCACGACACCCTCCTTCTTGGCTATCATGTGCTCTAAGGAGTCGGCCACTTCGGTGGTGCGCTCGATGCCCGTGCCGTTGGGCAGGTATATTTCTACGGCAAACTGATTACGGTCGGCGTATGGCATCATGCGCTGCGGTAGCAGGCTGAAAATCCAGGCGCCTATAATCACGCTGGCCACACCGCCGGCTATGGTCAGCCAGGGATGATCGAAACACTTGGCCAGTAGTTTCCGGTAGTACTTGTCGAGAACGTCGAGCAGGTTGAAAGGCTTCTTGCCGTCTGTGCGCGTCTTCGTCTCCATCGGTTTGCGGATGAAGAAGTACTGCAGGATGGGCAGCAGCGTCTGGGCGATGATCATCGAGGCGAAGAGCACGATACTGATGGCCCAGGGGAACGAGAGCAGGAAGTCGTGGAACTGTCCCGTCATCACGATGAGGAAGGGGAAGAACGTCACCGAGATACAGAGCGTCGCGGTGAAGATGGATTTCAGGAAATGGACGGTGGCGTCGATTGAAGCCTGCCAACGCGTCTTTCCCTCGGCCATCATCTCTAAGTAGGAGTCGATGATCACGATGGAGTCATCGACGATCATGCCCAACGTCACTATCAATGCGGCCAGCGTCACCGTGTTCAGTTCGATGTTGAACATATAGAACAGTCCTAACGAGACGAAGATGGTGATGGGCATCGTGCCGGCAGCCACTGCGGCCACGCGGAACGGCATGATCAGCACCACCACAAGGATGACCGTGCAGATGGCGATCAGCAGTTCGTGGAGGAAGTTATCGATAGAGTCGTCGACCACCTTGGCCT